>OHBJ01000655.1_pt1 | contig 22931 bp, 20 predicted proteins | sample 1577241 | NCBI WGS metagenome assembly OHBJ01 (sample SAMEA3541594, study PRJEB24748) | human gut metagenome | biome: human gut; feature: human-associated habitat; material: faeces | place: China | collected 2012 | reverse complement strand
AAAGAAGATTTTGTGTGCGTATCCTTAAACGATTTCGATTCGTTGCGCCGCTGCCATGACCGCTTGCGGCGGCAGCTCTTCTTCTACCTCCACCGCAGCCTCCACCAGTGCTGCAGCGTCCACCGGTGCTGCTTCCGCAGCAGAAGCCAGCGGCAAGCTGGTCATCTACTCGCCCAACTCGGACACCCAGATCGACTGCACCCTGACCAACGGCTTTATGGTCAAGTACCCCAACATCGAGGTGGAGCTGCAGTCCATGGGCACCGGCGACGTGCTGGCCCGACTGGAAGCCGAGAAGGCCAACCCCCAGGCCGACGTGAACTGGGGCGCGGTGAACCTGGCGTTCTACACCGAGCATCCCGACCTGTACATGGAGTATGTGTCGCCCAACGACGCGGCGCTGCCCGAAGCCTACCAGAACTCCACCGGCTACTTCACCAACATTTTTTATTAAAGTTGTGGTAAATTAATATATGGCATATAGAATATAGGAGTTGATTATAAGATTATGAAAAAGAATAAAGTTTTTCGACTTTCTTTAGGTTGGCAAATCATTTTAGGCTTAGTCATCGGTGTCATTCTCGGTGTCGTTTTTGCTGATAATAAGAAGTTTATTGCTTTTGCCAACGGTTTAGGTTCAACTTTCATCAATATGATTTCAATGATTGTTCTTCCTATTGTTGTCTCTAGTTTAATTGTTGGAATCTCTAATATGGGAGATATTAAAAAATTAGGTAAAATTGGCTTAAAGACATTAATCTATTTTGAAGTTTTATCTACAATTGCATTTATTGTTGGGATGGTTATTTCTAATTTTTCTCATCTTGGATATATGCTTGATCTAAGTCAATTATCTCATGTTGATATTTCTACTTACGTAAAGACTGCTAAATCTGCTGCTCATAATGGTTTAGGTTCAATACTTATGTCTATTGTTCCTTCTAACTTTTTTGACGCATTAGCTACAGGACAAATGCTACCTGTTATTTTCTTCTCATCCCTATTTGGTTTAGGAATTGCTGCAATTGGTGAAAAAGGTAAAATATTAATTACTTTCTTACAAGCCGTTGCTGAAGTTATGTTCAAAATAACTGGTTGGATTATGCATTTTGCTCCACTTGGTGTTGCTGGTTTAATTGGTGCTACTGTTGCCCAACTAGGTCTAGCTTCATTAAAACCATTGGCACTCTTTATCGTAATGGCATATATTACTATGATATTCTTTATTTTAGTGGTATTAGGTATCACTTCTCGTATTTTTGGTTTCAGAATCATGGATCAATTAATAGTTGTTAAAGATGAACTAATTTTAGCTTTCACAACTGCTAGTTCAGAAGTTACCCTACCTCGTTTGATGCAAAAGACACAAAAACTTGGTGTTGACCAAGCTATTAGTTCATTTGTTATTCCAACTGGTTATACATTTAACCTTGATGGTTCAGCAATTTATCAATCACTTGCTGCTATCTTTTTAGCTCAAGCATATCATGTTCACTTATCAATTAGTCAACAAATTACTTTGCTTTTAGTTTTAATGATTACTTCTAAAGGTATGGCTGGTGTTCCAGGAGCTTCATTCGTTGTTTTATTAGCAACCGTATCTTCAATTGGTGTTCCAGTCTCTGGCTTAGCTTTAATCGCTGGTATCGATCGTCTTGTCGATATGGGACGTACTGCAGTTAACGTTGCAGGTAATGTTACTGCTACTCTAGTTATTGGTAAATCTGAAAACGAATTTGATCAAGCTAAGCATGATGCTTATGTAGCAAGTTTTAGAAATAAATAGTTATTTAAAATTAATATTTTCTATAATCAAAAATGGCAATCCAAAAATTATGGACTGCCATTTTTTACTATAATTGAATTTGCTTAAATTCTAACTTTTCTGCTGCTTCGAGTGAAATTGTAGCAGGAACTATATTAGGAAGAACTTCCTTTAACTTAATTAATTCATCTGTACTATCATTATCAGTATAAACACGTGAGATTTGTTTTTTCTCAACCCACTCTGCAATTTTTTCTAACTGATCATTCGTGAATTGAATATTACTCAAATTAATAGTTCCTTCCATTCCACCACAAGCTGCTAAAAATTGATCTGCAGTTTCAACATCGAAACTACCATCTTCATTTAATGCTAAGAACTCTATACTATCTGCTCCTAATGCTTGTGCTTCAAAAATATCTGCTTCTAAAGCTTTAATTTCAATATCTGAGTATTGATAAGAAGTTTCAGTTGGAATGTTAATTACAACATTAACTGATACATCATGTTCATGAGCATACTTGATAGCTTCTGCCATAAATCCTTTACTAACAGTTGCTTCATGATTTTTTAAAGTAACACGATGAGTACCTTGTTTTATAACATTGACTAATTCTGATAATGAATTAACTCGTGTATCTTTGAAAATCAAAACAAATTCCTCCCTATTTTACAAAATGAACGCAAACACCCTCTGGAACTGGAATGTCTGTTTGCAATAGTTCCAGTTTACCAGAAGTTTCATTTCTTGCAAACAAAGATGCAATTGTTGAATTTTGATGAGCAACAACTATAAATCTCTCACTATTATCAAGCGCAAAATCGCGTGGAAAATCTCCATTTGTTGAAATAGTTTGAATAAGTTTCAAAATACCATCTTCCTCAACTTCAAATACTGCGATAGAATTATGCCCCCTATTAGAAACATACACAAACCTATCATCAGAAGAAATACGTATAGCCGCTACCCCATTATGCTTTGTCCAGTCTACAGGTATAGTTGATACTATCTGAATAAGTTTCAAAATACCATTATTATATTCCAATACGGCTACTTCACTTGATAATTCTCCTGCTAAATATGCTAATTTACCATCATTGGAAAATACAATGTGTCTAGGGCCAAAACCTTCAGGAGTTTGAAAAGCTGCTATTTCAGAAATCTTACCTTCTTCTGATACATCATATGTGTGAACCTTATCGTCACCTAAATCAATAGTTATCAATTTATTATCAGGTGTTAAATCTGCATAATGAGCATGTGATTTATCTTGTTCTGGACGCGGACCTTTTCCTTCATAAGTAACGGAATCTTTTAATGTTAAAGTATTATCATTTTCTAGGCGATATACTTCAACTAAACCTTTGTGATAATTTGCAGTATACACCAACTTACGCTGACCATCATAGCTTACATAACAAGGAGATGCACCATCAGCTAATTTTTGATCAACTAAAACAGGTTTAGGCGTTGTAAGATTATAACTTGCAACTCCTCCTTGCCCCTGATCATTTCCAGCAATTGTCAACAAAGTTCCACTATCAGTTGTTGTAAGATATGTAGGACTTACAATACCATCAATAAATAATTCTAAATCTCTAATTTCTTTTTTCTCAGTATCTAATTTGGCTTGATAAATACCCTTACTGTTATTTCTGGTATAAGTTCCAAAATATATTTTTTCAAGCATGAAAAAGCCTCCTTGTAATAGTTTACATTGTTAAGTATAACATATCACATAAACCTAATTATGTTCCATTGCTCTTATTTCATAATCTAACATCTTCTGTGTTATAATTGCTTTATTCTTTAAAATGGAGTTGAGTAAATTTTGTTTAAAGCAAATGTTGTAAGTATTGGTGAAAATGCAATCAGTGATACAGAACCTATTATCATTTTATTTGGTGAAAATTCTGTAACTGACAACCTAGAAAAAGTATCCGTTGTTCAGAGATTTGAAAATGTCCAATCTGCAGATATAACCATCAATAATGAAATTAAAATTGATGATCAAGTTTATACTGTAAAATTTAAGGGAGATTTAGTTGATAGTAACTTTTCTATGTTAGGACATGTTACTCTATACTTCACTGAAGTACCTGATGAACCTCAAAATAATGCTATCTATTTATCTCCTGAAAAAATGCCATCCATCCACGTTGGTTCTACAATTGAATATTAAACTAACAGGATGCTAAAAAAGCAACTTTTCAAGTGAAACTATAAAAAAACATCAATAGTAAAAAGCGCTAGAAATCAACGTTTTCAATAACGTGGTTTCTAGCGCTTTAAGTTTCGAGACTTTTTATCTCTTATTCATTTACACCCATTTCAGCTTCTACAACGTCTGCAATTTCCATTACATAGTCATGCACTAATTCTTGAGTTTTAGCTTCAGCCATTACTCTAAGTAAGTCTTCTGTTCCACTTGGTCTTACTAAGACACGACCATCGCCAGCCATTTTTTCTTCAACTTTAGCGATAGCTTCTTTAATCTTTTCATTATCTAAAGCTGCTTTTTTATCAGTAACTTTAATATTTACTAATTCTTGTGGATATGTCTTAACTTCAGCTGCTAATTCTGATAACTTCTTACCAGTTTGCTTGATTACATTTAATAATTGAAGTGCGGTTAACATTCCGTCACCAGTTGTATTGAAGTCTAAGAATACAACGTGTCCTGATTGTTCCCCACCAACGTTATATCCATCTTTTCTCATTGCTTCTACAACGTATCTATCGCCAACTTTAGTTTGAACAGAGTTAAGATTATTTTCTTTCATTGCTTTGTACAAACCAATATTACTCATAACAGTTGTTACAATTGTGTCTTTCTTCAAGCGTCCGCGTTCACTCAAGTACTTACCACAAATAAACATAATCTTATCGCCATCAACGATTTCACCATTTTCGTCAACAGCAATACATCTATCGCCATCACCATCAAAAGCTACACCAACTTGTGCACCTTTTTCTACAACAAATTTTGCTAATGCTTCTGGATGAGTAGAACCTACTCCCTTATTGATATTAAGTCCATCTGGATTTGTTGCCATTGTATCAAAATCTGCGCCCAAATCTGCAAACAAACGTGATACCAATGCACTTGTAGATCCATTAGCTCCATCAACAGCAATGTGCATTCCTTCTAAATCATCAGGAATTGTTTGTTCTAAGAATTGTGTATATTTCAAAGCACCTTCACGATAATCACTTAGAGTACCTAAACCTTCTGCAGAAGGACGTGGTAAAGTATCTTCATCGCTTTCTAGTAATGCTTCAATTTCTTCTTCTTTTTCATCAGATAATTTATAACCATCGCTACCGAAGAATTTTATTCCGTTATCTTGTACAGGATTGTGTGATGCAGAAATCATAATTCCGGCATCAGCATCTTGTAATCTTACTAAATAAGCTACCCCAGGTGTTGTCATAACTCCTAAAGAAAATACTTCAATTCCCACTGATAAAAGACCAGCAATAAGAGCTTGTTCAAGCATTTGTCCAGAAATACGTGTATCTCTTGCAACTAATACACGTGCTGGTTTATTAGAAGCATGTTGAGTTAAAACATATCCTCCACAACGACCTAGCTTAAATGCTAATTCTGGGCTCAATGTTTCGTTTGCAATTCCTCTAACACCATCAGTTCCAAAATACTTCATATTAAAAAATCCTCACATTCAAATTAATTATTACTTTCAGATGATTTCTCACTATTCGAGCTACTTACACTTATATTTGAGCTAGTTTTACTGCTATCATCTTCAGTTTTATCATTATTCAAACTATTATCTATTTTATTAGTCTGCGATACATCTGCAGAACTTTCATTATTATCTCCACTTGCAGTAATAGTTACCGAAATTGTAGCTGGAGAAATACTTGCAATTCCACTAATTGTTGATTGTAATTGAATTGTTCTTGTTACAGAACTGGTTACACCTTCTACTGACACAGGCACCGTTAATGTTGAAACCTTGCTCAAAGCTTGTTTTGTTCCATGTAACACAACTGTTTTTGTATCTGTTGATATCGAGTAACTTCGATTTTTGTCTCCATCGCTTTGAACTAAATTCAAGCTCACTTTTTTACTTGAACTAGCTTCAAAAACCGGAATCGTTACACGAACTGTTTCAGGATCAAAAACTACATCTAAGCTTTTACCCTTTTTATCCAAAGCTTGTAGTAGAACAGATCGTACTACATCATTCTTAGTTCCACTTGGGATATTAACATTTGCTACAACAATTTCGACATTTTTTACACATGATCGGCAGCACCGCATTCTTGGCGCCCTGCACCCGCGTACTCCCGGTCAGCCTGTTTCCGCCGTAAATGTGCCATATGCTCATGATCTTTCCTCCGCACAGCAAATTCATGCCATCCTATGCAGAGAAACGCGAAGTTGTCATTTTGTATGCCGGTCCGCCAGCTCAAGCACCAGATCGGCAATGCGTTCGGCGGCATCGCTCACGCCGGCGGCGCGCATATTGTCCGCCATCTGCGCAAGCTGTGCGGGGTCTGCGAGCAGGTCGCTGACGAGGTTATACAGGTCGTCCGCCGTGAACGACCCTTCGAGCAGCACCTTTGCGCCGCCGGCGCGCTCGAGCACGCGCGCGTTGCGCTCCTGATGGTTGTTCGTGACGTTCGGCGACGGGATGAGCACGGCGGGCTTGCCGATGCACGTGAGCTCGGCGAGCGTGGACGCGCCCGCGCGGCACAGCACAAGATCGGCCGCGTCCATCACCAGCGGCATATCGTAGATGTACGGCCGCACGTCCATGCCGTGTGCCGCGAGATCGGCCGGGCACTTTTCCAGCAGCGCCGTGTGCATCTTCTCATAGCCGTTGCGCCCCGCCGAGTGGATGAGCGAAAACGGTGCGCCCGTCACGGCGGCGCGGGTGATGAAGGCCGTCATGATCTCATTCATGTATGACGCGCCGAGCGACCCCCACACCGACACGACCAGCGGCTTTTCGGGATCGAGCCCGAGCTGGCGCTTGGCCTCCGCCTTGGAGCAGGCCGTGAACGCGCCGCGCACCGGCGTGCCGGTGACGACGACCTTGTCCTGCTCGCTGTAGTGCTGCTTGCTCTCCTCGAAGCCGACCAGAATACGGTCGACCGTGCCGGCAAGCATCTTCGTCGTCAGGCCGGGTACGGCGTTGGACTCATGCACGATGGCCGGAATGCCGAGCTGCGCCGCCGCCTTGAGCACGGGGTAGCACACATAGCCGCCCGTGCCGATGGCGACATCGGGCTTGAAGTCCTCGATGATCTTGCGCGCGTCCTTCGTCGCCTGCCGTGCATTGTGCAGCGAGCGGAAGTTGTACGCGATCTCCGACGGCTTGAAGCTGCGGTGGATGTTCGTGACCTCCACGGTCACGATGTCATAGCCCGCACGCGGAACAAGGTCCGTCTCCATCTTGCCGTTTGCGCCGATGAAGAGGATGCCGCAGTCGGGCATCCGTTCGCGCAGAACGCCCGCGACCGCGAGCGCGGGGTTGATGTGGCCTGCGGTACCGCCGCAGGTAAAGAGAAAATTCATAGTCAGTCCCTCCCGGAATATCGAAACTCAGGCGGCGTGCGCCGCCGAGACAGCTTACAAGGTTCGGATGCTACCGCGCTTTTTTCGTCGGAATGTCGCGCGATATGCTCAAAATAATGCCCATTTCACCGAGCTGCATCAGCAGCGCCGTGCCGCCGTAGCTGAAAAACGGCAGCGAGATGCCGGTGCAGGGGATGAGATTCGTGACGACCGCGATGTTCAGAAACACCTGGATCGACAGCAGCGTCGTGATGCCGACGCCGACGAGAAAGCTGTAGCGGTCGGGCGAGTGCGCGGCGATCCAATAGCCGCGGCAGATGAGCAGCGCGAACAGGATCAGAATCGCGACCGCGCCGACATAGCCGAGCTCCTCGCAGACGATGGAAAAGATGTAGTCGTTGTGCTCCTCCGGCAGGTAGAGATATTTCTGCCGGCTCTGTCCGAGACCGAGCCCGAGAAAGCCGCCCGAACCGATGGAATACAGCGACTGCACGATCTGATAGCCGGCCGCGCTCGTATCGGCAAACGGGTCGCGCCAGGACACGATGCGCTTGTGCACATAGGGCACGAATTTGCTTGCGATGAGCAGCAGCGCGCCCGCGCTTCTGAGCATCTGCACTTTGCAGCAGTTTTTCTGTATCCTTGTCAGGATCATCACTCCATGCATATCCCATCGCTGCTGAAATCGGAATATCTGTCTTTTTATCTGCCTCTGCAAGTGCTTCTTTCACACGCTGCATACATTCTTTTGCATTCTGCTCTGTAGCATTATTCAGGCGAATTACAAACTCGTCTCCGCCAACACGATAACAGCTTCCATTTCCTGCAGATTTTTTCACACCTGTTTCCATGCATCTTGCAACTGTTGTTAAAAGCTCATCACCTCTTTTATGACCCAGTGAATCATTGATCTTTTTTAAGTTGTTTGCATCGATCATGATATAAGAAACAGCACCAGATGTATGGGCATCTCTGCTGCTGTCCTCAGTAAATGCAGCACGATTTTTAAGACCTGTCATCATGTCTGTATAAGCCATCTTTGCATATAATGCCACGTTTGCATTTTCGCGAATTTGCTCATAAATTGCAATTCCAGCCGCATCTGCCAAAAAAAATGCTGCAACCCGGTGCGGCTCTGCCAGGAATCAAAGGCAGAGGAATACAAAGCAGCCCCTCTGCGCTTGGGGCAGCTCCAGCGTTACCTGAGCGCAGCAGAGCAGCTCGGCGTACTCCCCATCATCTATACAGGACTATCAAGCGGCCTGCGGCAATGTGAACTGATCACCTTGTCGTGGGCCGATTTTCATGTCCGCTACAAGTACATCCTCAAAGGCCAACGTCTGTTGACGCTCAATGACAAGACGGCACTTCTTCTTGAGCGGATACCGGAAACGGCCTCGTCCTATGTGTTTCTCAATCCAAAAACCGAAGCGCCATACAAGCTCCACGAGTTCTACTATCTGCACAAGAAGATTCTGAAACAGGCAAGGCTCCCGTGGGTGGCCTTTCGAGACTTACAGCGCCAGTGTATGGAGGTGGGAATATGACGCTTCGGGAATACATCCCCTTCTGGCAGGAAACCTATGATAAGCACCAGAGTAGGCCGACCACCTATGCGGCACACAACTATGTGTTCAAAAACCACATTCTCCCCGGCTTGGGAGATATACCGCTCTCTGAATTGACATCGGAGATGGTTGGAGAATTTCTGGAGGAACGGAAGCGCTTCGGCAATCATCGACCCGGCAGCTCTGGCTTGGGAGAAGAAACCATGCGGCACATCCACCGCCTGCTCCAGCAGTGTCTGGACCAGGCCATTCGCGATGGTCTCATAACAGAGAATCCTGCCAAGGCATTCCGCTACCGCAAGTCCACAACAGTGAAAGCAAATATCATGACGCCTCTGGAAATGGAGGACTATCTGGATGCCGCCGAGCAGCTGGGCTATCTGCCCATGTTCATGCTGGCGCTGACGACAGGCCTACGTCAAGGCGAGCTCATCGCCCTGAAATGGAGTGATCTGGATATGAAAAAAAGGACGCTGACCATCGCGGAAAAACGTGCGGTGGTACGGCGAGAGCTGGTGGAGTACGGTCGCCAGACGAGGACGATAGCACTGACACCAGAGGTAATCGACCTCCTAATCAGGGAACACGACAAACATCCCAGCAGCCCGCTCATGTTCATGCACCCGGCCACGCTGAAACCTTACTCGCCGCAGATGGTGCGCCGGATGCACAACGAGATCATCCAGGAAGCAGGCATCGACCACATCCGGTATGTGGATCTCCGCCATACCTGCGCCATCCTTGCTCTGAAGAACGGCATGGATACCAAGGAACTGGCGCAGATGCTTGGGCACTACCGCCCCACGATCACCCGGCAGAACTATGAACCCTATCTGCCCCACAAGGTACAAAAGGACGAAGATATACCAAGTGAGGCCACCCAGAGCGAACTGCAACAGGCGGCAAATATTCTGGATAATCTTCTGAAATTCTGATAGCTATTCCGCAAAAGGTGAGTTGTCCTCAGAACTCAATCATTTTACATCCAAAGAGGAGGAACCAAAATGAAAAAGAGAATCATCGTTACCGCGGCGATTACCGCCTGCCTCGCCCTGTGTGCCGCCGTGTGGCCACAGACCGAAAAGGTCGAGAAAACACCCACACCGCCCCAATCACCCGCCGTAAGCGCTCCAGAAGCGACCGTTGCAGAACGCGAAGAAAAATTCGAAGCAACACCACCGTCAGAGAAAGAAAAAACCGAGAGTCTGCAGCCGGAGCCTCCCCATGAAACCACCAATGAGCCGGAGCCTGCACCAGTGGAAGCATCCGTAGATTCAAACGCACGACCAACGGCTGAATCGGAACATGCTTCGGAACCTACTCCCGTACCCGCCCCGGCGCAGGCGGTCACTGATCTGCAACCCGGCGATATGGTCTATGTGGAGGGCTTCGGTTGGCTGGAATACCAAGGGCCAAATCACTGCGAATACGGCGCGGACATTTACGAAAATGGGAACAAAATCGGCATCATGGGCTGACCTCAAAAATTGCGCCGCATAAACAATGAAATAAGGCGGCAGCTTGTTAGAGAAACTATGCAGGGATCTTGTTATAAGTTCCCTGCATAGTTTTTTATTACTTATCCAAAGAAATACCGCTTCATTTCCGAAATGCCGCCGTCCTTGTCACAGAACCACTCAAAGTCAGAGTTGCAGCTCCAACAGTGGGCAATTACATCGAAGCCACCGGGAGAATGCTGGTTGTCGGCCATGTTCGTGACTTCCAATGAGTTCCCGCATGCTGGGCAAGGCCTGGTTTTCTTCGCTGGCCGGGCGATTCTGTTTCTCCTCTCTGCTTCGAGCGCTTCCAAAAGATCCTGCCAGAGATCTGGATTCAGTTCGTGTTCACCATAGTCCTCAAAGTGGCGTCGAATATCATCGGCAGCCAACACAAGGAATTTGTCATCCAGAAGATGAATGTGGCGTTTGATATAATCAGCGACCACCATGGGCATATATGTGTTCCTGCCCATTGCATACCGCATCGCCGCTATCAGGATCAAACGAAAGTCATGATCGTAGAGCGGGGCGAGGAGATCCTGCGGAAATATTAGAAACTCCTTGCCGTTCTCCATAGATACACGCAGCGGTCGCTGTTCCTCCGCCATCAGATTCAGCGAACTATTGGCGTTGTCCTTCAGATCATCAATAGTGATTGCTTCGTAATCATGAAACAGTTTTACATCGTCATTCATCGCTGTTCCTCCGTTTAATTTAGTTCTGCCTAAAAAGCGTTTGCATTGTAGCTCTGATTGCCCGGAAGTTCAACTTTTTCTTTTCTGCAGTAAACAGTGTAACAGAATACTTCCGCAGCGCTCCTTTGTAATTAAGCAATTCGAAATATTCTCTCTGGAAGTAAAAATGCAAATCTGAAAACTGGATTTTTGATAGACAAAGCAGCCTTTCTGTGCTAAAATTATTATGTATTACACATCTGTGTAAACTCAGTACATGAGGTGTTAATTATGACTGTTTGCTATAATAAATTGTGGAAGCTCCTGATTGACAAAAATATGAAGAAGAAAGACTTACGCCTTGCTACGGGTATGTCCACCACTGCCCTTGCCAAGCTGGGTAAGAATGAGCATGTCAGCACAGAGATCCTCACCAAGATCTGCAAGGCTCTGGACTGCGACTTCTGCGACATCATTGAATTGGTGAAAGATGATCCATCAGTATAAGGTCGGGCAAAGAGGTTATCTTTTGAGTATTATCCCTTATATAGGACAGCAATTCTGATAAAATCGCAAAATAGATATCTTGCACAGAGATTTTATTGGGCGCGAGGTGAGAAGGATGTCAAGCAGTAATAACAGTGCAGTCGTGAGTAAAGCGAGTCCGCATACAATTAAAAAGTTTGAGCTCATAGAAAGTTATGTGAAATCTTGGGCGCAAAAATTGATGCAAAACAATTACTGTAACGGCATTATTTTCGTTGACTGTATGTGCAATAGTGGTGTTTATCGCGACGAAAACGGAAACGAAGAATTTGGAACACCGATTCGTGTATCCCGAATTCTTAGGGATGTTGCAGGGCAGTACCCCAAAAAGAAAGTATTTGTTTATCTGAACGATAACTCCGAAGAAAAAATTGCCGAATTGAAAAAGCATCTTCCCAGCGAAAGCTCAAACTTTCGTTATAGCATTACGAGTAAAGACGGCAATGTGCTTCTGAAGGAAATTGGTGGCAAACTGTCAAAAAGCAAGGGACTGCACTTTTTCTTGTTGTATGATCCATATGACGCATCGATAGATTGGTCGGCGCTTGCACCCTTTTTCCGTAGTTGGGGCGAGGTGCTGATAAATCATATGGTCAATGATTCTATTAGAGCGATTCGTCAAGTTAAAACACCCAAGGCTATGCAGAAGTATGAGGAAACATACCTCTCGGCTTTCGAAGACCTTCTGCCTTGCGGAAGTGATCGAACCGCATATGAAAAGCGTGTGGAACAAATTATTGCCTCGCTGCAATCTGGCACAGGCCGCAAATATTACATTGCCTCATTTCCGTTTTTTAATTCCCGTAACTCGCTTTTGTATGACTTGGTTCATTGTACTTGCCATGAAGCAGGTTTTAAGCTGTATAAAACAACCGCATGGAAAACATTCGGTGGTAAATCCTCAATCAAAAATACACACGGTGAGGAAAACCAATTCATGATTGATTTTAATGATCAGCGGGTGAAAACTCAATGTGATGAGCGCTGTTACTATGTCAAAGACATAGTCGATTATTTGCAGAGCAAATTTGCAGGCCAAAAGGACATTCCGCTTGCGACAATCTGGGCGGATTTAGATGCGCATCCCGTCTTTCCTTCAGACGGATACCGTGCCGAGATTAAAAAGGCCTTGAAAAACGATTATAGCGCAAAGATTTCTCGAAGCACAATCAGCTTCACAGATAGGAGATAGCACTAAAATGCAGTATATCGAGAGAAAAAGCATGCTCTATAAAACCGGAGTCGAATATGGAGATTATACCATGAACCATGTTCAAGGTTGCTCCCATGGATGCAAATATCCTTGCTATGCATTTCTGATGGCAAAGCGTTTTGGTCGAGTACATACTTACGAAGATTGGTGCTCTCCCGTTCTTGTTTCTAATACACTTGAACTTTTAGATAAAGAAATCCCTCGGTTAAAGTCTAAAATTCAATCTGTACAGCTTTGCTTTACAACAGACCCTTTTATGTACGGATACCCAGAAATAGCAGAAATGAGCATGGCGGCCATTCGCAAGCTAAACGCCGCAGGAATAATGTGTACCGCTCTAACAAAAGGCCTGTTGCCTATGGAACTGTCCGAGATGTCTCTGGAAAACGCATATGGGATTACCCTTGTTTCTTTGGATGAGGAATATCGGCAGAGGATGGAACCCGGTGCAGCTCCCTACAAAGAACGGTTGGCGGCACTAAAAGTGTTACATGATGCGGGATGCAAGACGTGGGTCAGTATTGAACCGTACCCTACACCTAACCTGATTGAACAGTCGCTACAGGAGCTCCTCTCAGCAGTATCCTTTGTAGACCGAATTATTTTTGGGCGGACAAACTACAACAAGGAAGTGTCCGCCTACAGAAGCCATAGAGGGTTTTATAACGAGTGTGCGAATGAAGTTATTCGGTTTTGTAAAGAACATCAAATTGCATTCCATATTAAAGATGGTACTATAACTGAGGAGTAAACTTCTTTACCTACAAACTTCCGATAATACAAGATTATCAGAAGCATCACAAAAGTTAGGAGGACGCACATGAAATCCAACTTTGAATTTCTCAATAGATACTGGCCAGCATTGGCTCAGATTGGTGCAGCAGCGGAGAGTTATGTGTATTCCGATCCCAACGCTTGCCTGTATAAGCTGGGTATGTTCGGTGAGCGCCTGATTCTTGAGATTTTTGCTTTTGAGCATATCAAGGAGCCGACCATCGACAATACACACGCCAACCGGATTCGTCTGCTGAAACGAGAATACCTGATCCCCAAGAAAATTGACGATATCCTGTATGCGCTTCGCAAAACCCGCAATGATGCTGTACATGCTGGTGCTGACTCCGTGGAGGATGCAAAGACTCTGCTCTCCATGACCTATAACCTGGCCGTTTGGTTCATGGAGGTATATGGTGACTGGGGATATATTGCCCCTGCTTTTGTCATGCCCGAAAATGTGGCCCAACCGGACTATGAGGCTATCATCAAGGAGCAGGAAGAAAAAATCGCTGCGCTCTCAAAGCAGGTCGAGGCAGTATCTACTGCAGCATCGTCCAAGACATCCAAAGAACGTGCAGAAAAGGGTGAAACTGCGTCCGAGAGCATGGAACTTTCCGAGGCTGAAACCCGATATCTGATTGACGAGCAGCTCCGTAAATTCGGCTGGGAAGCCGACACCAATAATCTGCGTTATTCCAAGGGAGCCCGTCCACAGAAAGGGAGAAATCTTGCCATTGCTGAGTGGCCCACTGGTTCTGCTGTTGGCAAGAACGGCTATGCAGATTATGCTCTGTTTGTGGGACTGAAGCTCGTGGGCATTGTGGAAGCTAAGAAGGCCGCCATTGACATCCCGTCTGTAATCGATCACCAGTGCAAGGAATACGCCAAGGGAATCAAGGCCGAACACAAGGAGTACATCATCAACCAGTGGGGTGCATACAAAGTTCCCTTTGTTTTTGCTACCAATGGTCGAAAGTATCTGAAGCAGATTGAAACAAAATCCGGCATTTGGTGTCTGGATTTGCGTAGCGGAGCAAATGCCCCCAAGGCTCTGCAAGGCTGGATTAGCCCTCAGGGTCTGATGGAGCAGCTCGAAAAGGATATTGCCGCCGCCAATGTCGCACTCCAGAACACTCCCTTTGATCTACTGCGCGATCCGGATGGATTGAATCTACGCAAGTATCAGATCAACGCTATCGAAGCTGCGGAGCAGGCTGTCATTGACGGCAAACAGACTGTTTTGCTTTCCATGGCGACTGGTACTGGCAAGACCCGTACTATCCTTGGTATGATCTACCGCTTTATCAAGAGTGACCGTTTTAAGCGAGTCCTGTTCCTCGTGGATCGCACCGCGCTTGGCGAACAGGCCGAGGATGTTTTCAAGGAAGTCAAAATCGAAGAATTGATGACCCTGGATTCCATCTATAACATTAAGGGCCTGGATGAAAAGGAAATCGATAAGGAAACCAAGATACATATCGCCACAGTACAGAGCTTGGTCAAAAGGATTCTCTATCCAGAAGGCGATACGATGCCCTCTGTAACGGACTACGATTTGATCGTGGTCGACGAAGCGCACCGAGGCTACATTCTGGACAAAGAAATGAGCGAAACGGAAATGCTCTATCGTAACCAGGATGACTATATCAGCAAATACCGCACCGTCATCGAATATTTCGATGCAGTGAAGATTGCCTTAACTGCAACCCCAGCACTCCATACTACTGAGATATTCGGCAAACCTGTCTTCAACTATTCCTACCGTGAAGCCGTGATTGACGGTTATCTGGTAGATCATGATGCGCCACACAATATCCGCACCAAACTGCGTGTTGAGGGTATCAACTATCAGAAGGGCGAACAGCTTGCTATTTACGACCCGGTTACCGGCGAAGTCCTCAATAGCGCCGAGCTGGAAGATGATATGAAGTTTGAAATCGACAGCTTCAACCGTCAGGTCATTACGGAGAACTTCAACCGGACCGTCCTCGAAGAAATCGCATGGGACTTCAACCCAGATGGTCAGGGCAAGACCCTCATCTATGCTGTTGATGACAACCATGCTGACCTTATTGTAAAAATTTTGAAGGAGATCTATGCGGAGGGCGGCGTTGACAACGATACCGTCATGAAGATCACCGGAAGCGTGGCAGGCGGCAACAAGAGGAAAATCTCTGAAGCAATCAAGCGTTTCAAAAACGAGTCTTTGCCCAAAATCGTAGTCACCGTTGACCTTCTGACCACTGGCATTGATGTGCCGGAGATCACCACCTTGGTATTTATGCGTCGCATCAAATCCCGTATCCTCTTTGAGCAGATGTTAGGCCGCGCCACCAGATTGTGCCCGGCTATCGGCAAAACTCACTTTGAGATTTATGACCCTGTGGGTGTGTATGAATCCTTGCAGGATGTCAGCAACATGAAGCCAGTTGTTACCAATCCTTCTGCAAGTTTTGAAGATTTGATGAAGGGACTGGAGGTAGCAACTACCGATGAGCAGCTTGCCTATCAGATCGACCTGATTGTTGCCAAACTGCAGCGCAAGCGCCGTAATGTGAGCCAAAAGGCACTGGAGCAGTTTGTCCACCTTACTGGAGGTATGGACTTAGGAAGCTTTGCAGAATACCTTAACAGCAGCACGATTAAAGAGGCCACCACTGAACTGTTGGGACATCGTGAGGCCTTCTCTGTGCTGGACAAGGACAGACCGCATAGCAAAATCCCACGCATTATTGATGATCACCCCGATGAACTGATTGACCACACCCGCGGTTATGGCGAAGGTCAGAAGCCAGAGGACTATCTGGAAGCCTTCAAAGAATTCATCAACAATAACATGAATGCAATTGCCGCTTTGCGAACGGTCTGCACCAGACCTTCTGAGCTTACCAGAGAAGACCTCAAGAGCCTGAAACTGGAGCTTGACCGCCATGACTTTACGGAGAAACAGTTGAACTCTGCATGGAATGAGATGACCAATCAGGACATCGTGGCTGACATTATTGCTTTTATCCGCCAACAGGCTCTTGGCTCTACCCTCATCAGCCATGAGCAGAGAGTAAAGTACGCCTTTGCGAAACTGCGGGTCAACCATGATTTCAATAAGAACCAGCTTGATTGGCTCAAGCGCATTGAAAAAGTACTGCTGGAAGAAAGCGTGCTGGATGAACAGATTTTTGAAATCGGCGCATTCAAGAACGCCGGTGGATTTACTATCATCGACCGCCGCTTTGGTGGCAAACTCCGTGAGATCATCACGGAACTGAACGAGTATCTCTATGAAGATGGAGGAAGCATAGCGTGAATAATCAGGAGATCGTAGCAAAACTTTGGAATCTCTGCAATGTGCTGCGTGATGATGGTATCACTTATCAGCAGTATGTTACGGAACTGACTTATATCCTGTTCCTGAAAATGTGCAAGGAAACCGGCACCGAGGGAGCTGTCCCGGAGCAGTATCGTTGGGACAAGCTTATTACCAAACAGGGCGTGGAACTGAAAAAGTTCTACAAGGAACTGCTGGAGCATTTGGGTGAGAGCTGCACTGGTCGTGTACGAGAGATTTATCAGGGAGCGCAGAGCAACATCGACGAGCCAAAGAATCTGGAGAAGATCATCCAGACCATCGATCAGTTTGACTGGTATAGCGCCAAGGAAGAAGGACTGGGAAATCTTTATGAAGGTCTGTTGGAGAAGAACGCAACGGAGAAGAAGTCTGGCGCCGGGCAGTATTTCACGCCTCGTGTTCTCATCAACGTCATGACCCGGCTTATTGCACCACAGCCCGGTGAGCGGTGCAATGATCCAGCCTGCGGTACTTTTGGCTTTATGATCGCTGCTGACCGCTATGTCAAGGACCATACCGATGACCTGTTTGAACTACCTGTGGATCAGCAGGAGTTTCAGCGTACTCAGGCATTTTCCGGCTGTGAGTTGGTACATGACACTCATCGCCTGGCCTTGATGAATGCTATGCTGCACGATATCAGCGGTCCTATTTATTTCGGTGATACCCTGTCCAATTTTGGTAAGGAAATGAAAGGCTACGATGTTGTCCTGACCAATCCGCCTTTCGGCACCAAGAAAGGTGGAGAACGTGCTACCCGTGATGACTTTACTTTTCCCACCAGCAATAAGCAGTTGAATTTCTTGCAGCACATCTACCGCAGTCTGAATAAGACGGGCAAGGCTCGTGCGGCAGTTGTTTTGCCGGACAATGTCCTGTTCGCTGACGGCGATGGTGAGCGCATCCGCCGCGACCTGATGGAGAAGTGCAACCTGCATACCATTCTTCGCCTGCCCACCGGCATATTCTACGCCCAGGGCGTCAAAACCAATGTGCTGTTTTTTACCCGTGGCCGTGAGGACAAAGGCAACACCCGTGAGATTTGGTTCTATGACCTGCGCTCCGATATGCCCTCCTTCGGCAAAACTAACCCTCTGAAAGAAAGCCATTTTGACGAGTTTGTCGAGTGCTATAAGGACGGCGACCTGTCAGCTCGTACTGAAACCTACAGTGCAGAGAATCCAAACGGCAGATGGCGCAAGTTTACCTATGAGGAGATCCTGGCCCGCGACAAGACCAGCCTGGATATCACTTGGATGAAGTCCGACAGCGGAACCGAGGATTACACGCTCTCTGAACTACTGGATCAGATCAAGGAAAAGTCCGCCAACATCGCCAAGGCTGTGGCTGCTCTGGAAGAACTGATCGGCGAGGTAGATGAGTAATGGATACGAAAGCATTACGGCAAAAGGTGCTTGACCTTGCCATCCGCGGCAAGCTGGTTCCGCAGGATACTAACGATGAACCGGCGTCTGTTCTGCTGGAGCGTATTCGCCAGCAGAAGCAGCAGATGGTGAAAGACGGTAAGCTCAAAGCCAAGGACATTAAGAACGATACCATTATCTTCGTCGGTGAGGATAATTTGCATTATGAGAAGTTCGCCGATGGCGGCGTGAAATGCATCGAGGATGAGATCCCGTTTGAGCTGCCGGACGGCTGGGCGTGGGCAAGGTTAGGTTCTTTGATTGAACTGTTTATCACTGGGCCTTTTGGCAGCGCACTGCATAAGTCCGATTATGTTGCAGACGGAATCCCCCTGATAAATCCCATGAATATCATTGGTGGAAAAGTAGTTCCTATTGATAAAATGCTGGTTTCGCCTGAAACTGTTGAACGACTTTCTTCATTCAAAGTTGCTCCAAATGATATTGTGATTGCACGCAGAGGAGATATGGGAAGATGCGCAGTTGTTCAACCCGAGCAAGAAGGATGGTTGTGTGGAACAGGCAGCTTTGTCCTGCGCTTTCCAGCAGTTCTGTGTTCTGAGTATTTTGCAGTCTGTCTGCGTTCTCCTTACTCAGTTGAGTATCTGTCTGGCAACTCTATCGGGAACACGATGTTGAATCTAAACCAAGCAATTCTCAAAAGCATATTGCTGCCCGTTCCACCTTGTACTGAACAAAACCGTATTATCAACTCTATTATCGATGTAGACATTCATCTTACAGAGATTACTAATCAGCGCGAAGCGTTAGTAATGTACATTGCAAAGGCCAAATCCAAAATCCTTGACCTCGCAATTCGTGGCCAGCTTGTACCGCAGGACCCATCTGACGAGCCTGCGTCTGTCCTACTGGAACACATCAGAGCAGAGAAAGAAGAACTCATCTGGCAGGGCAAAATCAAGCGGGATAAGAAGGAATCCGTTATCTTCCGTGGTGAGGATAACTCTTATTATCTCAGGAGCGGAGAATTGACAGAGTCGTTGGAGGACTGGGCTTTCGAAGGACTCCCTGACAGTTGGAGTGTGTGCTGCCTTGGAGAGTTATGCGACTACGGCAACTGTATCAATGTTGACACCGTTGACATTGCGGAGTCTGCGTGGATGTTGGATCTTGAAGATATCGAAAAAGATTCCGGCGTAGTTCTGCAAAAAGTACGCAAGGCCGAACGCAACGCTGCAAGTACAAAGCACTGGTTCCATAAAGGTCAGGTGCTGTATAGCAAGCTCCGACCTTATCTGAACAAGGTGGTCTTGGCAGACGAAGATGGATACTGCACCTCTGAGATTCTGCCGTTAGAGTTTGAACGAAATATAATTCCGCAGTATGCCCGCTATTATCTGATGTCCCCGACATTTTTAAGATACGCCAATAAATGTTCGTATGGCGTAAAAATGCCCCGTCTTGGAGCAGCAGACGGGACGAAAGCTATAATTCCTGTCCCTCCGCTTGAGGAGCAGAAACGAATCGTCATAGCGATTGAGCAGACTTTTTCCCAACTTGCTTTTATCACAGAAAACCTATCCTAATCAACAGCCGCCTTCGGAAGAAGACGGCTGTTTCCTTTACCATGTGACGATTTTATCCACCAACGCCTGCTGTTCACTGGCGGTTCTGCGCAGGTAGATTCGGGTGGTTTCAATGCTTTCATGGCCCATCAGATCTGCCAGGAGCGCGATATCATTGTACTTCTCCAAAAAGTTCTTAGCGTACCGGTGCCGAAAGGAGTGTGGATACACAACCTTCTTATCTAATCCGTATTTGTCCGCATAGTTTTTGAGCTGCTGTGATATCCCGCGAGTGGTGATGCGCTCACTATAGCGATTCAAAAACAAATAGCCGGAGGAACGCTGCGCTTCCTCCAGCCATTCAAGAGTTTCCGTCCGCAACTTTTTAGGTATGTATAGCCTGCGTAGCTTTCCACCCTTAGTATATAGGTCAAAATAGCCGAGTTCCACATGCTCGATTTTGATTTGAATAAGTTCGCTGACGCGCGCCCCAGTCGCAGCCAGATACCAGACCACGAAGTACCATTCCATATTGCCATCCTTTTTGAGCTGCTTTTTCATGAAATTGTAGTCAGCATTGCTGATCACATTTTCCAGAAAATTCTTCTGTTGTACCTTTACAGCCTTGAGTCGTAGACGATCCTTATGCAGGAATTCCAGATATTTGTTCATCGCCTGGATGCGCAGGTTGACGGTCTTGGGCTTGAAGAACTCCATCAGATAACCTTTGTAGGCCATCAGGTTTTCCTTGCTTATCTCATCGTAGTGGGCATGATAAAAATCGACCGTCCAGAGATAGGAATGGATGGTGTTTTCCGAAAGATTGCTCTTTCTTAGGTGTTGCTCAAATGTTTCGTTTGTCCTCATAAAAGGCACCTCCCAATAATATTTTTGCGAGTTTATCGCGCCAATATTATAGGGGAAATATGTGACTATCTCTTATTATGAGAAGATTGGCGGCAAGGTCGAAAATATCAGCGATGAAATACCTTTTGAATTGCCAGAAGGCTGGGCATGGTGCAGAGGATATTCCTGTTTTGAAGGTATGGAAAGCACAAAGCCCCAGGGCGATTTTTTCGACTATATCGACATTGACGCCATCGACAATCGACTCCATTGCATCAAGAAAACAAAGAACCTTCCAGTGTCTGATGCCCCAAGTCGGGCGAGCCGTGCTGTAAAAGATGGAAGTGTTTTGTTTTCGTTGGTCAGACCATATCTTGAAAATATTGCACTTGTTGAGGAGAAACATAGCAACTGTATCGCATCGACCGGTTTCTATGTCTGCAACTCCAACGGTGTGTTGCTGCCCGAATTTATGTTTTTCCTGATGATATCGGGTTATGTAGTCAATGGTCTGAATCAGTATATGAAGGGAGATAATTCTCCGTCTATAAGCAAGGACAACATAGAAAATTGGCTCTACCCGGCACCGCCGATAGGAGAACAGCAAACCATTTGCGCCAAACTGAAAACGGTGTTCACTCTGGTCGAGAATGTGGAAAAGAGCCTCAACTGAGGCTCTTTTCTATTTGATTGAGTTCAAAAAGCATTGCGTCAATTGCTTCAACAATTCTGCGTTGTTCAGATAACGGAGGAAGTGGGACAATAGCCCGCTTTAGCATATCCTGCGTAAGTTGATTGATAGCGGTGGAATTGCTGTCATCGAATACACTTCTAAAGAAACTTGAACGAAGGTAATGCACGATAAACTCAAAATACTCTGTCCTATATATCGCCATGAATGCGCCAAAGGATGCGGGTTCTCCCAAATCTGGAATTAGCGCACATTTACCTACAAGCGACCTGCTCCCATTTCGGGCACAAATCAAAATATCATTCTTCTGTGCAAATTGATTTTCTCTGACAGTGGTTTTAACACGAACCAAGTCGCTCAAGTCAAATTGGTCGTTAACGATGTTGCACGAACGCAAAACCATGATGCCACCTGGCTCTATATCAGTCGGACGATATGTGAGCCCAATGTTTGTTGTACCGATCATAGAAAGATTGCACCACTCCCAACCATCAGGAAGCTCAAAAGTCAGCTGATCATCAAGGCAATGCAGCTTTCCATCAGCCATCTTCTCATAATAAGAGTTATCCTCACCACGGAAGATGACGGATTCCTTCTTATCCCGCTTGAGCTTACCCTGCTTGATGAGTTCTTCTTTCTCTGCACGGATGCGTTCAAGCAGGACAGAAGCAGGCTCGTCATCCGGGTCTTGCGGCACAAGCTGGCCGCGAATGGCGAGATCAAGGATTTTGGATTTGGCCTTGGAAATAAGCTCTATGGATTCAATCTTTCCAATCTCGATTCTATCCACCATGGCCATTATTTCGTCAAGGTGCTGGCTAAGCCTTTTCTGCTCATTGTATGGCGGAAGCGGAATGAGAATGGAGTTCATGTTATCTTGCGTCATCTTAGGTTGAGCAGACCCTGTCACATATTTTTCCAAGCTGATTGCGTTGATATAGAAGCATAAATATTCCAGCAGGAGCTTGTCGGGTGAATCAATGCAATGAGCGTGGTTATTAACCCAATACAGCCCCTCTGCAAAAAAGGCAATAGGTTTGCTCCGTGTCACAAGATTTGCTCCGTCTTCGCCTATTAGCAACAGCCGCTCGCAGAAGATGTATTTATCGATCTTATCAATCTTGCCCGAAGCACCATAATAATCGTATATTTTTTCAACGCCTGTGCGCTGAGAAGACGAAATTGGTTTTCGTTCACTATCACGGTTGATTGTTATGGTAGAAAATCTTGCCCACGCCCAGCCGTCCGGCAGCTCAAACGGGATCTCATCCTCGATACATTTTACGCTGCCGTCGGCGAACTTCTCATAATGCAAATTGTCACCACATACTAAGAGGGAGTGAAACACCATTTGTGTTCCACCCCCTCTTTAAATTATTCCTTTTTCTGCGATCCGTTCAGGCTGGCCCAATGCTGGCGCAGCAGCCTTTCTGCTTCTCTGCGAAGGGAATTTTGGAACATGACAGCCATAACCAATGCGCTAAGCACTGCAGCCACAGACTCCAGC
>OHBJ01000653.1_pt1 | contig 22936 bp, 25 predicted proteins | sample 1577241 | NCBI WGS metagenome assembly OHBJ01 (sample SAMEA3541594, study PRJEB24748) | human gut metagenome | biome: human gut; feature: human-associated habitat; material: faeces | place: China | collected 2012 | reverse complement strand
CTACACGTTCTTGGGGCAGGCTCTCTGCCTGTTCGTGGAAGAAACGAACTACAAGCGGAAGATAAAAGACCGAAGGATGTGACCGCATGGCTTCACTTTGCCCTCTACATGTCCGCCGGCGACACCTCGTCGTACGAGAAGCTCCGTGACTACCTTGATTCCTCTCCCGCCAAAAAAGGTGTCCGGGCGTCATTTTCCATATTTCTGGACACTGTATCAGTCGGTTTGTGAGACGCCGAAGAGGGGACGTCTGAACCATTACTGAACCCATCCTTCAGCGTAATCGTTTGATTGCCAATAAGTCTGAATGTCTGAATGCTTTTTTGAAAAACTCCTGTGGGGATATAAATAAGGAGTGACGGCCAATTTTTGTTGGCGTGAAGATATTGTGAATGACTTTCTTTGAAATGGTTTGAATGATAATGAAATGATTTACAATAGCAATCCTGAGATTTATAATATAGTTTGTGTTTCTGACGAGGGATATGTACAACATGCAGCTGTTATGCTGTGTTCTTTGTTTGAGACAAATCGGGATAAAACGTTTACGATCTATTTCCTGACTACAGGTCTAAGCGATGTCTCTCGGAAAAGATTGTGCGAATTGTGCCATACTTATCAGTCGGATATCCATGTTATCATTTGTTCGGTTGATGAAATCGAAGAATTGCCCGTCGGTCAGTGGAATATTATCATGTATCTGAAACTCTTTATTCCTCAGGTACTGCCTGATACTGTGGAGAGATGTCTTTTCTTGGATGTAGATATGGTGATAAATTCGGATATATCAGAATTGTATGATATAGATTTGGAGAAAAAGGTATTGGCTGCAGCAGAAGATATACCTGATTGTATTTTACATAAACAACGGTTAGGTATGTCGGATGATGATATTTATATCAATTCCGGTGTAATGGTTTGCAATGTCATTGAATGGCGGAAACATGAGCAAAAACAGCCGATTTTTGAATACGTAAGTTCTATTGCCGATAAGATACTTAACGAACAGGATGTAATAGCACTTTATTTTAAGGACTACATAAAATGCCTGCCTATTCGTTGGAACATGGTAACATTTTATTTCAACCGTGTTCCCCAAATATTTCCAAAGTATCTGTCCGGATTGACAGAAGCCAAGCGTAATCCGGGAATCATCCATTATGCGGCTCCAATAAAACCTTGGTTTAGGGATTCACAACATCCGTATGCCTATCTTTATAGGAGGTATCTCAAACTTACATCATGGAGAGATTATAAGTTTCCTTTTGGCGAACGGCTTACCGGTCGTCAAAGAATAAATAAAAGGATTAAGAATTTTCTGAATAGGATTGGAGTAATGAAGAATGCCGGGTATACCATACCTGTAAAATGGATATGATGATTAGTGATAATTTTGTTAATTTAACATCGGGGGGGGAATCCCCATTTTCAAAAAGGATAGAATATATTGACGCAATGAGAGGTTTCACGATGATATTAGTCGTTTTGTCTCATGTGTCTGGTTTTGGGTTAGGCTTGGTCGGAGCATCAGGTTTCACGTCTTATCATGCTTTTTTAGGACAATTTCGCATGCCTTTGTTTTTCTTTGTCAGTGGTTTTGTTCTATTTAAATCTGGCTATGATTGGAATTTAGCCAATACATTCCGTTTCCTGAGGAAGAAGATAAGCGTACAGATACTTTCGCCATTTCTTTTTCTGATGGCATCAGTGACAATTCGTGGATTAGATTTGTTAGATAGCCTTATAGATCCGCAGAAAGCTGGCTATTGGTTTACGTTTACTCTTTTTGAATACTACCTTTTCTATACATTGATTCACGCATTAGTAGATGTTTTTCGTCTGAAAGGTTATACGAAAGATATACTTTTGTTGACTATCGGGCTAGGATTTTATGCCGTAACAGTACCAACGATGGTTGATAAGTGGTTTTTATCGGAAGATATGTGTGGATTTATTGGTATTGCCAAATTAGGTTATTTTTTCTTCTTTATGTTGGGTACGCGCATAAGGAAACATTTTTCCTTGTTTGAAAAAGCATTGGATCATAGTCCGCTTATAATGATTTGCGTGATTGTGTTCTTTGGATTCAACATTATGGGTAGTTTGGTGCAGGCGATAAGTAGTACTGGTTTTCATTTGTTTACAAGCGTATCCGGTCTTGTTATTGTCATTGCATTTTTTCGTCAGGAGAAGGACACTTTTTCAAAAGAACATTATGTAGGACGCGTGTTCCAATACATCGGTAGACGTACGCTTGATATTTACCTTATCCATTATTTTTTTGTTTTTAGCAATATGCAGGCAGTCTTGCCCAATTTCGCAGTATATAATTCTCCTTTTTTAGAGTTTTTGTTGTCTTTGGTATTAACAGTATTTGTCATATCTTTCTCTCTAATAATTTCAAGGATTCTTAGGATGAATCCATTTATGGCACATTTCTTATTTGGAAAGAAAATAGAAAAATACATTAATTAAGCGCTTAATGTCAGAATCAAATTTGAAGCAACACACAAAACGAGGACTGTATTGGAGCTTTTTCAATCAGTTTGCTAACTATGGGATGCAGTTCTGTGTTGGAATTGTAATGGCTCGTTTGTTGTCTCCGTCAGACTATGGGATAACTGCACTACCGGCAGTGTTTATGTCGATAGCTTGGATATTTCAAAACTGTGGATTAGGTGATGCTTTAGTTCGTAAGACAGACATGAGTGAAGAAGATCTTTCCACTGCATTTTATTATAGCATTGCTATAGGAGTATTTTTGTATTTGGTGTTATTTTTTTCAGCTTCTTGGATAGCTGATTTTTATAAAACTCCGGTTCTCATCCCTTTAATTCGTATAACGGCATTAAATTTTTTATGGATTCCCTTAAGTACGTCACAAAATGTAATTCTAAAAAGGAAACTTGACTTTAAAACTCCGGCAAAGATTTCTATTTGTACTAAAATTATCTCTGCTATTGTCGGAATAACTATGGCGTATATGGGGTATGGTTTGTGGGCTTTAGTCATATCTGGAGTATTGTCAAGTTTCTTGGGTGTTGTTTTAAGTTGGTTTATAGTACGATGGTTACCTAAAACCGGATGGTCTAAAAAATCGTTCAAGTATCTTTGGGGATATGGTAATAAGCTCATGGCTTCAGGATTGCTTGATACATTATATAATAATATAACTCCTGTATTTATTGGCAAGTATTACAGTCCTTCCGAACTTGGAGTTTATAATCGTGCTTGTGGATATGCAGCCATGCCATCGCAAAACCTTACGGGAGTAATACAAAGTGTAACATTTCCTGTTTTGAGCAAGATGCAGCATGATGACGAGCAGTTGGCACATAATTATCGTAAAATTTTGAAAGCTACGGCATTCATTGTATTCCCTTTGATGCTGATGCTTTCAGCACTTGCCCGTCCCTTAGTCCTTGTTATGATTACATCAAAATGGAAGCCATGTATCATATTGCTCCAGCTTCTATGTTTTTCCATGATGTGGTATCCCATACATGCAATAAATCTAAACTTGCTTCAGGTAAAAGGGCGTTCTGACCTGTTTCTTCGTTTGGAAATAATAAAAAAAATAGTGGGTGTATCCATTATGGTTTTTACTTTACCTCAAGGGTTGGTGTTTTTTTGTTGTGGCACAATAGTATCCTCTATGTTTTCCCTAATTATTAATACTTATTATACTGGCAGATTGATTAAATTAGGGTATTTTAAGCAGATGGGGGATTTGCTGCCGATTTTTCTATTAGGTATGGCTATGTTTGTCTCGGTTTATGTCACCAATTACTTTATATCAAACATGTTGCTTCAAATTGTATGTGGAGGAACAATTGGATTTTTTATATATATAAGTGGTGCATATTTATTCCATTTCAGTGAGTTGGACGATGTGAAATATATGTTGAACAGAAAAAAATAATATAATTTGCTATGGATGATAAGTTGATAACAGTAACGTCTCCGTTACTGCCAAATCTTGATGACTTTAACTCAATGCTAAAAGGGATTTGGGATAGCAAGTGGATAACTAATATGGGAAGTCTTCACAAGCAACTGGAAGAAGAGCTTGCTGCATATTTGAAAGTTCCATATATCTCATTGTTCACGAATGGTACGCTCCCTTTGATAACGGCTTTGCAGGCTTTGCGTATAACAGGTGAAGTTATAACCACACCATACAGTTTTGTTGCCACTACACATTCGCTTTGGTGGAACGGCATCAAGCCCGTTTTTGTCGACATTGACCCTTCGACAGGGAACATCGATCCGGATAAAATAGAAATGGCTATCACTCCTAAGACTACAGCAATAATGCCCGTACATGTCTATGGCAAACCTTGCGACACTAAACGCATTAAGGATATAGCGGACAAGTATGGATTGAAAGTCATATATGATGCAGCCCATGCATTTGGCGTGGAAGTGGATGGAGAAAGTATCTTGAACGCTGGTGATATGTCTACGCTCAGTTTCCATGCGACAAAGGTTTATAATACGATAGAAGGTGGTGCGCTTGTGATGCATGATGAGCAGACCAAGAAACGCATTGACTATCTAAAGAACTTCGGCTTCGCAGGAGAAACCACTGTCGTAGCTCCCGGCATAAACTCAAAGATGGATGAAGTCCGTTCTGCATACGGTCTTCTGAATTTAAAGCAGGTTGATGCGGCCATAGATGCCCGTCATCAAGTTGCTGTCAGATATCGTGAGGCTTTGAGGCTGGTGGAAGGTGTCACATTCTTTGATGATATGCCCGGTGTGAAGCATAACTATTCCTATTTCCCGATATTTATTAATGCAGAAAAATATGGCATGACTCGTGACAAACTATATTTCAAGATGAAAGAGCATAACGTGCTGGGACGCAGATATTTTTATCCTTTGATTAGCACATTCACAACTTATAGAGGATTGGAATCCGCCAGACCCGATAATCTGCCACAAGCACATAAAATGGCAGATGAAGTCATCTGTCTGCCTATGCATCATGCTTTAAGTGATGATGATATTCAGCGAGTTTTGCATTGCATTATGGATAAATAAAAAAGCATTAGTGTCGTATGTGGTATTTTCTGTAAAAATAGATGGTTATATAAAGATGACAACAACTTCATTTTATAATGATGAGGAACTCTATGCGATGGGATTCGCATCGATTGGGAAAGGATGCTGTATAAGTAGAAAAGCAAGTTTTTATGGCATTGAAAAAATACATGTGGGAAATAATGTGCGTATTGATGATTTTTGTATTCTTTCCGGAAATATAAAATTGGGGAATAATATTCATATATCTGCATACGTAGCTTTATATGGAGCAGAAGGAATAGTATTGGAAGATTATACAGGAATATCTCCGCGCTCTACAATCTACTCTGCTATGGATGATTTTTCTGGAATTTATCTTATAGGCCCTGTTCATCCTGATGAGTATACCAATGTCAAAGGAGGCAAAGTCGTAATGAAGTGTTATTCACAACTTGCATCTAACTGTATTATTTTTCCTAATCTTACAATTGGTGAAGGAACTGTAGTGGGTGCTTGTTCTATGGTAACGCATTCTCTTGGCAGTTGGGGGGTCTATTATGGGATTCCTGCAGTGCGTAGAAAAGATAGAAATAATCAATTGTTACAATTCTTAAAATAAAAGATTATTGTATTAATGCAATACGAAGCAGCTATACAAGTAAGTATTCTGTGTACGGTATATAATCATGAGGCATATTTACGTCAGTGCCTTGATGGTTTTGTCATGCAACAGACACGTTTTCGTTACGAAGCAATAGTACATGATGATGTAAGTACAGATGGGAGCGTGGCGATTATACGTGAATATGCGGAAAAATATCCGGATATTATTGTACCGATATATGACGCTGAAAACCAATATAGTAAGCATGATGGTAGTCTGTGGCGAATAATGATGGAAAAGGCAAAAGGCCGTTATATCGCTTTTTGCGAAGGAGATGATTATTGGATTGATTGCGGCAAATTACAGCGTCAGTTTGATTTGATGGAAAAGCATCCGGAATATACAATATGTTTTCATCGTGTTGGTGTAGTGACTGTTAATGATAATCCTGCGAAAGAAACTTGTCCACGAAGATATGGAACATTGTGGAGTAAGGAAGAAGTGACTTTATATGATTATCTTAAAGAATTGTGTTATAACAATAATTTCACGTATCAGCTTTCATCTTATTTTATTCGCCGATTCTATATGGAGCAATATGTTTCTTGTCAAACAAGTTTATTTTGCGACTTCCCTTATGGTGATGTCCCTATGGCTTTGTCTGCCCTATTTCAAGGGAAAGGGTCTTGTATTCAGCATGTGATGAGTCATTACCGGGAATTATCGGGCGGATATACTTCATCTATGTGGATGAATTTAGAGAAGCGGTTGGCTATAGAATCTAAAGAATGTTTGGCTTATTCTCGCATAGATGTTTATTTGAATAATAAATATCATGCGATAATCAAATATCGCATATTACGCAATGAATTGAACGAACATAGCCTATATAATAAAAAAAAGCTTGTACAATTTAGACCGAAATATTGGTGTCTTTTGAAATTCCAATCATTCAGATGCAATTTGTCTTATTTTATAAAAGGATTACTGCAAATAATAAAAAGCAAATAATAAAAAGCAAATAATAAAAAGCAAATAATAAAAAGCAAATAATATGTCTACTCCTAAAATATCGATAGTGCTTCCTGTATACAATGCAGAAAATACCATTTCTCGTATGATAAATAGCATCCTGAGTCAGACTTATACTGATTGGGAATTGATTATTGTAGATGATGGAAGCACAGACAACTCTGGGGCAATTTGCGATAAATATGTGGCAAATGACGATCGTATTCGTATTATTCATAAGGAAAATGGCGGAGTCGCAATGGCACGTAAATTAGGAGTTGATAATGTACAAGGTAAATATATTATCCATGCGGATGCAGATGATTGGGTTGAATCTGACATGTTGGATGCTATGTATAAAAAACTCAAGGAAACCGATACGGATATTGTGGTTGTTGATTATTATGATTGTTATATTGATGGTAAAAAAGTATATAAATGCCAAAAGATGGAAGCTCTAGAACCGGAATATATGTTATGCTCAATACTGCAGGGTAAAGTTTTAGGAGGTCTTTGTAATAAATTGATACGTACTTGTTTATATAGGAAATATAACGTATGCTTTTTTGAGGGCGTTGATTACATGGAAGATGTTTTAATTTGGATTCAGATATTGCAACATGCAGAAGTGAGAGTTTCTTATATCAATAAGGCATATTACAACTATTTCGTTAATATAAATTCCATTACTCACCAGATTACACGAAAGACTTTTTGTGGTATACAGAAATATGGAATGCTTATAAATGAGTTGTTGTCTGATACAAATTCTATTTATACAACCTATAAGAAACATTTTCCGCTCGGTGTCTTTCATGCAGGATATATGAATTATTTATATACAGACGAGGAGATAAAAGAAGAGTTTAGAAAGGTCAGATATTTAGCGTATAAGACAAAAAGCTTTCGTTGGTTTTTAGGTTATCTTATGATAGATATGGGATTCTATAAAATAGGACATTGGTTTATAAGGTTATGAAATGAAAAAGATTATTAGATATACAATAAGTAAAATTCTTGATATAGCTTTTCTCTTTATCGAAAAATTGCCGTTAAAAGCAGATTCTGTTCAAAATGCAGTGAAGTATCTGAAAGATGCAGATTATAAATTTCCTCCACTATGGAATAATCTGCCATCTTTAAAGTTTGGATCGAAAGTGCAGTTAAGTCTAATAATACCGGTGTATAATAGTGAGAAATATCTTCGTGGATGCTTGATGTCTATTCTTAACCAACAGACACAATATGAATATGAAGTGATTTGCATTAATGATGGTAGTAAGGATAATAGTCTTGCCATTCTTGAAGACATGAAGAAAAAGTTTCCAGACAGACTTCTTGTTTATAATCAGGAGAATCGTGGTATTTCGGAAGCCCGTAATCGTGGGATAGCTTTGGCTATAGGTGAGTATATAGGTTTTATTGATAATGATGATACTGTTTCTCCATATTATGTGGAGAAAATTATTGATCGAGCCTATGAAACTGGAGCCGATTTTATACAGACTGCGTATCGCAATGTCACTCCACAAGGTGGGGTGTTAGGAGAGATAAGCCATGGTGATTTGGTCTTTGATACTTCTGATGTGGAAGTGACGCTGAAAGAAGCACAAGGATATATCTGGGGAGGGGCTATTCGGCGCAGTATTTTCGAAAAGTTGCGTTTTCCCGTAGGTTTCTGGTATGAAGATATGATTAACAGATTGGTTGTTTTAAGGTTGGTTAAGCGTATAGCAACTATTGGCGATCCTCTTTATTTTTATTTAGTGCATGATATGAATGCCAGTAAGGCTTTATGGGGAAGTAATGGGCTTAAAAGCATGGACCATGTTTGGTTAGCCCGGCAACTGTCCGAGTATTCAATTCATGAGTTGAAAATTCCTGTTGATGACATTCTTTATACTCAATTATTGTTGGAATACTCATTGACGTTGATGTTCAGAATGCGAAAGATGGACAGACAAACACGTAAAGCGGCGTTTGTCATTGCTGCCGATTATATAGAGAGACTGAACTATAATTACTCAGGTAAAGACAAATATTTAAGGCGTTCAGAGAGAGCATTGAAATGCAATAATTATTGTGCTTGGCTGCTGAATGTCAAAGCGCAATTTTTTAGAGGGAAATGATGGTGTTTTTTACAAATATCATCCAAAGATATTTGTTTAAGTTTCCAATTGATTTTTTGTGATTTAAAGACTAATATTTTTTATCTAAACTGCAAAATAGATTAATAGTATATGTGCATTCCTCAAAATAAACAACGAATTGAATATATTGATGCCATGCGAGGATTTACTATGATACTTGTTGTTATGCATCATGTATCAGGTTTTTGTTTGGAATCTTATTTAAACAAAGATATTTTTACATTTCACTCTATTTTTTCGGAATTTAGAATGCCATTGTTCTTTTTTGTTAGCGGATTTGTATTTTATAAGGATAGATATTGGGATTACAGAACAATTTGCTCTTTTTTTAAAAAGAAAATACCGGTGCAAATTATTACACCGACAATATTTATGTCTATATCTTGTTATATTCATAATGCATCTCTTTTAGATACTTTCCTTGCGGGGAATAAAGGGGGATATTGGTTTACTTTTGTCTTGTTCGATTTTTATTGTATTTATATATTATTGTCATATGTGATGCAGTTTTCTCATTTCTTAAATCGGAAGCATTATGTTGTGATAATGATAGGAGTAATATTATATATTCTAACAGTTCCTCAAGTGTTTCTATATATTCCAGTCAATCGTGCATTGGCTGGTTTTATGGGCATAGGTTATTGGAGGCTTTTTATTTTCTTTGCATTAGGTACATTGGCGAAATATAAGTTTGCAAAATTCCAAGATTTATTGGACGGGAATTGGCTTGTTCCTACATCGGTTTGTGTATTCTTATTGAGTAATGTATTTCATGACTTGTTGCCGAGTTATACTCTTAGAAGTCTTATCTGTCAGTTTTCTGGAATTATAATGGTATTTTCTTTTTTTAGACGTTATCAAAAGTGTTTTACAGCTAGAACAAGAATAGGAAATATGTTGCAATATATAGGTAAAAGAACACTTGACATTTATTTGATACATTATTTTTTATTGCCATATGATATAAAAAGTGTTTTCTCGTTATTCTCTCATTTTACCTTAGCAGTTTTGGAACTCTTCGTTTCTTTTTCAATATCAATACTTGTTATCGGAATGTCTCTAATAATAGGTAATATCTTGCGAATTAATCCAAAAATGGAGTATAGGATGTGGGGGACTAAGCAAAATTAAATAATGTCATATTTATAAAAATTTACATTCCTATTTAATGATACATAGAATTATACATTATTGTTGGTTTGGTGGAAAGCCGGAACCGGAAGATGTCAGGAAATGCATTGATTCTTGGCGGAAATACCTTCCTGATTATGAAATCAGACGTTGGGACGAAAGCAACTATGATGTACATAAGTGCAATTATATGAGTGATGCTTACAAAGAAAAGAAATGGGCTTTTGTAAGTGACTATGCACGTGTTGATATTGTTCATGAGTATGGTGGCATTTATCTGGATACAGATGTAGAAGTTATTCGCTCCTTTGATTCATTATTACATGAACGCATGTTCTGTGGTTTTGAGAGCAGAGACCCTATTGGAATGAAAAATGGGATGGAAGTTGAATATTCTGTGAATTTAGGACTTGGATATGGGGCAGAGGCTGGGCATCCGGTTTTAAAAGACATCTTGGATTTATATGCCACGTTGAGTTTCTATAATAAAGACGGGAACTTGAATCTTGTGGCTTGTCCACGTTATCAGACGATGGTGTTGAAGCGTCATGGTCTGATAGACAATAATGAAACGCAACACTTTGATACAGGTATAGCCTATTCTCCTGAATACTTCTGCCCACAAAGCAATATCACGGATAAAATGCTTTGTCTGACGAAGAACACTTATAGTATACACCATTTTTCCGGAACATGGTCGGAACATCAAAGAAAGCGGGAAATTAGGAATAAACTGCGCAAATATATTGGCTATCGTATGGCTGATTATGCGGCACGTATTTTGAATCGAATATGCAAATGATTTTTCATTATGATAGAAAATAATTCATATTTATCAAACAGGGATAACATTACTCGGAAATACATCTTTTATTCGATTATTTATCTTTTCAGTTATGAGTTGTTGCAGAAAAATATAGGCATACCTTCCTATTTCGTGTATATTGCGGATTTGTTTTATCTTTTTTTTCTGACGAGGGGTATATTTAACATAAAAAAAATGAGATTTGCAGATATATTCCTTGCTTATTGTTTGTTATTGGGCATGTTGGTGGTAATGGTATGCGGATGGGTATTGAACGTGGTTTCTATTCCCAATGTAATAACAGGATTACGAGGACAGTATTTATGTTTTTCCATATTTTTCGCGTCGGTTATGGTTCTTACGCTCAGTGATTATCATAAGATAATGAAATGTTTTTTTTATTATCAATTTATCAATGTTTTTTTGGCATTGTATCAATATTTCATTTTAGGTCTTCATCGGGATTGGAATAACGGTGCATTTACTGGAGGTATGACACAAGATATTTTTTGTGGGGTACTTTTCTTGTATTATTATAATCAATATGCGTTGAAACGATGTAAAACGTGGAAAATGGTATTTGTAATTGTTTCATGCCTGTTTATTGCAGTTGTTGAAGAAGAAAAGTTTATCTTCTTGGAAATTGCACTAATCGTAGGATATAAGGCTCTTATTTCAAAAAAGAATTTTAAGAATATATTAGTTCTTGTTTTTTGTGCGGTAGTAGTCCCTTATGCCGTTGATGAATCAGGAAGAATAAATGGTGATTATTCTTCTACTACTATGCGTGACACATATAGTATGTATGAGTATTTAACTACACCGGGGACCGGATTCGGTCTTCCTCGTATCGGAAGTTCTGTAGTCATACAAGAAATGTTCTTTGATAATCCAGTGAAAAGTTTTGTTGGACTAGGTGCTGGTGCTTGTGAGAAAACGGAGTGGAGTATGGTCGATACTAGTTTCTTGCAACGACATGGAATGCTTGCATATTATAATTTCTCATTTCAAATTATATTCCTGCAGACTGGATGGCTTGGAGTATTGTTTTATCTTAGTTTTTTTATAGCGTTGTTGGTTTCAAATATAAAACAAAAGAAGACGGCGCCAAAACAATTGAAATATGTATATGATATGGCTATAATGATAACTGTCATATTATTTATTTCAATATGGTATAATCAGACGTTACGTTGGTATTTCGCTATATTGCCGTTTTTTTTGCTTGCTTTGGGACCTGCGACAACAAGGCAAATTAAGGAGAAAAATCATTTGAAGTTAAAGAAGTCGTTATGAAGAAAGTTTGCTTTATAATTCCATATTTTGGTAAATTACCTAATTATTTTCAGTTATTTTTAAAATCATGTTGTTTGAATCCAGACTTCAATTGGCTGATCTTTACAGATGATGATACAAACTATGATTATCCTTCAAACATAAAAAGAATCATATTAAGTTTCTCTGAATTAAGGAAACTGATAGCTGAAAAGTTTGATTTTGAGATTGTTTTACCTCGTCCTTATAAATTGTGCGATTTTCGTCCTGCTTATGGTTATATATTCGAGGGATATATTGTTGGGTATCAGTTTTGGGGATATTGCGATTTAGATACGATAATGGGAAATTTATCGTATTTCCTAACGGATAGCCTATTGGCTGACTATGACAAGATTTTCTGTTTGGGACATCTGTCATTGTTTAGAAATAGTGAAGAGATAAACACGCTTTTCATGTCAGATGTTAAGGGGAGAAGACTATATAAGGAGGTCTTTCAGTGCGAGTTGAACCAATGGTTTGATGAGTCGTGGAAAGATGGATTTAATATTAATCAGATATTCGTCAATAAAGGAAAAAGGATATATGAAAAAGATCTTTCTCTAAATCCATCACGTGGATATGGAAAATTCCGAAAGACAGTCTTTCAAGGGCTGGATGAGACACCCATCAATCGGGGGTATAAGGTTGAAGAATATAAGGATGCCCTTTATTTGTGGGAGAGTGGAAATATCTGTCGGTATTTTATGGATGACGGGATTCTGATTCGTGAAGACTATCCTTATATTCATCTTCAAGCTCGCAAGATGCGTGTGTCTCCAGGAGTCGTGACCGCAGATGTGTATAAAATAGTTCCAGATGAGTTCCTTCCGATTGAGGAATATCCAATAACAGCAGACTCTTTCTGCAAAATCAAGCGGACGGGACATTGTCGGCATATCCAGCGCCTTTATTGGAAGAAGATAGTAAACAAGTGTAACAAGATTCTTCATTTAAAATGAGCAATCCGAAAGTATCGGTAATTGTACCGTGTTATGGTGTTGAGAGATATTTGGAGCGTTGTATGCAGTCTCTTCTCAATCAAACACTAAGTGACATTGAAATAATTCTTATTGATGACGGGAGTAAAGACGGTGTTCCATCCATGTGTGATGAATATGCCCAAAAGGATAATCGGGTAAAGGCCATACATAAGCAAAATGAAGGACTTGGCTTTGCCCGCAACACTGGGCTTGATGCAGCTGTAGGAGATTATATCGCTTTCGTAGACTCGGATGATTTTGTTGATGTCGACATGTTTAATGGCATGTACATGGAAGCAATATCTTCTGATGCTGATATTGTGCTTTGCGGTATCCAAAAAGAAACTGCCAGAGATAAGTGGATAAAGCGGATTGAAGTTCAGGAGAAAGCGGTATGGGAAGGGGATGCAATTACGGATTATATGCTGGATATGGTTGCGTGTGCTCCATATGTAAAGAGAGAGCGAAAATATCAGATGTCCGTATGGCATTGTTTATATCTTCATGAATTAATTGAGAAAAACAATATCCGTTTTTATTCGGAGCGTGAAGTCGTTTCAGAAGATATTCCTTTTCAAGTCTCTGTATTAAAGAAAGCCAGAAAAGTTGTTTATTTGCCTGATTATTATTATCACTATTGCTTGAATGAGACATCATTGACCGCTACATTCAGACCGGAGAAGTTTTTGCGATTCAAGACATTGTATAATGTCCTTTCTGCTTTATTGGCAGATGTTGACGGAGGCCAGCTTCGTGTCCAACGTTTGTTTATCGGTTATGCCCGTAGACAAGTAATGGCAATAGCAAACATTGGTCGCAATCGTAAACGAATGCTTGAAGAGCTTTTAAATGATTCTATATGGCAGGAACTTAGAAATACTTACAGGCCGTCTTTTTTGCCAATGTTTGCAGGTGTTGTGTACTATCTGACGTATACAAGACAGACAAGATTATTGCTTGTGCTTTGTAGAATTCTAAAAAGAAAGACAAGATGATGAGGATAACGATAGCCGAAGCCGGACCGGCAGGTAATGTCGGGTCAATGGCATTGATTGAAAATGCAATTCACATTGTTCGAAGGAAATATCCTGATTGTGAAATTACTGTGCTGTGCGCAGACCCTCTTTCGGTGAGAGAGGCTTTAAACAAGGATAATCTGACGGGGAATATAAAAGTAATAAACGATTTGTTTATTTTTCCTCATAGAAATTCTCTGCAGAAAATATGTTGGTTGATACGTTCTGTGACTTGGATTTTATATACACGTATATTATTCCTGTTTTTCGATAAGAGCATACCCCGTGTATTATGGGGAAGAAAAAGAAAAGTTTTGGAGGAAATAGCCAAATCTGATTATGTATATTGCATAGGAGCAGAGCGTATCAACGATGTTTATTTTAAGACGGCACTCTTTTCTTTATATGCATTAGGAACGTACATTCGGATGGGGAAAAAACTAGTTCATCTGTCTCTGACAATAGGGCCTGTTTGGCACAAAACGACAATAGCTGTTGCAAGGCATATTCTTGATAGGTCATACGCAATTTTCGTGCGTGACCAAAAATCTTATAATATTTTGAGGCAATGGGGATGTAAGTCATCGCATATATTCAATGTTTATGACATAGCTATATTCCAAAAAACGAATCCTGTATTAGAGAGTAATTTGCTGAATGAATTTGGAATAGAATCTGGTTTCATTGGCGTTTCTGTTATTGATTGGCTTTTCCATAATGCAAAAGGTCCGGCTCGGATGCCGGAATACAACAAGGTTCATGCAGACATTCTTGACTATATCATAGAGAAGTATGAAAAGAGGATTGTATTCATTCCGACAGTTGTAGGAGCCAACTATAAAGTTCATGATAATGAGGCTGCAAAACCTATTGTCAAATTAATGAAGAATAAAGATAAAGTCGTTTCAATAGAACGCCGTATGACCCCGATAGAATTGGCCACTTTGTTTTCGTCATGTCAGTTTTCCATTGTAACTCGGATGCATGCTGCTATTCTCTGTTCCAGTGCAGGAATGAAACCTGTAATTGCTGTTAATTATCTCTACAAACTACGTGAGTATATGAAGAATATAGGTTTTGAGGATTATTCTGTGGATATAGATTATGTGGATACAGACAAGATGAAGGGTATGGTTGATGCGATGTTTGAGAATTACGAAGAAAATAGATATCGATTGAATTGTCGGATAGAAGCCATGAAATGCGTTCTTTCTGAAAAATTGGAAGAAATATGAGAAGATATAGTTTGGCAAGTAAGATTAGGATGGTATTGCAATGTTTTTTTGTTTTTCCGCATTGTTTGTTTTTTTTACTATCAAAAAATAAGGCTGTCATACGAAAGGATATTGTAAGAAGAGCTTTATATCGTTCTTATATTGATACAGAACATATAATTGTTTCTCTTTGTTTAGCATTGTTAAATGAAAAAGAATTCAGAAATCAATTTTATTTGAGAATCGGTTTTGCTCGTCATTTCTTGAATTTGTTGCTTCCGGGTATTTCGACGATGGATTTGGGGCATTGTCGAAATATCGGAGGGGGGCTCTGTATTATTCATGGTTTTGGATTGGTAATAAATCCAGATTGTGTTATTGGGGAAAATTGTACTGTTCTCCATGGAGTTACATTAGGTTATACGGATTCTGGTACTCCTATAATTGGTAATAATGTATATATAGGTTGTGGAGCATCTGTTATAGGGGGTGTCTTGATTGGAGATAATGTTAGAATTGGTGCTGGAACTATTGTGTGTAAAGATGTACCGGATAATGCTACTGTGGTTGGAGCTTCGATGAGAATAATACAAAAATAGTTCCTGTATAAAAAGATTTATATGGTATTGGGATTTTCTATGATTAAGACGAAAGAGGAGTTGAGAGCATATCTTCAAGCCGATTATGAGCGGTTTGGTAAGCGTCCAAAGTTGAAGGACTGGGTATTGAAGAATGAATGGGCTTATGTATATAAGTATCTGCGTGTTTTGAGGTATTTGGAATATTATGAGAATACGGGTAATAAGTTGATGTATTGGCTGTGTTTTGTTCGATATAAAAGGTTGTGTTATAACTTAGGACTTGATATAAAAACCGGAAATCTTGGGCCGGGGGCAAGAATAATGCATCTTGGTTCATTGATTCGTATCAGAAAGAATTGTCGTATCGGAAAAAATTGTACGATTCTTCCGGGGGTCATTATCGGCAATAAGCATTTGGAGGATTCTAATGATTGGGTTATAATTGGTGATAATTGTTATATTGGTCTTGGAGCAAAAATTTTTGGTGAGGTTAAGATAGGCAATAATGTCATGATCGGTGCCAATGCAGTAGTGACAAAGGATATACCAGACAATGCTGTGGTTGGAGGAATACCGGCACATATAATAAAGTTTAAGGTATAGATTTATGGCTGAGGATATTTGGGAACATGAAAGATTGCTTTATCCTGAACATAAACGATTGAGCAAAGAAGATTTGTTATCTTCTCGTTTATAATGGACCTTTTAAAGGTAAAAACTGGTGAAAAACGGTTGACTTATTATTTTTTTATTAGCTTTGCAGAAAGATAAATATGTTCTATTATACTTATGAACAAAATACAGAAACAACAGAGTAATATCAGTGGAAAGTTTATTCCAAGAGCTCAGATGAGCACGGTGGTTGCTGGGGTTGTACGTTGTACTCGCGTACAAGTTCGTGCAGGGCAACTATTTTCAACAGGTACAAAGGCTTATAATGATAGATATAACGAGAAGCAACCGTGAAGCCGATGGAATTTTGCGTGAGCGATTTACGAAATTTGTCTTTGGACGTATCGTAGCTTATGTAAACCATAATCATTTCAATTAAACAGAATGTCATATCAGTATTCTATCCACAATTATATCGGTCAGACGGTTCGTAGGTGCGTCTTTATGTTCAAGGGAAAGGACGGGGTGTGCCACCATCTTTTCTCGGTGATAGAACATTTGACGGATGATATGCTGGATGTGGACACGTTTCCGCCTGACTGTGACGGGCTTTTTATCGACTTCTTCAAAGCGTTCGGCATGTATGCCGGATATGGCGATGCTCATGCCGCCTACGTCCATCACTAACTTGCGGTCGCGGGCTATGCGGATGACGTAGCCTTCGAGGCCGGCATATTCGCCGGTGGTGATGCGCAGCAGCGTGCGGTTCTGGGCATAGTAAACGAAAGGACGCAGCAAAAAGCGGATGCGATTGGGGTCGGTTTCGGCTATGCGCATGAAAGGCTCCATCTGACTGCAGGGAATGGTGGCTACGCGTCCGGTACTGCAATTTTTACAAAGTTTGTAACCGGGGATTTTTTCATCTAAATAGGCTTGCAACTTCTGCGGACTGCCTTGCAGAAACACCAGTCCGCTGACGGTGGGCGATACTACCTCGCGCAGGGTGTTGTTCCTTCCGCGACGGGGTACGTAACGTATGGTTTTGTGTACGAAAAAGGTTAACTGATCCTTCTGCAACGTGCTCTCAATGGCTCGTACTTTTTGATTGTGTACAAAAATGTACGACCACGATGTGCATGGGTCGGCAAGGATTTGAGAGGCTAATTCAGCGCTGACTGCAGGGTACGTTTTTATTCCTGAGCCAGAATGTATTTCTGATTCAGGAATGCTTGTGCCCTTTGGAAATGAAAGGTTTTCAGTGCATGGAATACCCTTCATTTCGTCGGCTGTAAAATGAGAATTCGAACTGTCCAGTGTCATAAACTCTCTTCTACTTTATGTGGCGTGATACGGCTGACTGCAGGGGTAAAGTAAAAACAAATGCATCCGTTCTGTTCTGCGCTTTATTTGTGCAGCATCTCCTGTCGACCTCTCTATCGCAGGATAAAGGGGTCATAACTACTACAACCTTTTTCATACTACCTAAATTTGGTTTTTTGTACCGTTTATAGCGTGTCTTCTAAGAATAAAACATGTATCCGGCAGTATGTATTTGATTATCAGCAAATTACGGAAGATACGCACCCAAGTTTTGCGAAACAAATCCCTATAAAATTCTAAAAACTTGGAAAATTCTTTGGCTGAAATGATAATGAATGCAAGAAAAACACTACCTTTGCGTCATAAATGCGTGTCTTATTCTTAGAAAACATGCAGTAATTCAGAGCTTAAATACAGAGTGTGAACGCGCAAGCTGCGTGTAACAAAACCCGCTCCTTGCAACAATTGGAACACCCCATTCGTTATAGAACTTGCAAAACCTTTCACATATTTCCTAACAAAGCTAAAACGCAGCAGTTGGCTTAGTCGCTGAATTGGAAGCGGAACGGGCGTTGCAGAATCAAACCTTGTAACGTTTCTGAACGCGCTGATTATCAGCAATTCCGATTTTGTGCAAACTAGCTCGGAACTAATTTCGACAAGGTCGGAACTAATTCAAACTGGCTCGGAACTAATTTCGACAATCGCGGAATAAATTTTTACAAGGTGCTGTTCAGAGCTAAAACCTTCGGTGGGCCGAAGGCATAGATGTGTATAAGTAGGTGTTCAAAATTATTTTATATAATTCTATCGAAGTATTTTTACTTTGCATTACGTTCTTGCACCGCATTTGTTTGCCCTGCGCTCAGTCACATAGCCCGCTATGCTCCTTCGCACAGAACAAACAACTACGGCACAATAACGCAATTCAAATGTAAAAATAATTTTGAACACCTACTTAAATTTAAATAGTTTTCACCTTTTAAGAACAGAGGCCATTAACATTTCAGACAAAGGGAGGTATTCAGATATAGACAGGTGGAAATAATTTGCTGACAAAAAGGCTACGAAAAAGACAAAAAGGTCGCGACCCAATCCAATGGAGGGTCAAGACCTTTTTGAGGATGCTACACGGAAAGAGCACAATTCATGCTGATTACACCTACTTCAAATTCTTGGTAAAGTAAACCATATCCTTGAGCAAATGTCCTTCTTCAATAATCGGGTGATCATAATGTAGGGTAAAAAAATCAGGGATGGTGTACGCGTAAGTGAAACCGCAGCGTTGATAGAATGTCATAGTCGACACACTATCGCCGGTGCCGACCAACATGACTGCATGCTTTTGCCCGAAATAAGCACACAGATGGTTGAGCATCTGACGCCCATAGCCTTTGCGCTGAAATTCGGGATGCACGGCTATATTTTTTAACTCACATTGATTGTCGTCCTCTATCGTGACCACTGCCACACAGATGGGTTGCGAAGTGTTGCTTGTGAACATCACAAACATTTCGCCACGCTCTAAGTAGCGGTCGATCATAGACTCCTGTTCATCGCCCAACAAGAGTAAATCGAGATAGCGTTTTTTATAATCTTGTATTTGCCGGATATACATCGCTATGGGTACTTCAATCTCAGTTGTGCCCCAACACAAGCTGATATGTTGGAACTATTCATTTCACATGTAGAAGTCGTCTGAACTTTTATAAAATTCAATCTTCGTCAGAAAAGTTTAGACTACTTCTTAGATATTACGCTTCGCGCACAATGGTGCTGCCATTGGCCTGATGCGTTGCCAGCACGAGCACTTCGGCTATTTGCACATGTTCGGGGGCATTGGCGGCGTACAGCACCACATCGGCAATGTCGTCGCCGGTGAGCGGCTGAATGCCTTTGTACACATTGTCGGCGCGTTCTTTATCGCCATGAAAGCGAACGACGCTGAAGTTTGTTTCGACCAGTCCGGGTTTGACATTGGTGACGCGCACGGCGGTATGTGCCAAATCGATGCGCAGTCCGTCGGTAATGGTTTTTACCGCAGCCTTGGTGGCGCAATATACATTGCCATTGGCGTAGGCGGCATCACCGGCAACGCTACCAATGTTGATGACATGGCCGCGGTTACGTGCCACCATGGCAGGCACAACCATACGGGTGACATGGAGGAGTCCCTTGATATTGGTATCAATCATCGTGTCCCAATCCTCGAAATCGCCTTCATATTCTTTATCAAGTCCGAGGGCCAGTCCGGCATTATTGACCAGCACATCAATTTGGTTCCAGGGATTGGCGAGCGACTCTATGGCATTTTGGGTAGCTTCGCGGTCGCGCACATCGAACGGCAGGGGCAGAACCTCTACGCCCGATTGGGTAAGCATTTTCCTCATCTCGTTCAACTTGTCGGTGTTTCGTCCGTTAATGATGAGGTTATAGCCTGATGCGGCAAACTTTTGGGCGCAAGCCTGCCCGATGCCGCTTGTGGCACCGGTGATAAAAGCAATTTTTTTCATGGTGATGGTTTGATTTGAATGGGATGTCGAAAAAAGCATTTGAACGCTGCAACGAACTGTATGGGTTAGCAGCTGTTGTAGGTGGTTGCAAAAGTAGGTAATTTGAACGAGCTTACCAAGGTATTGTTTAAGTAGGTGTTCAAAATTATTTATGCATTAAATTACCTCAAGAACAATACCTTGCGAACCCGCTCCTTCAGTGCTGGAGTCGGCACATTGGGGGTATCAAGAAAAGCCAGCACAAAATTCTCCGCCAGAATTTCTTCCGGATGAATGATATAATTGGTATTCTTACCCACACGCTGGGCAAAATCCTCGATATCCTCCATGCCATACACAATCACCTTTCCGTCTGCATCTCGCTTTGCCTTCATTTCCTTATCATACGGCACAAACGCCACCTTTACATATTCAAAGAAAATGCCACCGGTGTAAGGACGGTCGGCATAGAGATACATGGCACACTGCTCCACTTTTCCACCTTTCACCGTAAAGGGGGCATAGCTGTCGTAAGCCGCAATATCGGGGTTCGAAATACGGGTCTTGAGCAGTTCTGCCGGATATTCCATTCCATTGGGAGCAATGCTAAATCCTAAAGCAGCATACAGATTCTTTTTGTAGTCTGCACTGTTTCTCGTCAGTATATGCGACAGTTCGTGCAAGAGCAACGTGCGGCGTCCCTTTTCATTTGCCTGCTTAATCCATTCGTCAGAAAGTGCAATCCAGTTGGCCTGCGTATAGCCGCCGGCACTCCCTTCATCTTTCATCGTCGACTTCACCAGCACCACCTCATCGGGTAAAGGCAAGCGGTAGCCTTCATTGCGGATAATCTGATTGAGAGCCAGCATATCCTGCCAAATCAGCTGTTTTTCCTGCTCCGTCCAAGCCCGCACTTCCCTTTGCTTGAAAGCAATCAGTTCGGCCTTGGTCCCGGTGGTCTTTTGCAAACGGGAATGGATGTCGAATTCGCTCCACCCGCGGGTGAACGCATCATCGCTGCCTAAGAGGGCCTGCGCCTCTTCCACTGTGGCAAAACGAAAACGGATGGTGTCAGCATACTGGATACTAGCAGCTGCTCCCTGGGCAACAAGCAGAAACAGCCCGCAGAAAATCATTCGAAATAAGTTGTTCATAAGTAGTATTTATCGTTGATGGTTTTAATTTTTTCCTTCATTCCGCAGCAAATTTATTCTTTTTTTGCTACAAGGGAAAGGAACAAACGGCTCCTTCGCGGTTGATGCGCCAAAAAGGGATGTTTTTTTCCTGGCAATAGGGTTCCATACGCCAAGCACTTTCGAAACCACTCAATACAAAGTGCATGGGCACAAACAGGCCTACTTGAAAACGGGCAATGAATTGGCGGGCTCCTAAAGTATATCCGTTGCCAATGCGGGCATCGACGGGAAAGAACACAACGTCGAAGCGGCCGGTGAGTTTGCGAATGTCCTTGAGTTCGCCCAAGTAGCGTTTTTCTTCGGCCAAGGGATTGACTTGCGTGCCGAATTCGGTTTGGACGCAAGTGGGCGGAGGGGTATCGGCCAAAAAGCGGGCATACCAGTTGCAGAGGTCGCCGGCATGAAACAGGCGTTTGCCCTCGACCTCGACAATCCAGCTCACGCCGCTGTCGTTGCTACCGGTGGCCCACACTTTCAGGTGTTCGTTTTGCCAACTTGCACCTTTGGCCAGCCACACGTCGGCCTCAGCAGCTTGTGCCCTGCGGTGTTTCAGCACATCCTTCGAAAGCAGGTAGGTGACACGGGGCACTTGCTTACGCCAGGCAAAAATGCCAGGGGTAAAGTGGTCCTCGTGAAAATGACTGACGAAGACGTAGATGGGCTTAGACTGGTCGGGGCGGAGTATGCGCGGAATGACATAAGAGGGGTCGAGCCAATAGTCGAAAACGAGCAGGCAGGTTGCGGTTTCGACCAGAAAACCGCTGTGGAAGATGTAGGTGATTTGCAAAGGGGTGTTCAAAACTGAGGTGAATAATGATTGGGGAAAGGAAAGACGGGACGTGGGCATCAGCGCTTTCTGATCTCCAGCGAAACATCAAAATAGGAGCGTTTACCCTCGATGTAGTCGGCATAGAGTTCTTCGGGGGCTTTCCCCTTGAGTATGGCGCATTTGCCGCACGACGGACAATGGTTCAGACATTCCCATTGCTCGGCGATAAAGGCACGCCGTTCCTCGCGCGATGAAGTTGAGATGGAGGGAGGTGTCATTTTCTTTTTTACAAAATTAAACGGGTATGACATTTATGCGCTTCGGCTTTGTGTGCAAAATAGCTGTTTGAAACGACTGCCTCATTGCACGTAAAGCCGAAACGCACAGGCATGCTGTACAGCCCATTACGCTTGGCGCACCATGGTGCTGCCCATTGGCCTGATGTGTTGCCAGCACCAGCACCTCGGCTATTTGCCTATATTCGGGTGTATTGGCTGCGTACAGCATCACGTCGGCAATGTCGCCATCGGCGAAAGGTTGTATGCCTTTGTAACAGATAGGGTCAGAACCTCTACGTCCGAATGGATAAGTATTTCCCTCATTTCGTTCAACTTCTCGGTGTTTCGTCCGTTAAGTAGGTGTTCAAAATTATTTAATATAATTCTATCGAAGTATTTTTACTTTGCATTACGTTCTTGCACCGCATTTGT
>OHBJ01000648.1_pt1 | contig 22982 bp, 13 predicted proteins | sample 1577241 | NCBI WGS metagenome assembly OHBJ01 (sample SAMEA3541594, study PRJEB24748) | human gut metagenome | biome: human gut; feature: human-associated habitat; material: faeces | place: China | collected 2012 | reverse complement strand
CCGAGGCCGCGAACGCCCGCGGTGTCCTGGCCGCCGCGCAGGGCAACTTTGAACAGGCCATACGATACTTCGACGCAGCCGGTAATCTGCCCGAAGCGGTCAAGAACAAGGCTCTGCTCGTGGAATAAGACAACCTACATCCCATACAGATACGCGTCCGCGACCGGCGGACGCGAAGAGAAAAAAGAACAAGTAACAATAACAAATAATCTTAACAAACAGACAAATGAATTTTAAAAAGTTATTAGTCGCTGCACTTCCCGCAATGTTGCTTGCCAGTTGTGCATCGGACGAGCCCGGCGTCAACCCCGGCGGCGAGTCCACTAAAGGCGGTCTTTACGCTACTATCAAGCTTGACGTCCCCGGCTCAAGAAGCGAAACTACCGAGACTCCCGACGTGAACACAAACTCGAATGACGGTTACGAAATCGGCCAACCCTACGAGAACAATATCAATAATGTGACCATTGTGCTCGCAACCCTCGAAAACAACGTTTACAAAGCGCAGACTTACGGCACTTACACAAGCAATAGTGCCGCTCCTTCACCCACGGAGGACAACGTTTATACCATCCAGTTCCAGGATACCCTCATCTCTGAACTTGCAACAAAGGAAGTCTACATTTTCGCATATTGCAACACTACTCTCGATGAGAATAACTTTAAAGCAGGCGAGGATCTGACCGTGATGGAAAGTCAGATGACGTCGGCCGCAACAAACCAGGGAATCTGGAAGAAAGGCAACTTCATGATGGTAAACGCCCCCAACCGTGATATTCCCACCTATAATATGCCTGATAAGAACACTCTTCTTAACAACTATAACTCACCGGAGAAGGCCCTCAACCTCGGCACAGTGGACGTGGCCCGTACAGCCGCCCGCTTCGACTACAAGCCCGCAAACGACAATAACCTCTATGACATCGTAGATGTTAATAAACCTGAAAATGTCGTTGCACAGATTGAGATGGTCTCCATGGCCCCGTTCAATATCGCAAAAGACTTCTATACTCTTCCGCGTGTATCGGACGACGGTACTTCCACCGGCTGGGAAATCTGCGGCGACGAGGTTTACAATCGAGTTACCGGCGTAGGCAACTATGTTGTCAGTCCCAACTTTACAGACAAAGCAGCCACTTCCATCGCATCCCTTTCCGGCAACTACTTTGAAGCATTCTCCGGCCTTGCCAACTATGAGGCGCTCACAATGTATGCCAACATCAATGAATGGTACAAGACAGCAGACGAAGACAATGACGAAAACTGGACTGCTACCGATAAGGACGGTTACAAAATCTGGCGCTATGTCACCGAGAACACCATTCCGCAGGTTGACAACCAGCGCAAAGGTATCACTACCGGTGTCGTTTTCAAAGGCCGTATCACCAATCCGCAGAACGACCTTATGAAGAACGCCATGGACGCCCACAAGCCCATCTACTTTTATAATGGCACCTGCTACGGTGACATCGCTAACCTCCGTCGCGTAGTCGCCAACCTTGATGAGAGCGCTACCATGCGTAATAAGTTCGAGACGGTATTCGCCGGCAAGGATTATCTTGCGTTCACTACCAATGATGAGGGTGAACGTGTTTATTCTGTTGCCGATAATGCGCTTGAAGACGCTACTGCTGAAATGAACAACAGCACTTTCAAGATTATCCGTCCCTCCTCTGATGACAACCAGTATTACGTTTACTATGTTTACTACAACCGTCACAACGACAACGGCAACAACAACGCAATGGGTGTAATGGAGTTCGCTACCGTTCGTAACAACGTCTACAAACTCTCTGTTACGAAGGTTTCCGACTTTGGCCACACCAACGACCCGAAGGACGATCCCGATCCCGAGAAACCGGATCAGCCCGACGAGACTCCGAAGACCTACTTCCAGGTTTCTTGTCGCGTGCTCCCCTGGATTGTTCGTATCAACAACATCGAGTTCTAAGCGAACTTTTCACATAAGATTCTAAGTAATCCGCACACACATAACCAAAAGAGGGAGCGGCCGGCAGGCTGCCTCCGCTCCCTCTTCACTCTTATTAAAAACAAATCCTCCCTCCGAGCCAACCACACCTCTTTCCGCGATATTTCTCTCCCCGACACACTACGTAAAAATCATTGACAAATGAATACCGATCTCTTGAAACGAATAGCGCGCTTTGTGGGCGCAACAATAGTCGCCTTTGCAGGTGCCGTTTCCTTTACCGGATGCAGCGCCATTATGGACGATGAGCCGGAACCATGTCCCGTGGGTCTGAAGATTCGTTTCGTGTATGATTACAACCTCGAACGTGCCAATGCCTTCCACAACCAGGTGGACTGCCTGACGGTGCATTTCTATGACGCCGACGGCAAATACGTGATGACACGCACCGAAACAAGCGATGTGCTCGCCGACGAAGACTACCGCATGACGGTAGACCTCCCGCAGGGCCATTACACCATAATAGCATACGGCGGCGTGGAATGTGACAAGGCTTCCTTCAGCCACACCAATGTGCCGGCCGAAGGTTCCGACATCTCCGAACTCGGAATGCAGCTCAAGCCCGAAACGCTTGAACCCGGAAATCCCAAAGGACACCTCCACGACCACTTCTACGGACGGCTCGAAGCCGACGTGAAAGTCTCTCCCGAACGTCCGCAGGTCACCGTCAAGATGATGAAGGACACCAACCATTTCCGCTTCATCCTGCAGCAACTCTCTTACGAACCGCTCGACGGACGTGACTACGAGTTCAAAATTACAGACGACAACTCCCTGTTCGACTACACGAACATGCTCGTGGACAACGGACAGATAACATACACCCCGTGGTCGACGGGTGCTTTGGAATTAGGAACGGCCTCCGACGGTTTTGTGGACCTCAAGGCCGCAGATGACGAATCGCCCGAACAGACCCTGGTGAAGGTGGCATATGCCGACCTCAGCACGTCGCGCCTCATGCTCATGCGCGCGCCGCGCCTCTCGGTGGTCCACAAGGAATCCGGCGACGAGATAATCTCCATACCGCTCAACAAGTACCTGTTGGCCACGCGCAGCTTCCATTACGACTGGTGCGGCGACCAGGAATACCTTGACCGCAAGAGCGACTGGTCGCTGATCTTCCTGCTCGACAACCCGCGGCAGTGGCACACCGTAAGCATAAAGATAGACGACTGGGTGGTGCGCATCAACGACATCGACGCCAAACCATGACCCCTCCCCGCATCTCTTTTAACACAAACTAAATCACACACAACGAAACAAACTCCGACTCGGGCGCTATACTTAAGGACTCGACAAATGAAATTAAGAATAAAAGACATAACGGCAGTATTGCTTGCGGCATTGCTTATGGTGTCATGCACCTCTGGCGACGAACCCGAGGTGCCTGACTATCCCGAGTTCAGCCGTATTGCGCTCTCCGTATCCCTGCCGGGAAGCGAAGGTGCGTCGCGCTCCGCCTCGCGGGGTGACTTCGACAACTTCGACAACCAGCTCGACAAATGGGGCAGGGAAGGGGAGAACATCGAAGAACTCCGCATCGTAATCCTTGACAGTAACGGCAATGTGGAAGTCAATGAGCACTATTCCGATCTGAACAACATAACGCGAAGCGACGCCTACACATATCAGGTGCGCAACAACGACCGCAAGACCGTGCTTCTGGTGGCCAACGAAACCGGCTGCAACATCCATACGGACACGGGTGAGAAGATCTCCGCAACGGAATACTTCGACGGCCATCCCCGCAATTCATACATCGACATGAAGAAGCTTGCGCTCTTCACACTACATCTGGACGATAACCTCCAGGCTGACTCCCGCGGCAAGAACATGAACAAACCTCTCCCCATAACCGCGATACACTCCGAACTCATTCAGACCACAAAGGAGGAGGACACAGTGAAGCGCGAATACGTAATGCACCGCGCCGCCGTAAAGTTCAGCTTCCGCATTATTAACAAATCGGACTTTAACCACACCTTCGAGGGAGTGCGCGTCAGCCGCTTCTCCGACCGTGAATACTTCTTCCCCAACGCCGAATACGGTACCAATGACCTCGGCCATCAGGTGATGACCTCCTACAGCACGCCCGCCTCCGCCGAAGAGGCAGAATACAAATACGAAGGCTTCAATGTCTCCATTCCCAAAGGGATGACCGAGGCCATAGAACCCATCGCCCCCATCTATCTGCCGGAGGGTAAGACCGGCACCGACCCTTACAGCGTATCGATAACTCTCAACGGCGCGCCGCTGGCAATCTGGGGAGTGCTCAACTGGCGGCGTCCGGAAGACCCCGAAACCTCCCAAGGCACGCCGATGCTCGACTTGCCCCGCAACTGCCACGTAGTGGTAAACATAACCATCCTCGACGACAACACCTATACCTTTGACGTCGATGTTCAGCCCTACTCGGTAGTGGAAGTGAAACCTTTCTACGGGCTGGAACGCGACGAGAACGGAAACATTATAGTGGGCCGCAACGAAGACGGCACCTATCAGGTAATCTCGAACGGAGAAATAGTGACGCACGACTCGGACGGCGACCAGATGCTCAAACAGTTCAGCGATGGCTCCTGGTATTGTGTGGAAGAGGTGCTGAAAGATTACATCCACGATACTTCGGAAGTCGACTACCGCTATTACTTCGAGAAAGACTATGCCGGAGGCAACATGATAATAATGCGTCAGGAAAGTGTGGGCGGAACCTATCACGGCGACAACCTCCCCGACCATGACCACGGTATGAACGACCGCGCCCTGTTCGTACTTACCAAAACCGGCGACTTCAAATATATAGTCTACCATACCGACGGTAGCGACCCTACTTATCAGGACACCGACATGAAGGGGGACGTAATCATACAGGCCAACGGTTACCAGTTCCGCAATGTTGGCGAGATGCAGCATTACATCGGCACATACGTGGTGCGTCTCGCCAATGGCGATGAAGAACTCCGGTACTATAAGGACGGTACTAAACTTGACTGGGACAAAGGTATAGATGACCCTGTGATAAAAGACAAGACGCCGAAGCGCCGCAGCTCCGTGACACCTGTGAGCCGCGCACGCATACAGCAATTGCTTCAGAAGATGCGTCGCTACAATAAATTTCATTGAATCGCAATAAATTGGAATCGTATCAGATGAAAAAATATATCAGCCATTTATTCACTTCTGTGATGCTTCTCGCAGCAGTGATTGTCTTCGCAGGCTGCTCTGACGACCGCTTCGACATACCCGACGGATATCCCGAGGGAGAGGTACTTCTCAATGTTGAGATGGATTTCGAGCCTTTCACGGTTCAGAGCGTTGGAAGCCGCGCCCACGACGGCGGTTCGCTCAACCGCCTCGACGACCTCTGCGTAGTGGCCTTCGACAAAGACGGCAACCTTATGGAAGGATTTCCGGTAGAAATTTCAAAAGGGGAACATAATCTGGAGACAAACCTGATTCCCCGTGAAGATGCCGACGCCTCCAACAACCACAAGGGCGAGGAGAAGACATATCATGCCACTTTCCAACTGAAAGTGCCTTACGGACGTTATTACCTCTACGGGGTGGCCAACCTCGGCGAATATGACGCCTCCGGCAATTACATCACCCGTACTATCGACGTACTCCGCAAGGATGGAGTACTATCAAACCGCAACGCTTTCCTCGAAACCACACAGGATTGGGACGAGGACATAATGCTCAACAACGGCGAGATGCTGGGCTACTTTACAGCCGGCAAACAGGCCTCGCCAAGCACGGGCAAACAGATGAACGACAAGCCCGTGGACGTAAACAAGCCCGGACTTTCTCTCCATTGCTGGCTGCGCCGCAGTGCCTCGAAAGTGACGATAGACTTCGACGGCAGCGGCCTTGACAAGAACGTGAAGCTCTATATACGCCGCGCCACCATCCACGACATTCCGGTGTCGTGCGCCATCGGTGCGCCCAATGCCCCGGATGCCGCCGGTGAAATCATCACCCACAAGAAAACCGACTACAGTCCCGACAATACCGCCGACCATATAGACTTCGGTCAGGGGGATGTCTACACCGCATGGCCCCTTATTACCAAGGATACACCATATATAATGGAGGGGGGCCAGCGCAAGGAGTTCCATAACTATGACTCACCGTCGCTCTTCCTCTACGAGAACATGCAGCCCGACAGCGACGATGACAAGACCAACAAGGAGCAGCACTCCAACGAACAGGGTACCGTCATCGGCGCCGACGACATGAAGGACAAAGTTGACTACGGCAGCTACATTGAAGTGGAAGCTTATTACGAGCGTACCAATCTTACCAACCAGAAATCGGAAGGCAAGATAATCTACCGCTTCATGCTCGGCAAGGACACTAAGAAGAACTTCGAGGTGGAACGCAACTACCATTATAAGATAACAATGTGTCCGCGCGGCTACGCCAACGACGTGGACTGGCACATCGACTACTACGAGAAGAGCGGCTTCGAGTACAAGGATCCGTACTATGTGTCGTACCTCTATAACCACGACTCTACTGTGCGTTTCCGTTATACACCGCCCAAAGGCGCCACCATAGACCACCTCGATGCCGAAATCATCGAAAACAACTGGTGGCCGGAAGATCCCAAAGCATCGTTCAACACCACTGCAAAGGCCGAACAGAGCAAATGGGAAGTGTACCCCGCAGGACATAAGTACGCAGGCCGGAGAAAGTATATCGGCAACGGTTTCCTCTCTTTGTGGGCCACAAGCAAGCCGGTGCTTAAATTCAGCGATCTGGGTGTAAGCTCGGATAAATGGACAGATAAAGAGGAAAACAAATATATGAACGACAATTACTTCTATGGAGATAAGACTACCGGCCTCAGAGATAGAAGCAAACGTACATATTATGCCAATGAGACCAATGAGGGCAGTGAACGCGAGGCATATTCCGTAAAGAAGAACGGTGACTCGTATATCATTAACTTCCCGGTATTTACCCGTGCCAAAAACCTTGTGAAAGATACCGGCTATACGGGCAATAACCCTTATGAAGGTGCCTCCCGTTTCGCTAAAATCAGAGTTACTGTATATTATAAGGACAAGAATGGCGCAGTAAAAAGCGAAGTCAAAGACCTGCGCGTAGAACAAGTGCCCCGTATCACCAACCCCAAGGGCATCTACCGCCGTTCCGGTAACAACGAGAACTTCGAGGTTGTGCTGACCCAGAAGGATGGTGACAACGGCAAGAGCTTTTCGGCGTTCAAGTCGGACGGCCCCTGGATGGCCGAAGTGATTGGCGATGCCAACTTCATAAATCTCAATGGCCGCAGCACGATAAAGGGTAACAACGACGAAATACGATTCAATGTACGTTTTAATAAGATGAACCGCGACAATAAGGTGCGCAATGCAGTAATCCGTATCCGTTATCACAACTACTCATGTGTACATCTTATCTTCGTGCGTCAGGGTTATTCTGCTCAGCAAATTGTCTCAGGTGGCAAATATTGGCATTCCGGCAATGTGATAGCTTACGAAAACGGTACTTATGCAGAAGCGTTCGATCCGCGTGATGAAGGTTCGCTCTTCAAATATGGCTCGCTGACCGATGGCATAGATGTGAAAAGCAACTTTTATAATGAAGATTGCGTTGCACCTTCGGAAGCAGAAATCAAGACATCTGTAAATGCTCCCTTCTATAAGGCAAAGATAGACATAATGAACCCCGAGGCTGGAAAACTAACTTGGGCTGGGATAAAAGCTGATTATGAAGCACGTCTGGCGTTCCCGGACGGTACGGGGGTAGCCGAAATGAGGGATTTCGAAGAGCTTTATAACCACGACCATGTATTGCAAGGCTTCGGAGTCCTCTATGCCGATGGCGCTACTACAACGCAGTACAGTTCGAAAAACGTTTACGGTTATTGCCGCCATGATGATGGAACTGATATACGTGGAATGTGCGGCCTGTTCGTATATTATTGGGATCCCGATAATCCCGGAGACTCGTTCACTGCCCGAAATGTTTTCTTCCCGATAGGACGTTCCGGTTTCGGACACCGTGCACATTGGACCGGCGTCTCTTCAGTGCATGGCGCCTTAAGGTATGCTTGTATGCGCGTGGGGTTGTATGAAACCCTTTGGATGCCTCTTTTCTACGACCTGTACCGAAGAAAGGGTGCAATCTACTGGGCGCAGGCTTCTGCGAATGGGTATAACATCGGCTCTGAAAAAGATGATGCTGAAGGCCTCGGAATGGATATAAACTTCTTCAACTTCGACGTCAATATCATTACCCGAGGAAATGTCATAAAAGATAAACAGTGGAGCGGTGCTGCCATCAATGCCAACTCCGACGCGTGCTTTGTGCGCCGGATCGGCCAGCAGGAGCGCGGCCCTAACGACAAGAACCCGCCGAGACCCTCCGGCAAACGTTCACGACCCGTATAGAATTAGTAATTGGATTAATTGATAATTAGGATTCCCGGTCCTGAAAAGGGAATTTGTTAGAGAATTTTTTAGGATTATGGGGTATATCCGCGCTTTCTTTCTTCACGCGGATATACTCTTTTTTATTTCCTGATATAATTTGGTGTTCCGGCCTGATTTTGTTAATTTCGCAACGTTTTGAAATTGTTGAACCGTGATGAAGAAGGTTTTAGGCATTTTAATGGTTTTGCTGGCGGTTGGGATGGCGGATTGCGTCAAGGACGAGGTCAGCTATGACTCCAAAGTGAAAGTAGGTGACCGTTTGCCCGCTTTCTCGGTTGTGACCGACGGCGGGGAGCGCGTCAGCAACGAGAGCCTGAAGGGCGCTCCGGCGGCCGTGATGTTTTTCCACACGGGTTGCCCGGACTGTCAGCGAGAGCTTCCCGTAGTTCAGGAGCTTGGCGGGATGGTGCCGGAGCTGAGGGTTGTCTGCATCGCGCGTTCCGAGGGCGCGGCGGAGATAGCCGCTTATTGGGAGGCCAACTCTCTGACGCTCCCGTACTCGCCGCAAGAGGGTGACGGCGTCTACCGGCTGTTTGCCGATGCCGGCATTCCGCGCCTTTACCTCACAGACGCCGCGGGCACCGTCGTGGCGGAGTTCTGCGAAGAGTTCCCGGCGGCGTCGCGTATGGCTGCGCTGCTGCGCACCGGTGCGGGCGGAAGGTGCCATTTCCGAGATTAATCCCGATTAGTCCTGATTTGTCCCGATTAATCGGGATTCCCGGGCTTCTCCGGGCTACCGCCGCCCCTCTCGTATTCCGAGCGTTATCAGGCAGTTACGGCCGTGAGGCTTGTCCTTTTGTCGGGAATCTTTACAAAAAATATAGATTTTTAACAAATTCGTTTGGAGGGAACAAAATTTATTTCGTAATTTTGCGTTATTAAAACTCGGACAGAGTGATTTTACATTTTCACATTGCGGGCGCTTAAGCTAAAAGCGTCCTATACTCTTCCGGAACTGGCATGTTTTTAAGGTTATGTGCCACATTCCGGACTCCTTGCCAGGGACGCGTAAACAACTTGTAATTATCGCGTCCCTACTCCTTGACTAAGCGGATGCGGCACACCGTGTCCCCGACCCTGCGGAAGCGCCGCGGCGTATCGCCGGCCTCTTCCCCTCCTCCGGACGGTTTTCTTAAACGGAAACTTACATTCCGCTCCACTGTGTGGATTAACTTTTTTTATAATACATAACAATCAACTAACCAAGTACTTATGCACATTACGAGTATGAGACGCGCCATGGCGTTGGCCATGGGTGTAGTCCTGCTGAGTATCGGGGCATTGGCACAACCGGCAGCCCGCAAGGGAGTCGTGCGCATCAAGCTTCAGAGCGAAGTGGCCAGGAAGATAGGCCACCGCACCATGAAGAAGGCGCCCGGCAAACAGCTGGCCACCGGAGTCACGTCCCTCGACAAGGCAGCGGCATCTACGCGGGCTTACAGTATCCGTCCGATGCTGCCGCCCAACGACAAGTTTGCCGACCGCCGGGCAAAGTACGGGCTTGACAGATGGTATGTAGTGGAGTTTGACGAGACGGTCACTCCGCAGGAGGCGAAGCGCATCTTCGGCTTCGCCGCGGGTGTGGAAATCTCCGAGAACGTGGTCCCGATGTCCCTCAAGGAGGGCAACGGCGGCTTCCGCGAGGTATCGGGGCTCCCGCAATACGCGGCAGCCTCCTCGGCATACCCCTTCAACGACCCGCAGCTCCCCGGACAGTGGCATTACAAGAACTTCGGCACGCTGCCCAACGCGGTGGCGGGGGCCGACATCAACCTCTTCGACGCTTGGAACGTCACCACCGGTAATCCCGACGTTGTGGTGGCCATCATCGACGGCGGCGTGGACTACAGCCACGAAGACCTGGCCCGCAACATGTTCGTCAACCAGGCTGAGCTGAACGGCATCGACGGCGTCGATGACGACGGCAACGGCTATGTGGACGACATCTACGGCTTCAACTTCTGCACCAACACCGGAGCGGTGTACCCCCACAGCCACGGCACGCACGTGGCCGGTACCGTGGCAGCCGTCAATAACAACGGTATAGGCGTGGCCGGTGTGGCCGGCGGCGACGGTAGTGCCAACTCCGGCGTCCGCATGATTTCATGCCAGGCCTTCGACTCCCGCAACGGAGTCCCCGACGGCGACTTCGCCGCCGCCATAGTTTACGCCTGCGAGATGGGCGCCACCATCGCCCAGTGCTCCTGGGGTTGGGACGCCGACGGATACTACGAGCAGGCAGTGCTCGACGCCATCGACTACTTCACCGCCGAGGCGCAGAGCGACTATATGACCGGCGGCCTCTGCATCTTCGCCACCGGCAACAGCGGCCTGGAAGGGGAGTTCTACCCCTCGTGTTACGACAAGGTGGTCTCCGTAACCGCCATGGCAGACAACCTGCATCCCGCCTCCTACTCCAACTACGGCGACTGGGCTGACCTCATAGCCCCGGGCGGACTCATGGACTACGGCGAGGCAGAAGGCGTGCTCTCCACGCTGCCCAACAACAAGTACGGCTTCAACGAGGGTACCTCGATGGCAACGCCGCACGTTTCCGGCATCGCGGCACTCTTCGTATCCAAATTCGGAAAAACCACCAACATTACTACCGACATCCTGCGTATGCAGTTGCTCAACTCCGTCAACGACTTCTATGGAGTGGAGGGCAACGAGCAGTACCGCGGCAAATACGGCGTGGGCTACATCGACGCCATGAAGGCGGTCACCATGGGCGACGGCGCAGCGCCATCGGCCGTCAGCGACCTCAGCCTCGCCGCTGCGCAAGATTACGTCCTGGCGTCGTGGACCATCCCCGCCTCCAGCGACAACATGGTGGCCTCACACATCATATATTACAGCACGCAACCCTTCACTGCAGACAACCTCGCCGGTGTCACCACCCGCACCGCCGATACACGTTTCCTCAGTTCGGGCGACCTCTTCGAATATGAAATAAGCAACCTCAGTCCGCTCACCGACTACTATGTAGCGGTGCAGGCACTGAACCGCTACGGCCAGTCGTCGGCGCTGTCGGCCGTGCAGCACGTGCGTACCAACGCCGGCCCGGAGATGACGCTCTCTTCTGAGAACGTATCGATGACCTCCACCAAGGGGCAGCCCGTGGCCGAGGCCGAAATCGAGGTGGGCAACACCGCCGAAGGCCTCCTGAAGTGGAGCACCACGAGGGCCAACAAGAACGCCTCCACGATGCCCTTCTCCGCTACGCGTCCGTCATCGCCGGGCCAGAGCGGCGCATACAAAGGCACCATGAACGGTCAGAAGGTGAAACGCTACGCCCGCGTCAGCGACGACTACGAGGCTTCGGACTATCCCAAGACCATCACATACGCCGGCGACCTCTATGCCTACATCGGCGACACAGACCGCACGCTGCCCAACTCCATGGCACAGTGGCTCCGCGTCGACCCGGAGACGTATCCCGACGGCTTCAACCTTACCGACGTGGTAATAGACGGCTATTACGGCCAGAATCCCGTTATCGAGATTTACCGCGGCGAGACCGCCATCTCGCAGGCCACGCTGCTCGAGCGCGTCACCTACCAGTGGTTCACCTACGGTTCCCCCGTAGCGCTCAATAAGCAGATCAACCTCGCCCCGGGACAGTCCGTATGGATTGTCGTGCACTTCGACGGCAACCAGGAGGGTTATCCCCTGGGACTCTGCTTCTCCGACACACCCGGTTGCGGAGCTTACAGCTACATGTCCAACGACAAGGGCAAGACCTGGACGCAGCTCCCCGCCGCCCTCGCCGGTTCGCCTTACGAGGCCGACGCCGAGAACCTCACCTGGGGCATCCGCGCACGCAGCTCTAACCCCGACTGGAGCGAAGTGCTCGAACTCACCCCTGACAACGGAACTGTAAAGCAGGGCGAAACCCAGAAAGTGCAGTTCCGCGCCGACGGCTCTAAGATTGTGAACGGCAACTATAAGTTCGACGTCACCTTCGAGACCAATGAAAGCGAAAATCCCGAGCACTCCGTAGAGGTGGCTTATAGCGTGGAGAGCAACACTCCCGACGTGCGCATGCCCAAGGTGGTTGACTTCGGTTCGCTTCTCGTGGGCCAGAGCAAGACCCTCACGGTAGAGGCCTTCAACCAGGGCTACGGCCCCTTCCGCGGCGGCCAGTGGAACGCCGGTATCTACAGCGACAACATCTCCTGCTCCTCCGAGCACTTCAAAGGCCCGGATTACGTGCAGAGCGGTTTCCCGGCACGCACCCGCACCACCTTCGACGTCACCTATACGCCGAAGAGCGCCGGCTCGCACACCGGAACGGTAACCTTCACCGACAATGAGGGCAACAAGGCCACGGTAGTGCTCCAGGGAGCCGCCACCGAGCCCGCCAAAGTGCAGGTCGAGCCCAAGGTAATCGACGCCGGTACCCTCACCGTTGGCGAGGACCCCGTCACCAAGACCTTCACGCTCGCCAACAACGGCAAGTATCCCCTCGAATACGTATTCCCGAAATTCTCCGATGAGCAGATAGAGGGCGCCACGGCCAAGAACCACAAATACGGTTACTCGGTCTTCGCCAACGTCTCCGGCTATGAGGATTATGGGTATGACGGCAACCCGCAGCTCGCCAACGCGACTAACATAGCCTCCGAGTTTACCGACTCCAAGCTCATCAGCGACGCAGTGCCCCTCGGGTTCTCCTTCCCCTTCTATGGCAAGAGCTACAATCGTGTATATCTTACTTCCTACGGCACGTTGCTCTTCAACCAACCCGAAACGGCGCTGCGCACCCCGCTCAGCGAGACATCCTCGTGCCTGCGCGGCACCGGTGCTATCTCCGTATTCGGACAGGAACTGCGCACAAGCCCGGACACCCGCATCAGCTACGCCAAGAGCGACGGCAAGTTTGTGGTTAAATACGAGAACGTACTGGCCGTAGTCTACGGCGACGAATACACTCCCGTAAGTTTCCACCTGGCGCTTTCGAGCAACGGCGACGTGGAGATGTTCTACGACGACATAGACCCCTCCATCCTCTTCAACCAGGGAGCCGGCATTTACTGCGGTATGGCCGACCCCGACATGCAGGATGCGCTCACTGTCACTTCAATTGACGTTGCCGACTACATGGGCCTTGAAGACCCGACGGTGCAGAACCAGCTCTTCCGAGAGTTCGGAAGCGGTAAGGCGGTCTACTTCCAGGCTCCCAAGGCTTCGTTCATCCGCGCCCTCGACAAGCCCGCCGGAATCATCACCCCGGGCGAGACCGTAGAGCTGACCGCTACCCTCGGCGCCGACGCCTCGATGGATGCCGGCGAGACCTTCAATGTACTCTCATTCGTAAGCAACGACCCGAATCCCGAGTCCACCTCCGTGCGCTTCAACGCCGTTATTGCCGGCGACGACCTGCACCCCGTGGCCGAGATTGAGAAGGACCTCTACGACGCGGGCGACGTGTTCCGCACCTCCGAGGTCAAGATACCCGTAACCGTCACCAACGCCGGCCACGACGCCATGCAGATAACCTCCATAGCCATGCGCGACGGCAAGATGACAGTTTCTCCCTCCGAGCCGTTCGAGCTCAAGCCCGGACTTGCCAAGGACCTCATCGTCACGGTGCCCACCGCAACGGAAGGCAGCGTCGAGGATGTAATCAACGTAACCACCGACGCAGGAAACCTCTCGGCCACCGTGCGTGCAAACGTAATCGGTTGCCCGCAGATAGCCCTCGGATTCGACTCCGTAGAGGAAACAGTGGCCAGTGGCACTCCGCTGGTCAAGGAGCTTACCGTAACCAACAACGGTAACGAGACGCTGCGCTACGCAGTGATTCCCGACCCGATGGTATCGCTCACCCTCCCCGAAAACGACGGGGCAGTGACCACTTACAGCTACCGCGCTTCGATGGACGACTCTTCGCTCACCAACCAGTGGATCGACATCGAATCAGACCCCGCCACCGAGCAGCACACCATGTCGTACTACAACCTGCACGACTATGTAGAGGTGGAACTTCCCTTTGACTTTACCTTCTACGGTAAGAAATACAACAAGATGTATATCTACAACCGCGGCTTCATCTCCTTCACGAAGCGCCACGACGACAATCTGTGGCCCGAGCCTCCCGAAGAGTTCCCCGGCGGATCGGTATACACCAACATCATTGCTCCCTACTGGGGTCTCCACTCCATGGACCAGACCAAGACCGCCGGTACCTATCACCTGGTTTCCGACGACCGTGCAGTGGTTTCATTCATGGAATACGGAAACACCATGAATATGGGCGTGGACTTCCAGTGCGTAATTAACAAGGACGGCACTTTCCAGTTCTCCTATAAGGGTGACAATGCCGATGCCATAATCTTCGACACCTACGGACTTGCCGGTATCGCCAATGAAGGCGGCTCGCAGTACATACAGCTGCCTTCGCGTCTCATCACTTTCGGCAACACCGTGCGCTTCAACCCCATAGTGGAATCGCCCCTTGCCCCCGGCAAGAGCGAAACCGTGAAGATGGACTTCGACACCCGCAAGATGGCCGGCGATTACTCTACAGTAATCAACGTGACCACCAACCAGCCGGGCCGCGAGAAGATTGAAATCCCCGTCAACATCACCCTCACCGGCGATGCCAACATAGTGTGGCCGCAGGACGTGACCGTGGAGCACACTGTCGGTTACGCCAACACCGACTACTCTGACCCGATGGTACAGTCCGGCGCTCTTTACGCCGCTTACTTCGACGTCAAGAATACCGGTACGGCCAACTCCTGCGCCTCGAACATAACCGTGGGCGGTCCTACCATCTACGACGAGTGGTTTGACATAGAGATGCCGGTGTTCATGCTCTTCTACTATGCTCCGGAAATCGACTGGATTACCGGTGAACCCACAGGCAACTACCAGTGGCAGCCCTATCAGGAGGGAATGCCCGTCACCTTCGGCGACACCCCGGTACGCTTCGCCGTACCGATGGTCGATCCCGGATTTGCCGGCACCGTAGGCACTACCGATGTCCCCGTAACTTTCTATAACATGGAAGGAGAAGCGGACCACACCGTCAACGTCAAGTTCATTGTAACTCCCGCTCCGGCCATGACCATGGACCGGGAGGAAATCTACGTGAAGGCCGATGACGAGAATCAGATGGTTCAGGAAACCCTGAAGCTCGGTAACGAAGGTGAGTATAAGCTGACCTACGACCTGCGCCTCGACCCCTCCGGTATCGGCGAGGTTATCGAAGATTGGGGTGGCGGCGGCATCGACCCGATGCTCAAACCCCGCAAGACCCCGCTTTCCGACGAAGCCAAGAAGGCGCTCCGCGCTCCCATCGTTCCCGCCGAGAAGAGCGACAACTCGCTCGACTGCCCGCAGCAGTTCGAATACAATGACGCTCTATTCTACCCCGTGATTCCCGACACACATTCCATCTACAACTATGGTACGAACAACCAGTTCGACGAGTTCAAGACCTCGACATCGTTCGTGGCTCCCGAGGGTGGATTCAACCTTTCGCACTACTATGCACCGCTGCTCAACAACACTATGCCAGACGGCGTGGACCTCAAAATCCAGGTTATCCAGGGCAGCGACCCCGCCGGCGATGTAGTGCTCGGCAGCGGCTCTTACCACTCCGACCACTATGACGCGTCGCAGACGCAACTCAACGTAATGGAACTCGAACGGCCGGTATTCCTCAACGGCGGCGAAGAATTCTGCGTGGTTGTGACCTATCCCAAGGAACTCACACTGCCCACACTCCTTATCGCCAAGGAAGAGGGTGTGGTAGACGGACGCTACATGGCGTGGACCCAGGAGGCCGGATGGTATGACGTAGCCTTGCTCTTCGAAGAGCAGTACGGCTCGCTCGGATACATCGGCACCTGCCTCGAAACCCGCGAGGGCCATCCCTGGATAGCCCTCACTGCCGACACCCCCTCGACCGGTGAAGTAGCCGTCAACGGCGAAGCACAAATCAAGTTCGACATCAACCCGGCGGCCGCCCGCATGGAGAAGGCCAACAAGGCAGTGCTCGTAATCAAGAGCAATGACCCCAACCAGCCGGTTGTAAACTATCCCATCGTGCTCGACCTCAACGGTAAGCCTGTCATCGACGCGCCCGCCAACAAGGTCCTCGCCGCCGAAGGCGAAGAGACCATGGTGAACATTCTGGTTTCCGACCCCGACCTCGACGACTACACCGTATTCTTCTCCGGTATCAATGACTATTGCACCGTCCGCAACTTCGAGAAAGACGAGATGGACGCAGCTGCCGTTATCACCGAACAGGAAGACGGCTACCACGTAAGTGGCGCCACGATGCCGGTACGTTTCACAGTGGCGATAGCTCCCGACTACGGCTCGGCATCCGACAACCACTCCTTCTCGCTGACTGCCCTAGACAGCAAGGGCAAGCACGCAGAAGCCACGGTTGCCTATGCCATAGAGCACAAGAACCGCGCTCCCGAACCCACCGGCATCAACAGCATCCAGCTGACCGCCGGCGCCACCTCGGACGTCATCACCTACGCTTCGCTCTTCAACGACCCCGACGGCGATGAAATGACCTACGAGTTCTCCATGCCCGAGCAGAACTATGCCGAAGCATACCTCGCTCCCAACGGTGTAATCTTCTATGGCAAGAGCCAGGGCGTAGTGGAAGCCACCGTCAAGGCCACCGACCCCTCCGGCGCATCGGCAGTGAAGACTCTCACCGTAAATGTCGGCTCGACCGGCATCGACGGCATCACCGCCGACAGCTCCGACCGTCTGCTCACAGTATCGCCGAACCCCGTAGAGGGCGACATCAACGCCGCCTGCTACTTCGACGCCCGCGGCGCCAAGTTCAGCGTATTCACTACCAACGGACAGCTCTTGCGCACCGTGAAAGCCGATGTCACCTCCGGCACAGTAGTAGTAATCCCGGCCGAACAGATGGCACCGGGCATCTATCTGCTCACCGTAGAGACGCCGCAGCGCAACTACACGGCACGCATCATCAAGAAATAACCCCGCGGATTCGGCGGCGCCTCCCGGTGAGGCGCCCCGGTTCCCCAGCCACAATAAAATCGGCAGCCCCATCCCGGGCTGCCGATTTTGCCATTGGCCGGAGGCTCCTGCCCTCTGACACATGCTACGTGGAGCGGCTGGTCTTTTGGCTGATTGTTAGGGACTTTAAGGATTTAAAAGATTTTAAGGACTATTCCGCTACAGTTGTAGAAGCTAATGTTTTAGGCGGCTGAAACTGCCGCTATAGCCGTGCGCTGCCGGTTTTATGGGCGGTTGAATTAAGAGCCGGACGCGCGGGTGGTCGCGGCCGGCTCTTTTGATTTTGCGGGGGGGAGGGTTAGCTGATTAGCGGTTTTTCCAGGCTTCTTTGCCGGCGTCCCAGGCGGCTTTGCTGGTCTCTTTGACGCGGTTCCAGCCTTTCTTGGCTTTCGATTTTACGCTGCCGTCGTCGGAATCGTCATACGAGCTGTCGTCATCGGATGATGAGGCGGAAGCGGAAGAGGTCTCCGTAGGTGTTGAGCTACTTGCGGCCGCTACCGGCTCGTCTGGTTCATCGATGTCGGAGAGTATCTTGAAGCTTACAGGTACGGCTGTCTCGCTGTCAAGACGGATGTAGTCAAATTTTATGGCGTTTGTCTCGCCGGGTGCGCTGCCGATGAGGTGTTCCATGTCAGACGAAGAGGCTTTGTCGCTACCGATAAGGTTGCCGTTGGTATCGAACAGCTGTATCTCGAACTCTGGATCACCCTTGCTCTCAGGGAATGTCTTCTTCGTGAGAAACTGGACGGTAATGTAATTTCCCGAACCTTCGTCAGTCATGGTATACTCCTTGACTATGACACCGAAGTAGTCGCGGAGTTTGCCGTTGATGACGCTGTCGGCAGTTAGCGTGTAGGTTTTAGCCTCCTCCTTTACTTCCGTTTTGACGGTGTCCTCGTTGGTTTTATTCGACTTACCACGGCAGCTTCCGGCCATGAGCAGAACCGTGATGCCCATTAATGCAAAAATTAGATTCTTTTTCATGTTTCAATAATTTAAGTTAGTTATATAGCTGCAAAATTAACAGTAATTATTAGATTTTCCAAACCAGGCAAAGCTGCAAAATAAAAATGAACCAAAAATGAACCGACCCCAACACATGGCAGGGTATGAGTATCCGATAAATCCCTTTTTCCCGGAGTCGTGTGCTGACGTGTACCATTTGTATCGCAAACGCCTGACGGCCTATGGGGTTAGGGTAAATCTGCTTCCTGTCGGAGTCGCTGACGTTTTTAGTTGGATTGTAATGAAAAAGCCGGACACGTGCGGTGGGCTACGTCCGGCTTTTCTATTTTTTTATAATGGGGAGGTTATGCCATGGCGGGGTCGGCTATGCCGAATTTTATGCGCAGGTTCTTGAGCATGTCTACAGTCATGGCGTCTAAGTCGTATTGCGGCTTCCAGTCCCATTCCTCGCGTGCGCAGGTGTCGTCGAGGCTGTCGGGCCATGAATCGGCGATGGCCTGACGCAGCGGGTCGAGTTCGTATTCCATCTCGAAGCCCGGAACGTATTCCTTGATTTTGGCCGAGATAATCTCGGGGTCGAAGCTCATGGAGGCGATGTTGAAGGAGTTGCGGTGTTTGAGGCGCGTGGGGTCTGCTTCCATGATTTCGACGGCGGCGCGCAGGGCGTCGGGCATGTACATCATGTCCATGAAGGTGCCGGGTTTGAGCGGGCATTTGAATTTCTCGCCCTTAACGGCGCTGTAGTAGATGTCCACTGCGTAGTCGGTGGTACCGCCGCCCGGAGGTGCCACGTAGGAAATGAGGCCCGGGAAGCGCACCGAACGGGTGTCAACGCCGAAGCGGCGTGCATAGTAGTCGCTCAGCATCTCGCCGGTGACTTTGGTCACGCCGTAGATGGTGTCGGGACGCTGGATGGTGTCCTGCGGTGTCTTGATGTGTGGAGTGGTTTCTCCGAAGGAGCCGATGGAGCTCGGGGTGAAGAGGGCGCAACCTTTTTCGCGCGACACTTCGAGGCAGTTGTAGAGGCCGCCCACGCCTATCTTCCAGGCGAGCTGGGGACGCGACTCGGCGACGGCCGACAGCAACGCGGCAAGGTTGTAGATGGTGTCGATGTTGTATTTCTCCACGGCATCGGCAATCATCTGCGGCGAGGTGATGTCAACCTCCTCGGCCGGTCCGGATTCCAACAGTGCGCCCTTGGGCTCGGCGCCTTTGATGTATCCGCACACTACGTTGCCTGCGGGATACTCATTTCTCAGTTTCATGGTGAGCTCCGATCCTATCTGGCCGGTGGCTCCGATAATCAAAATATTTTTCATTCGATTAGATGATTGGTCTCGTTAGATGGTGCAAAATTACCTATAATCTTGATAACCGAAAAATAAATTAGGAGAAAATTGTTAAATTTTTCGGAGAAAAGGCCCTCTGTTCGGAGAAAATTTGCTAACTTTGGCCAATCTAAACTCATAATATCATGTATAACGCATTTAAAACACATCTTACAAAGGAACTCCAGGACATCAAGGACGCAGGACTTTACAAGAACGAACGCATCATAACCACCCCGCAGAAGGCCGACATAGAGGTTGAAAATACCTCCGGCGAAGTGCTCAACTTCTGCGCCAACAACTACCTCGGCCTCTCCGACAACCAGCGCCTCATCGACGCCGCCAAGAAGGCCATGGACCGCCGCGGCTACGGTATGTCCTCCGTACGCTTCATCTGCGGCACGCAGGACCTCCACAAAGAGCTGGAGAAAGCCATTTCCGACTATTTCCACACCGAGGACACCATCCTCTATGCTGCATGCTTCGACGCCAATGGCGGCCTCTTCGAACCGCTCTTCGGCCCGGAAGATGCCATCATCTCCGATTCGTTGAACCATGCCTCTATCATCGACGGCGTGCGTCTCTGCAAGGCAAAACGTCTCCGCTATGCCAATGCCGACATGGCCGACCTCGAAGAGAAACTCAAAGAGGCACAGGACTGCCGTTTCCGCATCATCGCCACCGATGGCGTCTTCTCGATGGACGGCAACGTGGCTCCGATGGACAAAATCTGCGAACTCGCCGAGAAGTATGACGCTCTCGTGATGGTAGACGAAAGCCACTCGGCCGGCGTCGTCGGCCCCACAGGCCACGGTGTCGCAGAACAATTCGACTGCTACGGCAAGATCGACATCTTCACCGGTACGCTCGGCAAGTCGTTCGGCGGCGCCATGGGCGGCTTCACAACCGGTCCGAAAGAGATTATCGACATGCTGCGCCAGCGTTCGCGTCCATACCTCTTCTCCAACTCGGTGGCTCCCTCTATTGTAGGTGCCAGCATCGAGATGTTCAAGATGCTCGGAGAAAGCAACGATCTGCATGACAAACTGATGGAGAACGTCAACTACTTCCGCGACAAGATGCTTGCCGCCGGCTTCGACATCAAGCCCACACAGTCTGCCATCTGCGCGGTGATGCTTTACGATGCCAAACTCTCGCAGGACTTCGCTGCAGAGATGCAGAAAGAGGGTATCTACGTTACTGGCTTCTATTATCCGGTAGTGCCGAAAGACCAGGCCCGTATCCGCGTGCAGCTCTCCGCCGGTCACAACCGCGAGCAGCTGGACCGCGCCATCGCCGCCTTCGTCAAGGTGGGCAAAAAGCTTGGCGTCCTGAAATAAGAAACAGCTGAAAATTCAAGCCCTATAAAAAGGCTGCCCCGATGCGCTCGGAGCAGCTTTTCTCGTTTATGCGACGAAGCGGACGGCGAGCAAGCTCGCCGCACGTTTACAAAAGCGACGGTGCTTTTGCGGTGGTTATTCCGCAGGCCGGGAGGCCACAGGCTTTCGCCGGCGCTGCCGGAGAGGAATACGCTCCACTGGCACAGGGCCAGCAGCACCATGCCGATGACGGCGAAGGCTCCGCAATGGGAGTCCTTCAGGATGCGCTGGCGGGTGGCCAGCTCCCGGCGGGACAGCACGGCGTCGCACACGTCCATGTAGCCGTCCAAGTGCATGAAGCCCGTCACCAGCCACGGGAGCGCCGCCATGAGGAAGGCGTACAGTCCACCGATGGCGGCATGGCGCAGCAGCAGATACAGGCCCAGCCAGATGCCGCCCACCGCCAGTCCCACCAGCGGCAGACACACCAGCATTTTCTCACGAGCCTTCTCGTTCCACCGCCGCAGGGGGCAGGGGATCGCCAAAAACATCCCCCAGGCCATGGAAAACCCGTCCAGCCACTCACTCAAAAGGCCACGCTCCTTTCCACAGGCGGGGCAGTCCCGCCGTCAGCTCACACACCACGTCAAATTCCGCCGCCAATGTGCGGCAGATCTCCGCAAGGCCCCGGCGGTATGTCTCCGTCCACGTCTCGTAGGTCACGCCGTCCCGCCACAGCTCGTCGCAGACGCAGACAAAGTGGGCCGGGTGACGGCTGATGACCAGCAGCTCCTGCGCCGTGCGTCGGGGGGCTTCTCCGTCCGGCTCCGGGGCGGAGAACATCTGGCAGGCCAGGCACGCCGTAATGCTGTCAAAAAGCACCGTCCCCGCCGGGGACACCCATTCCAGTGCCTGCGGGAGCTGCCGTCCCTGCTCGATGGTTTCAAAGCCCCAGCCGTCCCGCTCCGCCAGATGCCGCCGGACGATGGCACGGTCCTCGCCGTCTCTTGGCTCCAGCGTGGCCCAGTAGTACATGGGCGCCCCGGCGGAGAGCCGCCGGGCCATATGCTGGCCCATCATGCTTTTGCCGCTTTTGCTGCCGCCTAACAGAAGGAACCTCATGGCGTCACCGTAAAGCTGTCCTGCGCCCGGATGGGGGTCAGGTAGTCATCCTCAATGGCCGCCTCCGGGAAGGTGGCCATGCCGTCCATGACGGCGCAGGCGGCCCGCAAAATCTGGAACATCACCGGGCAGCCGCTGCCCTCGCCCAGCCGCATCCCCAGCAGCAGACAGGGCTCCTGCCCCAGTTCCTGTGCGGCGATGCGGTAGCCGATCTCATAGGAGGCGTGGGAGAGGAACAGATACTCCCCCGCAGCGGGGCAGAGCCGCACCGCCGTCAGTGCCGCCACGATGGAGGGCGCTTTCGACTGCCGGACAGCTCGTCTCCTCCGCGCTGATTGACCGGTTCGGCCTGTTCGGTATGCCAGTCACGCGCATCCGGAAGCGGCAGCTGCCGGGGTACGCGCTGGTGCTGCTGGGCGTGCTTCTGGTCGTTCTGAACTGAGGGAGGGCTGCAAAATGATCTATTATCTGACCGCCTTGATCAACGGCTTTTTCAACTCCGTCAACCGTATGACGAACGTCCGCGCCGGAAAGCTGTTCGGCACGGCAAACGGCGCGCTCATCAACTATGTGGAGGCGACGGTTCTGTCGCTGCTGCTGATGCTCGTGCTGAAAAACGGGAAGGAGCTGTCGTGGGGCTATATTGTATCCGTCCCATGGTGGGTGTATCTCGGAAGCATCTGCGGGCTGCTGGCGCAGCTTCTGCAGATCGTCGGGACGTAATTCTTATAAAGTATTTAAAAATGTTTTTAAGCCAAGGCATGTTGGTCTGAGT
>OHBJ01000645.1_pt1 | contig 23096 bp, 16 predicted proteins | sample 1577241 | NCBI WGS metagenome assembly OHBJ01 (sample SAMEA3541594, study PRJEB24748) | human gut metagenome | biome: human gut; feature: human-associated habitat; material: faeces | place: China | collected 2012 | reverse complement strand
CCTTGGGTAGATATGGTAAAAGAAGTTCCGGCTTACTTGGATGAACAGTATATTGGCAAGAGACAGGTCAAGAAGGAAGACGGTACAGTCATTACTTTCGATGGAAGCAATGCCTCCGAAATGGTAGGTTATTATATGCCTACTAATGTTCAGCCGCGTAATACTTTCAGTGACCGGAGTTATTGTTCTCCTGTAGGAGAGCAAGAAATCAATGCTTATGCGGAGAAAGGTTTCAAACTGACGCAGACAACAGGGTGGTAACTTTGTATAATAGTTTCTGAATCATTCTGGTTAAGAATATAATGCCCGCCCATTTGTGTTTTCAGCATAAATGAGTCGGGCATTATTGTTTATTCATTTATAATATAATGTAAATATGAAAAAATGTTTGCTTTTATTCTATTGGGCATGCACTGTATGTATGCTATATGCACAAGACAAGAATACTTCTTCTTTTCTTTTTGATGATTTTCAAGAAGCGGTTGTCTATTTCAAGAACGGTTCGCAATTTCGCGAAAAAATGAATTACAACATACTGGCAAACAAATTTTATTTTGTTGATCGTGTTGATAATAAGGTGAAAGCATTAAGTAACCCGCAAGATATACAGGTTATAAAATTCGGTAACCGGGTGTTCTATACGGAAGGGAATAATGGTATCGAGATTTTGCCGACGAATCCTGTACTGTATGTACAATACAAAGGGAATATGCGCAAAGAAGCCTCAAAAGGTGCGTTCGGCCAACCTACAGAAACAACTTCTGTAAAAACATACGGAGGAACGTATGCAGGACGCGGAGAACGTTATGATTTCGATCCGGAGAAGTTAATACTCGGGAGCCGATATAACATTTATTGGATAGAGCAAAAAGGAAAGAAAAAGCCTTTCAAGAATTTCAACCAGTTTTTGAAACTACTTTTTGAGATTTAAGTCTGGCATTCTCTTTACGAAGACGTTTAACCTCCTCTTCTAAGCTCTCTTTATTAGGTTTTGAATCTAACTTTTTCATTGTTTTTAGTTATTTAATCTCCTGGCTAAGTTACTAAAAAACAACAAGATATGTAGAGCTTCAAAGGACCGTTTTCCAATAAAACATTAAATATCAAAGCTTTATATCAACAAAAATGTTTAATACTACGTTTTTAGGAACATAGAACCGGACACCCTATTAAACAATCATCTCCTTTACAGCCTCAATCAATGCGGTTCTATGGCTCAACCATGGTTTGTACTTATGTGTTTTTGCCAGTTCAATACTTGCCTCTAAAGCATTCATATCCTCTAGCATAATCACATCGTATTTCTCCTTCATCAAGTTAGCAATCTCCATCTGGTGGTCGTCCACATGCTCGCCATACTTACAACGCCTTGGTACCACCACCAAAGGCTTTTTCAGTTGCATGCAGGTGATGATGCTGTTCACTCCAGAATGAGTAATCACTACCTCAGCCTCCTTCAATAGGCAATTGAACTCATCGGCTGGAATCATCTCCATATGCAGAAACTTTGGCTTCATGGGATATACAGTTGATTGCATCACAATCTCGTCCTTCGAATACTTACCTTCGTCCATGCTTCCTTAACTTCCTAAATCTTTTTATGGTTCCCACGAGTTCCCGTACAGCCTTTATTTTATTAGCCTTCATTGCCGCATGCAAATAACCTAATCCGGTATAACTTAGCAAACCTTGTGTCATGAATTGAATAGCCATGATTCTCCAGCCTACCAAATGTCGTCTATCAAACTGATATTTTTGAATATCATTTACTTTTTGGATATCTAAAGGCTCTATATCAATATAGCCCAATCGTTTTGCTTCCGCAAACAATTGCCGTCCTTTATCTGTGCGTACAAAACAAAAGTTTTTTCCATCTCCTTCTGTAAAATCCGGATAACCATCTTTGGTGTTCCATGAATCTCCCGAAGATATATCGGCTAACATACCTATGCCATCAGGGCAGATTTTACATCTGAAACCTAATTCTCTTCCCAATATTTTTCCCCAACTGTCGTTATATGTCATTCGGTCAGATTCTCCATTTGTATAAGTAGCTTTGAAATATCCCGGCCAGCCATCTCCGCGATAGCGCAATGATAAAGGCTCTTCATCTCTATGGAACGTAGAAAGTGCTTTCCTGGTCGCATGATAACTGGGCATACCGGCACAAAAAATGGCTAAATAGTAAGCTATCTTTTGCTTATATTCAGGATGGATTTTAGTGAAATTTTGCATAGCGGCTATATCACAAGGTTTTCCAATAAACGCATAAGTTTTTTCGGCTTCCAGCAATTCGATAATATTGTTAAATATTGCTGCTGGAGCATATCTGGATGCGTTTCTAGACAGTATATCTTCTTTTGTTGTACTCGCATATAGCCTGTTGTACAAGTAAGTTCCCTCCTCTACGCCAACATGAAGCACTGCGTCCACTTTCTTTGTTTCTAACAAAGAAATGGCTAGTGCAGATGTTACACCTCCTGAAGATGATGATTTTCTTATTTCAGAATCTGATGCCCAAGCATTTGCTACGATCTTAACATTTCCCCAAATGGATTGATTAGTAACTTGTGAATGAACAACGATACCTGGACATATTTTCGTAATAACTTTATGGTCTATTCGATGCTGATCTCTGAATATAGGTTCGTAAAAGCCTTCTTGATTGATTACCATCTTACAATTTTCCTTATCTAGTGCTTCACATAAACCACATCCAAGACATAAGCTATTCTTTATAATATCATGTACTGTATTCATTCCTTTTTTAACCCTTTCATTTACGTATCTCAAAAAAAATTGTTAAGTCATTCATTAACATATTCTTTTTTTCATACACGATATGATTCATTCTATCATCTATAAGTTCTTTCAATTGTAATCTCGAATGAAAAGATTCTCTTATAGTACTTATAATTTCTGCATGGTCTGATTCTCTCATATCACAAATATATGGATAATCCAAGGTGTCAATAAACAGCCCATTAAACTTTCTGCTGTAAGCCATTGGAACCACTGGAACTCCAGATGAGAAAGCTCCGATTGTGGCATGCATCCGGGCACCGACAAAGAAATCCATTCCGGCAATATAAGACTTAATTTCTACAGGACCAAGAGCTAAAGGAGCAAGTTTCAGCTTAGAATTATTATATTGTCTCCATAAGTCGTAGCTGACTCCATAATCATTTTCAATAGTTCTTTCTGCTCCGACAACGTGAGGTATTAAATGTACTTGCACATTCTCAATTCCTAAAAAATAATCAATAATTTCAGTAACCAAGTTTATATAATTACATTTTAACTCGAACTGGTTATTACGAGTATATCCGCCATGCCAAAGCAATGCGGAAATATTGATTCCAACATGTATAAAAGATGTATCTTGCTCTATCTTGTGGTATGGCAGGAAAAATGCTACATCGATGTATTCTTTAACAGACTTCAGAGAAGGTATCTTACCAACCACATAATCATAACTTTGTTTGTCACGCGCCATACAGTATAAAGCATTTGAGATACTTTTTATAGCACGATGCTCCACCTTATAATTTTTAAATGGTCCTATCGTTTGAGGTAATATACAATAAGGTATATGCAAAAAATGGGCAATTCGATGTATTCGGTCAATGCTATTGAATCGCGTAAATCCGTAAATATCACTAAATGAATCGCCTTGACCAATATCCAAAATATAATCGGCTTTGAAAAAAATATTTAAATCACTACCTTTGACTATATTTTTAATAATTGTTCCTATCGTATTCTTTAAAGATATGCCGATGGGATATCTACAATCTTTAAACTCTATTTTATGATCACCTATTAATATCTCATGTGTTTTTCGATCATCATATTGACTATCTGACAAATATAATTCGTAAGATAGTCCGGCTTTCTTCATGATTTCATCAATCATACAGGCTATAGTAATAGTTAATGCTACACATCCTCTATTCCCATTTTTAATTGGAGCATTTCCCAAGATTATTTTCATAGATATAATATCATTTATTATACATCTCTTCATAATACTTTTCGTATTCTCCAGATGTTATATTATCCATCCATTCCTGATTATCCAAGTACCATCTCACTGTCTCTTCTATTCCTTCTTCGAACTGTAAGCTAGGTTCCCAACCCAATTCGCTTTTCAGTTTAGTTGAATCTATGGCATAACGCAAATCATGTCCTTTGCGATCGGTCACATAAGTAATCAGATCTAAAGAATATCCTTCCGGATACCCAAGCAACTTATCCACCGTTTTGATTATTACCTTAATTATATCAATGTTTTTCCATTCATTGAAACCTCCAATATTGTAAGTGCTCGAAATCTTACCGTGATGGAAAATAACATCGATAGCTTGTGCATGATCTACTACATACAACCAGTCACGAACATTCTCTCCTTTGCCATATACAGGCAACGGTTTACGATGACGAATGTTATTGATAAATAGCGGAATCAATTTCTCGGGAAACTGATAAGGACCGTAATTATTGGAGCAGTTGGTCACCACAGTGGGCATTCCATAAGTGTCGTGAAATGCACGGACAAAATGATCACTACCGGCCTTCGACGCTGAATAAGGACTATGTGGATTATACTTAGTCGTTTCCTTAAAGAATTCATCACCGTAGACCTCATGCGCCGAGATGTCTGAATCGATTCCTTCGGGATGAGTTAATTCCAATGCACCATAAACTTCATCTGTAGATATATGATAAAAACGCTTGCCTTCATAACCTTCAGAAAGAGACTCCCAAGTTAATTTAGCCGCTTGAAGCAGAGAAAGGGTTCCCATTACATTCGTACGAGCAAAAGTAAAAGGATCATTAATACTACGATCTACATGACTTTCAGCTGCCAAGTGAATAACCCCATCTATCTTATACTCACTAAACAACTCTATCATTTTTTCAAAATCACAGATATCAGCCTTTACAAAAACATAATTAGGCTTATCTTCAATATCTTTCAGATTAGCTAAGTTTCCAGCATAAGTCAATTTATCCAAATTGATAATACGATAGCTGGGATATTTATTCACAAACAGACGGACAACATGACTACCAATGAAACCAGCACCACCAGTGATCATTATATTTCTTGAGAATTTCATGATTAATTATTTTCTTTAAGTTCATTAATACATTTCACAAGAGAATCTTTCCAATAAGGAATCTCTACACCAAAAGCCAGCTTCAATTTTGTTTTATCTAATACTGAGAAATGAGGACGTTTTACTTTACTAGGAAATTCATCACTATGGCAAGGTTGAATATCACAACTATTTCCACTCAATTCACAGATTTCTTTAGCAAAATCATACCATGAACAAACACCCTCATTACTGAAATGATAGATACCTTGTTTGTGATATTGATCCCCCTCAATCACTCTATAAATAATATCAGCCAAATCTTTTGCATATGTAGGTGTACCAATCTGATCAAAAACAACTCTCAATTTATCTTTATCAGCGGTTAACTGTCGCATAGTCTTAACAAAATTCTTACCAAATTGAGAATACAGCCAAGCTGTACGAAAAATCAAATAATTACAGCCCACACGTTGGATGCTTTGTTCTCCTGCTCTTTTTGTTTTACCATAAATACCTAAAGGATTAGTTTCACAGTCTTCTCCACATGGCATATTCTTATCACCTTGAAATACATAATCAGTCGAAATATGAATTAAAGTAGCATTAACTTCTTTTGCAGCAATAGCCAAATTCTCTACAGCTTTATTATTCAATAAGTCTGCCATATCATAATCATCTTCTGCTTTATCTACATTCGTATAAGCAGCACAGTTAACAATTACCTTTATATTATCCAAATGTATCATATTACGAATAGCATCTAAATCTGTAATATCCAACTCTGCAACATCAGTAAATATATAATTATTCAAACTTGTAGCTGCTATGCATCGCATTTCATTACCAAGCTGCCCATTAGCTCCAGTTACTAGAATATTCATTATTTAATATAGACTTTCATTATAGTTAAACAACCAAGAAGCATCTTTCAATAATTCATGATGATTATCCTTCTCAGACAAAACAATCTCATTTGCCGGAACTCTCCAATCAATACCCAAATCAGGATCATCCCATGCCAAAGCCCCTTCACTTTGCGGAGCATAGAAATTATCACATTTATATTGAAAAATAACTTCATCCGTCAGCACACTGAATCCATGAGCAAAACCACGAGGAATAAAAAATTGACGATGATTATCTTCTGTCAGTTCTACAGATACATACTTTCCAAACGTTGGTGAGCCTTTGCGAATATCTACCGCAACATCCAAAACAGCACCTTTAATAACACGAACTAATTTACTTTGTGCATAAGGAGGCTTCTGAAAATGTAAACCTCGTAGCACCCCATAACCAGACTTACTCTCATTATCTTGTACAAAATTCACTTTACGAATTTTCTCATTAAATTCCCGTTGCGAGAAAGATTCGAAGAAATAGCCACGATCATCCTTAAACAAACGAGGTTCAATAATGAACACACCTTCTATAGCTGTTTTAATAACTTCCACTGTGATTATTTTGAAAATTAAATATTAAGTTTATTTCTGTGTTAACTCATCAATTACCTTTAACAAATATTGTCCATACTGATTCTTTAGCATAGGCTGGGCCAGTTCGCGCATTTTATCAGTAGTAATCCATCCATGACGTAAGGCAATACCTTCCAAGCATGCTACCTTCAACCCTTGACGTTTCTCAATAACTTCAATAAAAGTACTGGCTTCGGATAAAGAATCATGAGTTCCTGTATCCAGCCAAGCGAATCCACGACCTAGCAGCTGCACTTTAAGTTCCTGATCATTCAGGAATTGCTGATTCACTGTCGTAATCTCTAATTCACCACGCAATGACGGCGTGATATTTTTAGCTACTTCCACCACTTTATTCGGATAGAAATAAAGACCGACTACTGCATAATTAGATTTTGGCTGAACAGGTTTTTCTTCTATACTCAGAACATTCCCTATTTTATCAAATTCAGCAACACCATAACGTTCAGGATCGGCAACCCAGTATCCGAAAACAGTAGCTTTATTCTCTTCTTCTGCAGTATGCACAGCTTCTTTCAGCATATGGGTGAAACCCTGACCATAGAAAATATTATCACCTAGTACCAGACAAACGGAATCGTTACCGATAAATTCTTCTCCGATAATAAATGCTCGGGCTAATCCATCCGGAGAAGGTTGCTCTGCATATTCAAAATGTACACCATAATCTGAGCCATCTCCTAAAAGACGTTTAAAGCCCGGAAGATCATAAGGAGTCGAAATTATCAGAATCTCACGTATACCAGCCAACATCAATACCGAAATAGGATAATAAATCATTGGCTTATCAAAGATAGGGAGCAGTTGTTTGCTCACTCCTTTTGTGATCGGATACAAACGAGTACCTGAACCACCGGCTAAAACAATTCCTTTCATTGACTTGTTATTAGTACTCAAGATTTGAGTGGCAGGGTATATATCCTTCCACTCAAAAAAATGAATATTTTATTAAATAAATAGATTACCTTCCGAGATTAAAAAAACAGTTCTAAAGGTCAAACATGAAGTGTCCGACAACAAGGTGTTGAGCAGATGATCGTAATGTTATGATTAGTTGATTTTTTCGCAATACCACTTGGGAATATGTAGCATGACGCCGATAGTAGCTAACGTAACAACTACGTAATAGCTCTTCTTGTATTGCGTGAGTTTGCCTTCAAGTCCGGCAAACGGGCCACGGATCACCCGAACTGCTTGTCCGGGACGGGCTTCTGCTGTTACTGTATCGACATAAAGAGTTCCTTTATAATTAGGATCGCATACGGCACGGAATTCCAACATCTCACAGTCTGGAATCTCATAACACCGCCGTGTACTCCGGTCACGAACAAGCAAAAAAGGTATAGTACAATCTTTTACCCTTTCTAATAGTTCTTTTTCCGTAAATTCTTTCTCGATAAACAGCAGATTGTGTACAGCTGGAGTCAGTTTCCGATGCTTTTTACCATCAAGCGTCTCATGCTCAATATATCGCATCGGAATAAAATAATTTACCCCTTTTTTTTCCAAATATTTCCCCAAATGTTCTTCTTTACAATAGAAGGTTTGTACAGCATACCATGCCTTCCTTCCCTCTGTTTGTCGTTCTTTGTCCAAATCATTCATTATCACCCATTACCCCTTGTTTTTTATTTCATCACTTACTTAAAAGACAAAAGCGCCCTGACTTTCACAAATGAAATCCATTTATGAAGCAGTAGCGCATCTCTTAAGGATTTAGCCTTTTTATCTTATCTCCATATAAGAACCAAGGTTCATAGAGAAACGGATACAGTACTAAAACGATGCAAAAGTAATACAATTTAATAAAAGAACATACTTTTACAGCTTTTATTTTGCCTGCAAAGATGTTAAACTCCTGCCTGCTTAAACAAAAATTCCTCTAAGTGTATCGCAATGAAACACTTAGAGGAATTACACATATTACAACGATATTTCTTACTTCTTAGCTTCCTGACGGCTTTCAATGATTAAGACTCCTTTTTTCAAGCCTTTACCCGTAGCTTCAAGGGTTATTTTGCCTGGCTGCTCTGTCGAAGATACAATAGCAGTCATCATACCACTGAAGACTTTCATCTTCGGACGCTGGAAAGATTCCAAGGAAGCTGCATTACCATTAGCTCCTGCACGGTAACTACCCTCTCCCTTCACTTTGAAACTGATTTCATGTGAGGCATCCGGACACAAATTACCGTCTCTATCTACCACTCGCACTGTCACAAAAGATAGATCTTTTCCATCCGCCTTGATTACATTACGATCAGCTACCAATTCAATATGATCCGGTTTACCGGCTGTATGGAGTTCTTTTTCAGCTACAGCTTTCCCGTCAGCATTATAAGCCACGACTTTCACCGTGCCTGGCTCATATTTTGTATCCATCCACATCAGGCGGTAACGGCTCTGACGTTTCAAGTTCATGATGGAAACAGAGTCAGCACTATTATCAATGGTTACGGAAAGGTCTTTGGTACGTTTCCCTTGGCTCTTTCCGTTGATGAATAATTCGGCTGAAGGATAGTTGGTATATACAAAGACAGGAGTTATCTCTCCCTCTCGTCCTTCCCAATTCCAGTGAGGAAGAATGTGAAGTGTTTCCTGTTCTTTATTCCAGTGACTACGATAGAGATAATAACGGTCTTTGGGCAGCCCTGCTAAATCGATAATTCCAAATAGTGAAGAATGACTGGGCCAATCTGTATAATAGGGAGTCGGTTCACCCAGATAATCGAATCCTGTCCAAACAAACTCTCCTATGCAATAAGGTAAGTCCTCATGCTGAATAAAATCATCCTCAGGCAGATTGGACCATGAACAAGACTCCACATCATAAGAGGAAGACTGATGATCGTCATATTTCTTCATCCATTGGCGGGTAACAGGGAATTTATATACTCCACGCGAACTAACCGTAGAAGCAGTCTCACTACCCAAGACTATCTGTTGAGGAAGTTTTTTATAATTCTCCTGATATTTATGTGGCCTATAATTAAATCCCGCAATATCCATTACTGCCGCCATATTATTATTGACTACAGCATCCGGCGCATCCATCCCCTGTGTGACAGGACGTGTCGGATCTTCACGATGACAAAGTTCCTGTAGAAAATAAGACATCTTAGGTCCTTTATTTCCATCCCATTGTTCGGGAACCTCATTTCCGATGCACCACATCACCACACTCGGATTATTACGATAATGACGTAGCAAGTTCGTCAAATCCTTTACTGCCCATTCGTCAAAAACATGACGATAGCCGTTCTTAACCTTCATAGCCTTCCATTCATCAAACGATTCCGCCATCACCATCATTCCCATCTCATCACAAGCTCTGATTAACTCAGGAGCAGGCATATTATGAGAAGTACGAATCGCATTACAACCCATATCTTTCAAAATACGAATCTGACGACGAATAGCAGCATCATTCACAGCGCCTCCCAAGGGGCCGAGATCATGATGATTGCATACGCCTTTGAATGAAGTTCTCTTTCCATTTAAGAAAAAGCCCTTATTGGGAATGACCTCAATAGTACGAATACCGAAAGATGTTGTATATTCATCCTTCAGTATATTGCCTTCATAGACTTTAGAGACAGCCTGATAAAGAACAGGAGTTTCCGGGCTCCATAAAGCCGGACGACTAACAACAAGTTCCTGACTGAAGATATTATCATCAAAACGGGAACCTTGTTTTTCATCAGTAGTTATTACTTTTCCATCCTTATCTTTAAGTTCAGTCACTATACGGTATGCATCAAACTGTTTTCCGGAAGGTACGACCAAAGTCGTTTTTATATTCACTTTCGCATAATCATCCTTCACTACCGGAGTAGTTAACTGTGTACCCCATGTCGGAATATGAGCATCTTCCGTTACTACCAGATGTACATTTCTGTAAAGTCCGGCTCCCGGATACCAACGGGAAGATTCTGTCTCATTCTCCAGACGAACAGCTAAAGTATTCTTTGTCCCCTCTTTCAGATAGGGAGTTACATCCAGATAAAAGGTATTGTATCCATAAGGCCAATAACCAGCCTCCTGACCGTTAATATACACACGAGCATGGCTCATAGCTCCGTCAAAAATTAATGTAGCCTTTTTCCCTTTGACAAAAGAGGGAGCATCAAAATTCAGCCGATACCAACCCACTCCGACGAAAGGAAGACCACCTGTACGTCCGGCATGTTCCATCGCTTCTTTTTGTCCGTCTTGCGCAATGGCTGTCAATTGCCTGTCATTATCTATACCAAAAGGTCCATAAATAGCCCAGTCATGGGGTACTACCACAGATTGCCACTTGATATCATTATAGTCAGGCTGAATAAAATCAGCATTATCTTCACGTGTAAACTTCCACCCTTTCTCAAAAGTATACGAGGTTCGTACTTGTGCACTGATCACAGAGAAAGAAAAAAGGAGGGCTATTCCTAATAAGTATCTAATATTTATAGTCATAAATTATACATCTGATTATTTCACTACTATTTCATCTGTAAATATCCATCCGCCAAACTCTTCTCCGGCACGAGCCTGATAACGTATATACCGTCCTTCAGCACTGCCTTCCCATGAAATACTAATAAATTTAATAGCTTCTTTTCTATTTACTTCAAAAGTATATTGTTTCAATTCTGTGAAGTTTGCTCCATCATCAGAAATGGAAATAGTAACAGATTCAGGCAAAAAGACCTCTGCCCCTACCACTTGCATAAAATCAGCAGAGACAGAATGGACAGCAGTTTCCGTACCCATATCAATGGTAACATCCAATCGCTTTTTATCGATAAAACCTTGCCAGGATCCATCTCCATAAGTCCAGTCGCCACGAATACCATCAGTAAGAGCTGTATTTCCCTGCGCAGGATAGTGAGGACTATACGGAGCATTATAAATCACCTTTTTCCCCACAGCCAAATGACTTATCGGCTTCAAAGACTCCGGACGACTTCCTATCTCATTTTTAAGATCAAAAGTATGATATCCTTTCGCTTGCAAATCATCAACTGCTTTCAATGCACGATTATGAAAGTCTGTCCATGATTTACGTTCGGAAGCCGACCAAGCCACTTCTGCCAAAGCAAGGATACGAGGATATATCATATATTCCATATGCTCCGGAGTGGGGATATATTCTGCCCATAGATTTGCCTGCACACCATAAACAAGTTTTGCCTGTTCTACAGTTAAAGAATCTGAAACCGGATTATATGAATAAACCTTCTCCAATGGCAAATATCCTCCGATGGCTTCCGGCTGAGAATACGGAGCATCCTGATAACTATCCAAATAACAATATTGACCGGGAGTCATAATTGCCTGATGACCGGAACGGACAGCAGCAATACCTCCCTCTTCGCCACGCCATGACATTACAGTAGCATTAGGAGCCAGACCACCTTGAAGAATTTCATCCCAACCCAGCAACTTACGTCCATGTGCATTCAGAAACAGTTCAATACGATGAATCAGATAGCTTTGTAGCTCGTCTACATTAGAAAGATGTTCATCCTGCATCCTTTTCTGACATTTCGGACAAGTCTTCCAAGCCGCCTTACCAGCCTCATCGCCTCCTACATGAATATATTCCGATGGAAAAAGCTCCATTACTTCAGTAAGCACATTTTCTAAGAAAGTGAATGTTTCTTCATTTCCAACACAAAAATCTGCGTTTTTATAAGGTTCACCCGAACAGGAGAGTTGCGGATAAGCAGCCAATACTTCTTCTGAATGAGCAGGCATCTCGATTTCAGGAATGATTGTGATATAATGCTGCTGCGCATATGCAATAATCTCCTTCATGTCATCCTGAGTATAATAACCACCGGAAGCACCAGGCTCATCAAAACGGAGATATTTCCGTCCGCCATTCCACCACTTCTTCCAGTTGGCATCAGTACGCCAGGCGGCAAATTCCGTCAATAAAGGATATTTCTTTATTTCAAGTCTCCATCCTGCCGCATCCGTCAAATGCAAATGCAAACGGTTTAGTTTATAAAATGCCAATGCGTCTATCTGTTTCTTCACAAATTCTTTAGAGAAGAAGTGGCGGGAGACATCCAGCATCATCCCACGATAAGCAAAACGAGGGGTATCCTGTACTTCAACAGAAACTATAGAATAACCCGTGCCCGAAGGCTGAGATAATTGCAACAGTGTCTGAATTCCATAAAACAACCCAGCACCGGAAGAAGCCTGAATCAGAATATGTTCAGGAGTAACGGATAATATATAACTTTCCGGTGACACCAACTGAGGATTCTTTTCTGTTATCAATAAAGACAAGACATTCTGTTTATCTTTCTTTTTCCCTTCCTTAAATTGTACAGGTAATGCAGTTTTCAGATAGTCGCCCAGAAGAATAGCTTCTTCTCCTTGTAAGTTTGTATAAAGCTTTGTTTTTTCAGAGAGTAAAAAAGAGCCCGTACCCTGTTCCATCTTTAAGGGAACAGGAATTACGGACTGTGCATTAATGGGATGTGCACAAAGACACATCCCGATTACCCATAAGAAAAGACAAACTTTAGTGTATCTCTTTCTTATATTCATTAATTAATTGTGATTTCGTCTACAAATAAAAAGCCTGGATAACTCTTACCACCATGCCATTCCGGAATACTTTTCTCGGGTGAAGCTATAACTTTCACATATTGTGCAGTTACAGGTGTAAATGTTAGTTTATGGTCATAAACACCATTTTTATCAGTTTCCTTCATTGCAGGATAAGCTTCAGATGCCACTTTCGTGAAGTTTGTGCCGTCTTCTGAAACTTCTACAGAGAGTCCTCTTGTATCAAAAACCCAATCTCCCTTCTCTACGCAAGTAGAAATGGCAACGCTTGAAATCTCTGTTGGTTGTTTGAGATCAATAGTCACATCCATATCATTTCCTCTAAATGCAATCCAGCGTCCGGTTTTATAGTTACCATTTCCTTTCAAGCCATCTACCAACGTAGAGACACCTTTGAACTCATATTGTTTATTCACCGGCTGATTAGCAACAATCGGCTTCATGCTTGATTTACTGAAATCGATTTTCTCAGAAACGACACGACTATTTCCAGTAGGGCGAATAGCTATAGCCGAGAAGTCTGCATTTTCCTTAATCTTCAAAGCGCCATCATAAACGGGAGAAGTACTAGTCGGCTCTGTACCATCTAGCGTGTAGTGGATTGGCGCATTGTCAATTGTAGTAAGTGTAATGTCTAAAGTACCATCAGCCGGATTCGGAGTAAATTCTGCTTTTACGTCAAATACGTGCTTTGCATAATTATATCCTTCTGCATCATACCACTTAATCAGTCGTGGAAGACGAGACAAGAAATCTTCGTAGTTCTTCTTATCAGGTGTTGACCACTGGACTTCACACAAAGCAGCCCAACGAGGCAAGACCATATATTGAGCATGAGAGAAAGTAGCAATATATTCTGTCCAGAGATTAGCCTGTACACCTTTTATATACTGCTGTTCTTCCGGAGTAAGGGAAGCCGGCATCGGCTCATAGCTGTACACCCTTTCCATCGGCAAATAACCTCCGATACCAAAAGGTTCATTCTCAGTATCTTTAGCCTGATAATAATCAAAATACAGATAAGTGTTCGGGGTCATGATCACATCATGTTTCTGCTTGGCAGCTTCAATACCTCCACTTTCGCCACGCCATGACATAACTGTTGCATTAGGAGCAAGTCCGCCTTCGAGAATCTCATCCCAACCGATAATCTGACGTCCGTGATCGTTCAGGAACTTCTCTATATGATTGATAACGAAACTCTGCAAACGTTCTTCCTTACTATGATTCTTATCCGATTTCAAGCCCAACGCTTTGATACGTGCCTGACATTTCGGACATTTCTCCCATCTTACCTTCGGACATTCGTCACCACCTACATGGATATACTCTGAAGGGAAGATTTCAATCAATTCGCCATATACATCTTCCAGGAATTTCAGAACCTGATCGTTGCCGGCACAAAGTACATCATCAGCTACTCCCCATTGTCTCCAAACTTCATACGGTCCACCGGTACAACCCAATTCCGGATAAGCGGCAAGGGCAGCCAGCATGTGTCCCGGAAGGTCAATCTCAGGAACAACAGTGATATAACGTTCTGCGGCATAATCTACAATTTCCTTAGCCTGTTCCTGTGTATAGAATCCACCATAGGGTGTATTGTCATATTCACCGGAGTTACGTCCGATGACCGTTCCCGATCTTTGAGAACCTATTTCCGTCAACTTCGGATATTTCTTGATTTCCAGACGCCATCCCTGATCGTCAGTGATATGCCAGTGCAAACGGTTCATGTTGTGCAAAGCCAGCATATCAATATAAGTCTTCACTTCATCAATTGTGAAGAAATGACGACTAACATCGAAATGTGCACCACGATAACCGAAACGAGGAGCATCCTTAATTTCAACAGCAGGCAATGCTACATCAGCACCCAAAGCAATAGGCAATGATTTACGCAAAGTCTGAATACCATAGAAAACTCCGGCTTCTGTAGGGGCAGTTATCGTGACACCTTGATCGGTGACTTTCAACTGATAAGATTCAGGGTTTTCTACTTCTGAGCCTAACGCCAGCACTATAGCATTTTTACCTTCAGTTCCGGCTTCAATCGAAAAGTCTTTTCCGGTTGCAGTCTTCAGATAATCAGCCAAAAATTGCGCATTACGCTGCATCTTCTCATTTCCTTCCGGATAAAGGATTTTCACACCGCTTTTCAAAATAAAGGGGTTTACTTGCGATGTTACAATTTCTTGTGGCAATGGGATAATCTGATAATTGGCTTCTTCTTGTACCGAGCCACAAGAGCTCATCAGTCCTGCCAGTGCCACACATCCTGTTAATTTTAGGAGTTGTTTCATAAAATAAAAATTAGGTGTTAGTAGTTAATAAATTAGTTTTATTTATAGGTTTCTCGAATATGCTTGATATTGACAGGTAATTCTTCTCCCTTCTTTATCCGGGGAGAAGTGATAATTACTTTCTTACGTTCTCCGGGTAAGAGATCAAAGAAGTTGTCACTGTAACGGGCTCCTTGCAATGGAGTCTCAATAAAAATATCTTTTGCCAACATTGATGAAAAGAGAGTCAATTCACATTTACCATCCGTCTGCTTCATTTGATAGGATACTGATGTCGGAGGAAGTTGCAAATCTTTCGTCTTTCTGAAAAAATGGACGCTCTCAGCCACCTGATGTCCCGATTTATCTTTGAGTATCAATTTCAAGAAGCTACGTCGGCAGTCTTCGGGAGTCAGCCAGCCATCCAGTTTTGCACGATAAACACATTTTGAAGTATTTGCCGGAACTTCCAACAAATGTACTTGTATCTTCTTACCCAGCGTTTTTCCATCAAAATCCACGACTTTCATTTCCAATGTCATTTGCTCCATTGTATCAAGCCGGTCTGAGATCAGATAAACACTCAAACTGTCATTCTGCTGTATAGGATTGATCAAGACCGGTGTAAAAGCACGCTTTGCCTGATAATGTAATGCCTTCCAATTACCATAATAATCAATACTTGACCAGGATACTACCGGCCAACTGTCGTTCAACTGCCAATACAATGTCCCCATACAATAAGGACGATTGCGTCTGTGAGCTTCTAATCCATGCCGCATCCCCTGTCCTTGCAAGACTAATCCGACATACACAAAATCCTCGAAACTTTCGGGAATGATATAATCACGTTCCATATAAGTACGGATCAACGAATTACCAATACTACTCTTCTGATGCGCATTCATCACTTCAGACTCAATCTGATAATCTTCAGGAGCAGCAAAAGCAGCAATGGTTTTCATTTCCGGAAATGACTGGAAACCAAATTCACTCATAAAACGCGGCAAATCGGTATCTAAAGACTCAAATGGCTTCTTTCCGTACCAGACTCCCCAATTATGACTGTCTCCTGTCCCCCATGACTCCGGACGCCCCCAGTTAGCGAGATAAGGCGAACTGTGCACATAAAAACGACCCGAATCAAATTCTTTAACCATTGAAGGCAACAGCTCACGGAACAGTTTATCATAGCCATGCATTAATCCTTGATAAACCTCCGGAGTAAACTTCTTCTCAAAGCCCCAATATTTCAGAGCTTCCAGTATTTCATTATTGCCACACCACATCGCCAAAGAGGCATGATTCCGAAGACGGCGAATATTGTAAACAGCCTCCGCCTCTACCCGTTTCAAGAAAGTAGGATCGGATGGATAAGGGGTACACGCAAACATAAAATCCTGCCAGACAAGTATCCCGTTCTCATCGGCAAGGTCATAGAAAAGATTATTCTCATATGTCCCACCGCCCCATATACGAACCATATTCATATTGGCCTCCTTCATGTCACGGAACAAAGTCTGATAGCGTTCCGTAGTAACATTAGGCAGCAGTGCATCCTGAGGAATATAATTAGCTCCTTTGGCAAACATCGGTATGCCATTGACTTCAAAATAAAAAGATTCTCCGTCCTTATCTTTTTCATTTACCACACGAATCGTTCGTAAACCAATCCGATGAGATTGTTCCGCAACAATCCGATCTCCACAAGCTATCTGAGCCGAGAAATCATACAGAGTCGGAGTTCCCCAACCATTTGGCATCCATCGTACAGGGTTCGTCACTTCAGCAGGAAGAGTGATATGATTTATCCCGGGTTGCAGGGTCACCTGCTGTTTTACTTCTGTAACGGTAGTTCCATTCAACGATACATTGACCCTTACTTCAGCCGGAATTTTCTGAGGAACGATCTGGTTTACAATCAGTTCATTAGACAGACGAGCGTTTTCATCTGTCAGCAATAATTGTCTGACATGGTAGTCAGATATGGTAGCTATGTCGTAAAAACGAAGAGTAACCGGGCGCCAGACACCACTTGTCACCATTCGGATGCCCCAGTCCCAACCGTAACTATACGGAGCCTTACGGCTGAACACACTAAGATGTTTCTCGTGATGATCGTTATCCGCCGGATAATTGAAGCCATTGGAAGCATATTGTGGCAACGTTTGCCGAATAGGTGAATGGAAATAAATATATAAGTGATTCTCGCCCTTCCGCAACACAGATTTTACAGGAAGTGTATAACCCACAAACATATTATCAGCCTTCAGCAGTAATGAGCCGTTGAGATATACGTCTGCATAGGTATCAAGACCTTCAAAAATAAGTTGGATTCCGTCACGATTCAATTGCTCTTCGGAGACTATAAAGGAGGTTCTATATTCCCAGTCCTCATTCTCCACCCATTGAATTTTCTTTTCATTCATCCCATAAAAAGGATTCGGCAGTAATTCATGACTGATCAGGTCCTGATGAACCGTACCAGGAACCGTGGCTGGCATCCACTTTTCAGTCCCTGATTGAGAAAATTCCCAACCGGTATCCAGTAGCATGACTTCCGAAGTGTCATTACCTTGAGCATAAACCATACTACAGCAACATAGCAATCCACATGCTATCGGCGCTATCTTTCCTGTCAAATTTAAGATCATAGTGGGGGCATTAGATATTAACGGAGTAAAGATATTGCTTTTTTGTTAAATATTTCCTATTGAAGCTACAAAATATCTCATTTCATCGAAAATTCGGCACGAAATGTCGAAGCAGGCAGTCCTTCCCGATTGATCAGATTAGCCCGCGTAAAAGGTTGCCAGCCATAACGTACATAGCGGGGATTTGGCACTTCTTTACTATACACCTTCACCTGGTCTCCTACAACCTCAGCCGTTGCCGGATAATAGATACCATCATATTCCGCTACTTCAAAGCATTGTAAAGGCTTTCCGTCTGAACTCCGCATCCCTTTTCCATAATCAAAAGATAAAAAGACTTTCCCACCGCGAACGTTTGCACCACGAAATAAAGGACCGGAAGGAATGACATTTTTCTGATACGTTTTATTCAAAGCCCATCGCGCCAAACGCTCTCCCACGGGTTTCTTACAGGTAGGATGCACATCCAGAGAATCACCATGATCGCTGGATACAGCCATTCCGATATGAGAAATTTCATTCAACATTCTACGCTGACTCTCACGGAACCAAGGCCAGGAAGGGCGATTCAAACTGGATAATTGTACATAATAAAAAGGCAGGCAGGCATCATTCCAATTCTTCCGCCAACTATTCACGAGCAGTTTAAATAATTTTTCATGAGCTTCCCAATTATGTGCATTCGATTCTCCCTGATACCAGATTACTCCTCGTATCGGATACTGTTCCAAAGGCCGAATCCCCGACTCATATAAATAACAAGGCTCATATGGATGCCTCTGCTGGCTATTTGCTGACTTTTTTATATTCAAAGCAGCCCGTCCGCGCACCCATTCCTGAATAAAATCATTTTTAGTCCAGTCTTTTAAAATGGCGGGAAACTGATATTCCAAACTAGCTCTATCTACCCAGGCTTCTGTAGGTGATCCTCCAACAGCATTGCAAATCAATCCAACCGGAACATTCAGACTATCTCTTAGCATCTTACCAAAATAGTATGCAATTGCCGAGAAATCAGAAGCTGTCGCCGGAGTACAATTTTTCCATTCCGTATCCTTATAATATTGGAGATGATTCAACGAATCAAGTACGTTCGCCTCCCATTCGACGGCATTTGTGCGCCAACGTGCTTTCATATCATACAAACGAAGTTGCTGATCTACGGCACGTGGAATATCGGCTCGGGCAGTCGAAGCCTGTTTCAGCATAAACTCCATATTTGACTGACCGGAACAAAGCCAGACTTCACCCGCTAACACATTTTGATATTGAAAACCCGTCTCATCCGTTGAGATCTTTAAGGTATAAGGACCACCCGCCTTTAAAGGAGGCAGCGTTACCGACCATTTTCCATTCAGACCTGCTTTTGTTTTCATTTGCCGGTCGGCTATGCTTACAGTAACCCGGTCCCCGGCATTGGCAATTCCTTGAACCGTCAACGGAACATCCCGTTGCAATACCATATTGTCTGTATAAAGCAACGACATTTTCAGTCCGCCATAATCTCCGGTAATGGCGGAATATACGGTCTGAGCCATAATAAACGCTCCTTCGGGATCAGGGTGTACGGCGTCCGTCAATATGAAAGGGTATGGATACAACGGCTCATGAAAGTCGATCAACTGTACTCCGGTATAGCGTGCCACATTCTCAATAGCCAATTGTATTTCTCCATGCCAGTCACGTGTCCCTGACAGGAAACGAGGATGCCGATCGGCAATAGGCGTAAGTCTGGCAATCATAATCCGGACTTTAGAATTAGCCGCCCGAAAAGAATCGATCAATTCAATGTAATCTTTCACAAAGAAATCACGATAATCGGACCAATCACGGGGATCTGTATCATTGATGCCCAAATGAATAACCACAATATCTCCGCCAAAGTCGATCGCTCTGCGATACTCATCTTGCTGCATATAAGGCCGGTGCCCTTTATTCAACAAGGTAGCACCCGATTTGCCGAAGTTTTCGACTTGATAAGACTCTCCCAACATCTTCTGTAATTGCACCGGATACGATTGTGTAGTCCGGTCGGGCAATCCATAACCATAGGTGATACTATTCCCGATGCAGGCAACTTTAATACGATTTTCCTGTGCACTCGCTGCTGTAATAAACAAGATGGAAACAACAATCAATAATACATTTTTCATCATATAAAAGTCAATTACATTTTCTTTTCCGGAGAATAGATCAGCCCTTCTACGGCCTTATCGCCGTCAGGAGTCACAAATACTGCAGTAAACATCCATTTAACCAATCGTACTTCATTCGTTGAGAATTTGCCGACAGGCAGTTTCAGCAATACCTTATTCCAGCCTTTATGCAAATGAACCCGTAGTGGCGGACGTGCCACACAATTCTCATTACCTAAGGCTGTTTCCGAGCTTTTCACGAGATGAGTAGCAGACCATACCGGGGGCAGTATTTCCTGATCATTAATCCAAATACGGCTTTCTTTATAATCCCACTTTCCCGGCAATGGCGGCAGGTCATTCTCTGAACGTCCATAATTCTGAAATTCAGCCCATAAGCCTACTTCCTGTGTTTTAGAAGAATAGACATACGTGTAAGCATAAGCAGTATGATTCTCCTGTGGATCTTTGTAAAAAGCCGGCACAATCTTACCCCATACGTGCCGAAGATAGATACCGGCTCCTATGGCAGGACGCACTCCATATTGCTTCCCTTCATAGGTATATGAATCTTTCAGCTCTTCTTCCGGTGGAAAAACTTTAGTCAGATCCCCCTCATTTGGAAAAGCATCTGTAATGTTCCATTTTACATGAGTCTGTTTGACATAGGCAAATGGATACCCTTTAAACAGATGCTCTTTATACCATAACATACGACTTTCGAAGTCCTCAAAATTACGAAAGACCTCAGAGTTTTCATCTACAGGAAGAATTGTTCCCTGCTTATCGAAATATTCAGTTCCTCCTCCCCGCCATGAACGCTCTGCGATAGCCAGCATATTCGGGTAAAAGTTATTTTCCAGAACCATATTCCACTCTTTGTCGATTAAACGATCGTTCCAGATACCCATAATGACTCCGGCAAGATCATCACTTCCCATATCTGCATTATAAATCCGACTATTATATAGAGCAATTATATCGCCGAACGTATCAAAATGATTCAAATAATGGAAACGGGAGTCAATAGCGGGAATACCCTGTTGGGCTTTGCCACGATAACTCCAAAGTTGCATCATGTCGATCTCACCCGCCTTATACTTCCATCCGGGATTCCAGGAAATCACTTTTTTCCCTTTGTCACGGACATAAGCCACCATTTCGGGCACAAACTGCGGATTAGTAAAATGCACTTCGTCTGTTCCAATATGGAGATATGGAACATCAAACGTTTCACAAATCTCATCCAGCAGGAGTTTCAGGATTTTCATTCCTTCCGGACTTTGCATATCATGACGGAAAGTACGGATAAATGCCGCACTATGCCCGGGCATATCAATCTCCGGAATCAACAGTACCTGATGAGCTTTACAGAACTCGGTCAACTCTCTGGCTTCCTCCAACGTGTAATACTTACCCGCCATACGAGTCATATTCGTACTGTCATTCAGCATCGGAAAGATTTTACTCTCCAGACGCCATGCCTGATTTTCCGTCAAGTGCCAATGAAAGGTATTGATTTTAAATCGGGATAATATGGCTATCTCACGTTTCAATTCTTCCAAAGACAAGTAGCTACGCCCTACATCCTGCATGAAACCCCGAATCCGGAAAGCCGGCCAATCAGTGATAGTAGCACATTGCAGGCGGATCTTCTTTCCCTTTTCTTCTTTTAGTTGATATAGCGTCTGCATCGCCCAATATACTCCGCGCTCTGCTACAGCCTCCACAGTAATTGCCTTTGGAGTAATAGTCAGACGATAAGCCTCTTCCTTATTGACAGATACATTGTCAATCGCGTCAACCAATTTTATATTGATAGAGGATGCCGACTGATCAGTCAGAGTACCTCCCATCTCCGTCACAAACTGTTTCCATTCCTGCGAAAGCACAGGAGTGGAAAGCTGCATTTTACCCACGATAAAATATCCTTTTGCAAGCACACATTGCTGAGGTTGGGGAAGCAGACGCAAATGATCTGCCCCCAATATATATAAGGTATGGAATAAAAATGCAATCCCCAAAAAGATTCGAAGACTTTTCATCGAATCAAATCTTTCAGTTTTACAGCTTGAAATGTCATGTGGGCTGCACTACTCTCATACAAGATACCAATCGTTTCCCGATCAATCATTGTCAGACAGCTATATCCCCAGCCTTCTCCTTCATCCAGCATTAACTGATGTTCGGGAAGCCAGGTCAGCCCATCGTCCAGGCTAGCTTTAATAGTTATATGATTGCGTCCTCTGGTCGTATTCGGATTCGAGAACAAAAGAATATCTTTATCAAGTACATTATCTTCAGCTTCCACATGGATCAAACTAGCCATACATACAGGTTCCTGCAAGGCCTTCCGAGAGGAAGGATGTTCTGTCCATGTCTTGCCCAGATCTTTTGTAATTGCCACAGCACGGCTTCCTCCACGGTTATCCCGCATATTCAGCATCAGCACTCCGGGCTCTATTTCTACTACTTGCGCTTCGGTTGTATTGGTGCGTGCCATGTTGTGCATCTTCCATGTTTTTCCGCGGTCTTTACTATACATGATACCGGCATTAGGTACACGGGTAGAGTCGATAAACTGAGTAGGGAATACTAAAGTTCCATCACTCATTGTTATTCCCCGTCCCGGTCCCTGAAGCAAGAAATACCAGGAAGGGTCTTTTACTTGTTCGGTTATATTAATCGGTTTCGACCAGGTTTTACCGTCATCCGTACTTTTTGCCATCACCAGTTGTGCCGTTTGATATAGATCCATTCCGGGATGAGAACTCCACCAGGCACGTTGATTACCCATTCCGTGTGTCCATGCGGCAACAACCCAAATTGTATTCGTTTGGGTATCTACCAAAAT
>OHBJ01000643.1_pt1 | contig 23099 bp, 19 predicted proteins | sample 1577241 | NCBI WGS metagenome assembly OHBJ01 (sample SAMEA3541594, study PRJEB24748) | human gut metagenome | biome: human gut; feature: human-associated habitat; material: faeces | place: China | collected 2012 | reverse complement strand
GACATATTTTCGATTATCTCCCTTGTATTTTCAATTTTCTGCGGGAAGTTTTTTACCGTGTAAAAAAATAAAATATTTTTTTGCGGTACCGGTTTTTACATGTTATAGTAAGACGTGCTTATTTACGGCTCACTTGTTTCGTAGTCCACACAACTGCGGCCGACAAGGAAGGGCTTCAATGCTCCGGCCACCTTAACGTGTTCCGGATTATTGGCATATATGTTTATATCTTCAAGGCTGTCGAATTCTCCGCACAGGCATATATCCCACGCTTCGGAGGGGTTGGCGTTCCGCCCGACTTCGATTTTTTTTATTTGTGGAATAATGCCGACAAGCGACAATATGCCCTTGCTGAAAGATTCGAATACTTCGTTTTTTTGTTCTTCCGCAATGTCGTCGCGAAAGCGGAACAATACTATGTGTTTTACCATAATTGCTTTGTTGAATATGTTTTGTTTTGCGAAATTAGCCATTATTGCGCGATAATCAAAACAAAACATTTATCCGTAGGTTCTAAATCCGTATCTTTGTAACAGAAAAGCAAATTACCTATGAGCAGAAAGAAGAAACCCCTACCCTTATTCGAGAATGTTGCTGTGACAGGTATTGCAGCCGAAGGTCGCGCAATCGCGAGAGTGGACGATCTCGTGATATTCGTTCCTTTTGTTGTGCCTGGCGATGTGGTGGATATTCAGGTTACGCGAAAGAAAAACAAGTATTGCGAGGGAGAGGCGGTAAATATACACCGACACAGCGAAGACCGCACAGAGCCGTTCTGCAAGTACTTTGGCGTGTGCGGCGGCTGCCGCTGGCAGAATCTGATTTACGACAAGCAGCTTGCATGGAAGCAACAGATAGTAAAGGACGCATTGCAGCGCATCGGCAAGGTGGAACTTCCGGAATTCTTACCGATAATAGGTAGCGGAAAGACGAATGAATACAGAAACAAGCTGGAGTTCGGATTCTCGAACAAGCGTTGGCTCACAAAGGAAGAAATAAGCCGCGACGTAACCTATGATAATATGAATGCAGTAGGTTTTCATGTTCCTGGCGCATTCGACAAGATTATCGACATAGACGATTGTAAACTTATGGACGATATTCAAAATCGTCTGCGCAATGATATACGTGAATATGCTTTCAAGAACGGCCTTTCGTTTTTCGATATAAGAAAACAGGAAGGACTTTTGCGGAATTTAATGATCCGCAAGTGCGACACGGGAGAAACAATGCTGCTTGTGCAGTTCCATTACGAAAAACCGGAAGAAAAGGCAAAAGCAATGGCCCTGCTCACGCATTTGCAGCAGACATTCCCCGAACTGACATCGCTCGTTTACGTAAACAATCTGAAATGCAACGACACTTTCGGCGACCTCGAGGTGAAAACATTCTGCGGTCGCGATTACATTTACGAACAAATGGAGGATTTGCGCTTCAAGATAGGAGCGAAAAGCTTCTTCCAGACAAATACAAGCCAGGCTCTGAAACTTTATAATGTTGTCAGAGATTTTGCCGCTCTTACGGGAAAAGAGTTCGTGTACGACCTTTATACCGGAACTGGAACTATTGCAAATTTCGTAGCCCGCAGGGCGCGAAAAGTAATAGGAATAGAATATGTGCCCGAAGCCATTGAAGATGCAAAAGTCAATGCCGAACTGAACAATATCGAAAACACCCTGTTTCTTGCCGGTGACATGCGCGAAATATTGACCCCTGAGTTTATAACAGAACACGGAGCGCCAGATGTCATAATCACCGACCCTCCACGCGCAGGCATGCATAAAGATGTAATAGACACAATTATAAAAACAAGAGCCAAGAAAATTGTTTATGTAAGTTGTAATCCTGCAACACAGGCACGCGATTTGGCTCTGCTCGACGAAATGTATAAAGTTGAGGCCATACAACCGGTAGACATGTTTCCGCAGACGCAGCATGTTGAAAACGTATGCCTTTTGGTTTTGAAAAATGATTAACGAACGCAAGACCAATCTAGTTATAGCAAATAAGCTTTCCGGACTTATAGAGTCAAGGTCGTGGAATGATATGGAGGTTTATCTGCTTTCGCTTAGCAATTCGTATTTTCGAAGTGTGGGACATATTCTTGCCGATGACATTATGCTCCGCTTGACCGGAGAGGATTTTTGGGAATTATTCTCACGCCTTTCATTGTTCAGACCGAAAGCCTTTCTTGGAACCTGTCTTAAAGCGGCTATAGTTCAATATAAAAACAACAAAATATCGGTTGGCAGTGAGATTTTGAGGAAGTATGCCAAAACAGTGGATGAAAAAGGAATGAATATAGACAGAGATAAGTTTCTCGCATCTATGCTTACTGTCCTACAGAACTATGAAGAGTTTGATATGTTGTTCGCATATTTCGGAATTGCTCAAGGAAAAGACCGGATACGTTATCTGTTGCATTGTTCTACGGCTTCTGCATACCATTCTTTGTTCAGGAATCTGAAATATATACAGGACGATATTGAATTTATGCAGAAATGCTGCTATGTATTAATAAGAAAGGACGATCGTTTATCGTACAACATGGCAAGTATTTTATGCAAGTATTTCGACATACCTAATGTTCGCGGTGTCTTTTCTCTTAACATAGAACCGTTTCAGTTGAATTACCTGGATTCCTCGCAGCAGGCATTTACAAAAGTCCTTATCAGCGTATGATATATAAAGGTATATTGCCGCCTTTTTAAATTATCCGAAATGGCAACGATTTTTTATTGAATAAAAAGGTATCTTTGCAATAAAATCAGATGTTAAACGGTAAAACGTTATTACAGTGGCTGACTTCGAAAAAAGCCGGTAGTGTTTTATAATACGGCCGAGCGATGTTCAGAAAAATATGTCTGAGATAATTTAAAATACGTCAGACATATTTCAAATTATCTCAGAGGTAATTTGATTTCTCTCTCAAGGCCGTTCGAAACGTCTGCCTGTTTTGTCTTTGTTGGCCGTTAGAATTCTATTCATAACACAAAAACTATAGAAAATATGAGTTTCAATCTTCCGCAATCAAACAAAAAACGTGTAGTCATCGTTGGCGGAGGCTTCGGTGGACTTAAACTCGCTAATAAATTACGTAACTCAGGCTTTCAGGTGGTATTGATTGATCGTAATAATTATCACCAGTTTCCGCCGCTGATATATCAGGTTGCCTCGGCCGGAGTGGAATCGAGTTCCATTTCCTTTCCTTTCAGAAAAATGTTTCAGAAACGCAAGGATTTCTATTTCCGTATGGCCGAGGTTCGCTCTATCTTCCCTGAACATAAAATACTTCAGACTTCCATAGGCAAAGTAAAATACGATTATCTTGTTTTAGCGGCAGGCACAACTACTAATTTCTTCGGCAACAAGCATATAGAAGAGGAAGCAATGCCGATGAAGAATGTAAGTGAAGCTATGGGACTTCGAAATGCTTTGCTCGATAATTTTGAACGTGCCCTTACGTGTGCCGGTGAACAAGAACGTCAGGAACTTCTGAATATAGTGATTGTAGGAGGTGGCGCAACAGGAGTGGAAATAGCAGGAGCGCTCTCTGAAATGAAACGCTATGTATTGCCTAAAGACTATCCCGACATGCCGAGTAGTTTAATGCACATATATCTTATAGAGGCGGGTTCGCGTTTATTGGCTGCAATGAGTCCGAAATCATCTGAACATGTTGAACAATACCTACGCGAAATGGGCGTAAATATAATGCTCAACAAAATGGTAACAGATTATAAAGACTATAGGGTGTGCCTTAAGGATGGAAGTCAGATAGCCACGCGTACGTTTATTTGGGTTAGCGGTGTTTCGGCAGAGCTTATAAGAAATATAGATGACGACCATCTTGGGCGTGGAAAAAGAATAAAGGTAAATGAATACAACCAAGTGAAAGGTTTGGAAAACGTATTCTGTATAGGCGACCAATGTATAATGGAAGAAGGAGACCCTGCCTGGATAGGAGGACATCCGCAGCTTGCCCAGGTTGCAATTCAGCAAGCTAACACGCTTGCGAAAAATCTTCGTAGGATAGAAAAAGGAAAAGAGCTTAAGCCATTTACATATCACAATCTTGGAACAATGGCTACCGTTGGACGTAACAAAGCCGTTGCTGAATTTAAGAAAATAAAAATCTCTGGATTCATGGCATGGTTGATGTGGCTGTTCGTTCACCTGCGCCCCATATTAGGAGTCAGGAACAAACTTATTGTGATGTTTAATTGGATGCTGAATTATTTTTCATACAGCCAGTCTCTCAGGATGATTATATACGCAAAAAAGGCGAAAGAAGTAATTGAGCGCGAACAGCGTCTGGCTTCCATGCACTGGGGAACGGATTTACAGAGTGAAGGTTCCGAGGATTTGAAGTCCCCTAAAATATAAATAACAAAATAGAGCACTAACAAGACTATATGAAATACAAGCATATTATTTTTGATGTAGACGGAACGCTTGTAAACAGCAATTACGCGCTACTTAACGCCTGGAAAGATACATTCTTGCAAATACAAGGAAAATCATGGGATATTAAAGATCTGACATTCGCGTTAGGAATTCCCGGAAAAGAAATCATGAAAAAGGCTGGAGCCGAATATTCCGATGAAGCTTTCGAATTATGGAAAAAATATCTGGAAAAATACAGCGATACCATAAAACTTTTCGATAATATTGACAACTTGCTTGTATCTATAAAGCAACGCGGTATAAAAATGGGGATTATCACATCAAAAATGCGCGATGAATTTGACGGAGATATAGCAATGCAATCCATTAAACATATGTTTGATCTTGTTATTTGTGCAACAGATTCGGCTCGTCCTAAGCCTTTCGGAGATCCTATAATAACATATATGGAAAAAACTCACACTACTCCAGACGAAGTGGTGTATATAGGCGATAGCATTTATGATAGTGACTGTGCCAGGAATGCAGAAGTTGATTTCGGCTTGGCTGCATGGGGAGAATGTCAGAATAAAGAGAATATTTGTTACAAATACGCATTCTCCGATCCTTTGGATGTACTGAAAATATTATAAATTCGATAAGCGAACGACAAGGTGAAGTATAATTTAGAATTTAATATCAACTACCGTACGAAAGCAGAAGAAAATCTTGCCGTTGAAATCTTCTGTGCGGATGATTTGAGAAAAGCTATAGAACGTATTTATTTACAATATCAGGATAACGACAATTGGAAAATCCGATGTGACATAGATTTAGATTCGAATAAAAGTTATATATATAATTATATAATTGTTTGCAGTTCATCTGTTGTTGTTAGAGAGAAAATCTATCCCGAAAGGGAGCTGAATGTTTCAGAAAAAGTAAAACATTACATTTTTTTTGATACATGGCGTTGGGATATAAGGCAATTAAATCTTAAAAGTTCAGCTTTTCTTAATTGTATATTCAGATACAATTCAAAAGAACAAATAAAAGAAATCAGTAATAAGCATACGGAGATCAATACGTACGCATTACTTCCTCAAAGTGATAACTATGAAATATCAATAGTCGGTAGCTCTCCTATTTTAGGTCATTGGGAAGTAAGAAATGGTCTTAATTTATGTCGTGTCGGGCATTACAAATATAGTGTACAAATAGAAAACGCAGAACAACTTTCAGGGACACAGTATAAATACGTTATTATACAGCGACATGACGGTAAAATTATTTGGGAAGAAGGAAACAACAGAACATTTCCTTTATTTACAAATGAAAAAAATACTCGTATTGATGACGGTTGGATAAGAATACCGCAATATACGGACTGGCGTGGAGCCGGCGTAATAATACCTCTGTTTTCTATACACACACATAATAGTGCAGGCATAGGCGATTTTCATGATTTAAAACAGTTTGTTTCGTGGGCTTCGAATGTTGGTTTTTCTATATTGCAGCTTCTTCCAATAAACGATACTGTTACATTTGGTACATGGCGTGATTCGTATCCATATAGTATAATTTCCGCACATGCAATAAATATTATTTATATTGATTTGCGTGAACTTATCGGCAAATACATTCCAAACAGAAAAGACGATTATATAAAAACTTGTCAGAAATTAAACGCGAAAAACTTCGTGGATTTCGAACAGGTTTTAAAATACAAAAACAAGATTCTTTACGAAATATATAAGAACGTAGGTGAACAAATTCTTTGCAGACCTTGTTGTCAGAAGTTTATAAAATCCAATAAAGAGTGGCTTATTTCTTATGCCGCTTATTGTAGTCTTCGCGATAAATTTAAAAGCGTTGATTCTGCACAATGGAAAGGCTTCGAAACATACGATGAGACAAAAATTTTAAGGAACAAAACTCTGCTGCAAAGAATGCAATACTATTATTTTGTACAGTATTTGGCTTTTTCGCAAATCAGAGCCGTTCACGATTATGCTGTTAAGAAGGGAATAATCCTAAAAGGAGATATCCCTATCGGTGTAAATGCAAACAGCGTTGACGTTTGGAGAAATCCGGAATTTTTTCATAAAGATATGTCTACAGGAGCACCACCCGATTATTTTTCAGCAGATGGACAAAATTGGGGGTTCCCTACGTATAATTGGTCTGTCATGAAAGAAGACGGATATTCGTGGTGGAAGAAACGCCTAAAGGTAATGTCGCGACTATTCGACGCGTATCGTATAGACCATGTATTAGGATTTTTCAGAATATGGGAAATTCCGCGTGATGAAAAAAGTGCAAAAAAAGGACATTTCTCCCCTTCTTTACCATATAGTAAAGAAGAGATAAAGAATAGCGGATTTAATATCAAGGAAGAGTACATAGGGACACTGTTCTTAAAAGTTTTGAATTCAACAGACTTTCTATATTTATCGATTAACGCTCGTAATGACGTTATGTATAGAAAACTCGATGACAAACAAAGGAGTATTTTTGATTCATTATATATCGATTTTTTCTTCAAACGTCATAATAATTATTGGGCCGACGGTGCCATTAAAAAATTAGGAGCAATTACAAATGCTACGGCAATGCTTACATGTGCAGAAGACTTAGGAATGCTTCCGGATAATGTAGATAAGACATTAGAGCTTTTGAATATTCTTTCTTTAGAGATACAAAATATGCCGAAACAGTTAGGTGTAGAATTTGCCGACACATCAAAATATCCCTATCGTTCTGTTGCAACAATATCTACACATGATATGCCCTCTTTTCGTCTTTGGTGGAAACGCTTTCCCGATGCAGCAAAAAGATATGCGGATAAAGTTTTGCATACTTCAAATGTTCCGGCGGATGCCAGTACGGATATCTGCGAAAGAGTTGTAAAAATGCATCTTGATTCACCCTCAATGTTATGTCTTCTTACTTTTCAGGATTGGACTTCTGTATGCTCTTCTGCAAGAGCGGCAGACATTTCTAACGAACAGATAAATAATCCAGCGAATCCAGATCAATATTGGAATTATAAAACACATCTTTCAATAGAAGATTTAGAAGAGAACACTCTTTTAAACCAGAAAATCCGCTTGTTGCTTACTGATAGCAATCGAAATTTGTTTTGTCAACATTTTGCAGAATAATATATAATGACTATTTTAGCCTAAACAACTTACATAAGAGATTATGCACAAGATTTTTACTTTAATGATATGTGCCGCTTTGTTCTCAAATCTCGAAGCTCAAACAAAGCCCAAGAACGATGACAAATCTAATCAGCAGGAAGAAATTGTCAAAGATTTATTCAATTCATATAAGTTTGACGAAGCCGCTACGCTGTTGCAGAAAGAAATTACGACAGCAAAGAAAAAGGGTAAAAATACAGAGCTTTTTGAATCATACCTTGATTTTGCAAACCTGGGAGAAAACATGCTTACGAGTACAGAGAATATTACTTTTATAGACTCGATAGTTGTTGATAAAAACCGTTTTCTCGATATATATAAACTCGGAGAAGAAACCGGCAAAATAGATCTGTTCAAAAACATTTTCAGAAATGTAAAAGTTGTTCCCGAAGTAGCGAATTCCTATACCTATACCCCACAATTACGCGATAAAATGTATTTCAGCAATGTTGTAGACTCTGCGCTATATATTTTCACGTGCGATCGCCTTGACGACACATGGAGCGAAGCTGTACAGGCCAAAGGTTTAGAAAATTTCGGGTACGACCAAATTGCGCCGTTTGTACTCAGCGACGGTACAACCATGTATTTTGCCGCTAAAGGAGAACAAAGTTTAGGCGGTTACGATATTTTCCTTACACGCTATAATCAGGATGACAACAAATTCCTTAAACCCGAAAATATCGGTATGCCTTTTAATTCTCCTGCAAACGATTACATGTATGCTATCGACGAAATAAACAATCTCGGTTGGTTTGTAAGCGATAGAGGACAAACTGAAGGAAAAGTTTGTGTATATGTGTTTATTCCAAATGAAACAAGAGAAAATTATGCTTTCGAAGATGAAGACATGTTGCGTAATTTCGCAAGAATAAATGCGATAAGCGACACGTGGAAAGGAAAGAAAACTCAAGTAGATGAAGCTTTAAAAAGGCTAAAAAACTTATTCTCAAATTCAGGGCAAGATACAAAAGTCCATGATTTCATATTCGTTGTAAACGATAATAAAACCTATAATTCTTTATCTGATTTTAAAAATGCAGAAGCAAAAAAATATGCATCCCAATGGTTTGAAGCAACGAAACTTTATGCACAGCAAAGTGAGAAACTCGAAACCGACAGGAATAATTACGCCAATGCGACAAAAGCAGAAAAACAGAACCTAAGAACTAACATCATAGAAGAAGAGAAACAAATAGCCGAACTGCAGGTTTTTATTAAAAAACTCGAGAAACTAATCCGTCAACACGAAACATCCAAATGACAGTAAATTTTTAATATATACCGACGCATTCAACGAAATATCTGTTTATTCCATATTTAAAGGTGTATTTTTAAAGCATCATTATTATCCGGATTAATTAGTAAAAACTTGCTTTCTTCAGGGTAATTCCATATAAAATCATTGTATTTATTTTTCATGCGATAAATTTTGCGTCTCTTTAGGACGAAATGAAAATCATCTAAGAAATATTTTAATGTTAGTCTGATATAAACCAAAACACAGATATAGAAAAAATCATCGGGTAACGGTTTCGTCTTATAACATGCTTTTATGTAAAAAATATTTTTTTGCATGGTAAAAACGTTCCCGCAGGAAATTGAAAATACAAGGGAGATAATCGAAAATATGTCTGAGATAATTCAAAATATCTCAGACATATTTTTTGTTACATATACACGCATTGATTTTCAGGTGTTTACTGGCTGACCGTTTTTGTCTGTAAAATTACATGGCATCGAATTTGTTCATGATTAAATGTCACAGACTAAAGGCAACTTTCCATTTTACAATTAAACAAATTCGGCAAAGAGTAAATATAAAAATAAAGGCGAAAGATTTCGCCTTTATTTGAGCCGATACCCGGACTTGAACCGAGGACCTACGCATTACGAATGCGTCGCTCTACCAACTGAGCTATATCGGCTTAAAAACGGTGCAAAATTAAAACTTTCCATTCAATTAACGAAGGCTTTTTATACTTTTTTCTCCTAAAGACGACAATATAATGAGAAACTATATTTTTTATTTATTGTATTAAAATGCGGTGGATTTTATTATCCTACAAATTTGACAGATGGATAAAATAATTCCTTTATAGGTAATTATTGGTACCAATAGAGGAATATTAGAATTATGTTTGAATGGTTTTGATTATATCAGAGAAAATAATTGTGTTCTCTTTAACCTTTCTGGTTGTTATTTATTGTTTTGCCGCTATGTCCGCTTTTCCCGTTATTATGGGTATTTCCACGTCCTGAATGTCTTTTGTGTTTATTATCATGGCGCGATGAATTTGTTCTATGATTACCCGACCGTATGTTTTCTTTTATGCGCTCCATATTTCCTGGCAATGGGTATTCTTCTATCTTCTTGCCGATGAATTTTTCAATGTCATGGAATTTACGCGTTTCTTTTGCGTTTACCAAAGTAAGAGCTTCGCCTCCCCTTCCGGCTCTTGCAGTACGGCCTATACGATGAATGTAGTCTTCTTCATCGTGAGGCACATCGTAGTTTATTACCATAGAAATATCATCTATGTCTATACCTCGTGCTATGATGTCGGTGGCAACAAGTATGGAAACGTGATTGTTGCGGAATTGAATCATTGTTTTTTCTCTCTGAATCTGTTCCAGATCAGAATGCATCTCTGCTATATTCAGATTTAAAGCCTTCAACGATACTGCAAGTTCTTTTACCTTTTTTTTGGATGATGCAAAAATTATAACACGCTCCAAAGCCGATTGCTTTTTAATTAAGTCCTTTATTACTGCTGTTTTTTGAGATTCGGCGCAGTAGCATACTTTTTGATTTATGGCTTCGACAGGTTTGGATATTGCGATTTTTATTTCAATAGGATTATGAAGTATTGTTCCGGCAAGTTGTTTTATTTTATCCGGCATGGTTGCTGAAAACATTATTGTCTGACATGTTGCAGGCAACAAATGGGCTATTTTTATTATATCATCATAAAATCCCATATCTAACATACGATCCGCTTCGTCGAGAATAAAAAAAGAAACGTGGGAAAAATCGGGATTTTCAAGTTGTATATGTGATATAAGCCTTCCAGGAGTTGCAATGATTACATCTGCACCTAATTGCAAACTTTTTCTTTCTTGCTCATATCTGATACCGTCATTTCCTCCATATACAGCAACCGACGAAACAGGAACAAAATAAGAAAAACCTTCCATAGCCTGGTCTATTTGCTGTGCAAGCTCACGGGTCGGTGACATTATTATGCAATTTATTGCATCTGTAGGATAATTACCTACATATAGTTTGTTTATAACAGGAAGCAGATATGCCGCGGTCTTGCCGGTACCGGTTTGTGCTATACCCATTAAATCTCTTCCTTCAAGAATGGGTGGAATTGTTTTCTCCTGAATCGGTGTACACTCGGAAAATCTCATGGAATCGAGTGCGTCGAGTATTTTATCGTCTAAATCTAAATCGTAAAAGTTCATATAATGTAGTTTCTTCTGTGTTAGCTTATTTAGGCGCCCTATGATAAAGTGCAAAAGCTATAAATGAAAAAATTATGTTGGGAACCCATGCCGAGAGTAAAGGAGGCCACCCCGCATTAACCGCGAATGTAGACGAAATTGTTTCAAATAAGATATATGAAAAACTCAACGCCAATCCGATTCCCAAAGATAGCCCCATACCTCCTTTGCGTTTCTGGCATGATAGCGACACTCCTATAACAGTGAGTATAAATGCAGCAAAAGGTGCAGCTATACGTTTATGAAATTCGACTTCAAACATACTTAAATTCGCAGCGCCACGCAGACTTTGTTTCTTGATAAATTCCAAAAGTTCCGGAGACGTCAAAGTCTCCTGCTGATTACGCGAATACATAAAGTCTGACGGTTCCATCATTATTAAGGAATCAATCTGGTTGCCACGATAGATGTGCTCTTTCATGCCATGCAATTCCCTTACTTCATAGTTGCTTATTTTCCATAAATAACGCTTTTGTGCAAGGGTGTCATATTGTATTGTTGAAGCCGTAAGATGTGATACTAATTTTTTATCACGAAATTTATCGAGAGAAAAATTAAAGCCAGTTTTTGTATCGTTGTCAAAATGCTGTATGAAAGCCACTACACCCGTATCTACCTGTAGTTGCACATTCTCGGCAGTCGTTATTTTCTTTTTATGAATATATTGTTGGTCGAAACGTAAGCGTTCTACATTTCCATGCGGAATAACAAACGCGCCTAAAGAGAATGAAAGTAAAGCTATTATGGTAGCTGAAATCATGTACGGACGCAACAGTCTGTTAAAACTCATACCTGTTGAGCGCATTGCAATGATTTCAGAATTATCGGCTAATTTTGTAGTGAAAAAGATTACCGAGATAAATACAAACAATGCACTGAATAAATTTGCCAAATAAGGAATGAAATTCAGATAGTAGTCGAAAATTATTTCACTCCATGTTGCATGTGACGAAGTAAATTTATCTATTCTCTCATTAAAGTCAAAAATCGTGGCAATAGCCATTATGAGAGCAATAGAAAAAAAGTATGTTCCTAAGAACTTCTTTATAATGTAACGGTCTATGCGCCCAATGTACGGTTTTCTACCTTTTTCGGCCGAATTAAGTTTGAAAAACCTCGATATATATGCAAAAGTCTTTCGTGTATAATCTTTTATTAAGGTTAATAATTTCATAACCTCCGCATTATAATTTCAAGGATTGAAGTTTTCCACTCAACATAATCATCCGACAATATATGTTTCCGTGCGGAGTCAACAAGCCATAAATAAAAAGCTAAATTTTGCATAGAAGCAATTTGTAGAGCCAAAAGCTCTTTTGCTTTGAATAAATGGTGTAAATAAGCTTTTGAATAGAACTTTCCTACATAGCAAGCACCGGCCGAATCTATCGGAGAAAAATCATTCTCCCATTTTTGATTTCGTATGTTTATGATACCTTCCGAAGTAAATAACATCGCGTTACGACCATTTCTTGTAGGCATCACACAGTCAAACATATCAACTCCACGTTCTATTCCCTCAAGAATGTTAGCAGGAGTACCTACTCCCATTAAATAACGTGGACGGTCGAAAGGAAGCACACTGTTCACAATTTCAACCATACGATACATAACATCCGTAGGTTCACCGACCGCGAGTCCGCCGATAGCATACCCGTCCGCTTTATATTGTAAAACATCTTTTGCACTCTCTTTTCTTAAATCTTCATAAACGCATCCTTGTACTATGGGAAAAAGTGATTGTTCGTAGCCATAATATGCTTCCGTTGAATTAAAACGTTCGAAACAACGTTCCAGCCAACGTTTGGTTATATCTAAACTTTTACGGGCGTATGAATAATCTGATGTGCTAGGTGCACATTCATCAAAAGCCATGATTATATCCGCTCCGATAGCCCGCTCTATGTCGATAACTTTCTCTGGAGTAAAAAAATGTTTGCTTCCATCTATATGAGAACGAAATTCACATCCGTTTTCATTCAGTTTACGTATTCCGGATAACGAGAAAACCTGAAAGCCTCCACTGTCGGTAAGTATCGGCCGATTCCATGAGCTAAACTTATGCAGGCCCCCTGCTTTTTTTAGAATGTCTACTCCCGGACGCAAATATAAATGATATGTATTTCCTAAAATTATTTGCGCCTTAATGCAATCTGTAAGATCGTGAGTTAAAACGCCTTTTACAGTAGCCTGCGTCCCGACAGGCATAAAAATAGGTGTTTTTATATCACCATGAGCAGTAGAAATAACCCCTGCCCTTGCGTTGGAATTCTTATCGCTATGCTTTACAAGAAACGTCATTTATAACACACTACTTTTGTTGTCGGTTTCTTCATCTAACGTAAATTCTATAGGAGACACTACTTTTTCTTCCAAAAGAGCAAAATCGAACACATCTTTTACATTTTCCACATAATGGAAGATCAAGCCTTTTATATATATATCCGGAATCTCTTCAATATCTTTTTTATTGTCTGTACTTATTATAATGTCCGTAATTCCCGCACGTTTTGCCGCTAATATCTTTTCTTTTATACCGCCAACCGGTAGAACTTTTCCCCTTAATGTTATTTCGCCTGTCATAGCTATATTCGGGCGTACTTTTCTTTGGGTAAGAGCCGAGGCAATTGAAGTTGCTATTGTTATTCCGGCAGAGGGCCCGTCTTTAGGAGTGGCGCCTTCGGGCACATGGATATGTATGTTCCAACAGTCGAATATTCTATAATCAATATTCAACATTTCCACGTGAGCTTTTATGTATTCAAGAGCAAGAATGGCTGATTCCTTCATTACTTCACCGAGGTTTCCAGTTAATGTAAGTTTTGAACCTTTTCCTTTACTTAGACTTGTTTCTATGAATAAAATCTCTCCTCCTACAGATGTCCATGCCAAACCTGTAACAACACCAGCATATTTATTTCCCTGATATTTATCGCGTGAATATGGAGGTTTTCCTAACAGCTCTTCAATGTCTTCTGGTTGTATTAATGTATTTACATAATCAGGAGTGACTTTTGTTACTATACGATAAGCTATTTTTCGAAATATCTTATTAATTTGTAGTTCTAACTCACGCACACCGCTCTCTCGTGTATAACGTTCAATCAACATTTCGAGAGATTTCTTACTGAAGCGTATATCATATTCCTTATTAACACCCGTATTTTTCATTTCTTTTGGTATAAGATGCCGACGGGCTATTTCTATTTTCTCTTCGGTTAGATATCCGCTAACTTCTATAATTTCCATACGGTCAAGTAAGGCCGGAGGTATAGTTGTCAAGCTGTTTGCAGTGGCTATAAACATTATTTTAGACAAATCATAATCAATATCTAAAAAATTGTCATGAAATGCATTGTTCTGTTCGGGATCTAATACTTCAAGAAGCGCAGAGCTTGGATCTCCATTATAATTGTTTGTTGTTACTTTATCTATTTCATCAAGTATAAAAACTGGGTTATTGGTTCCCGCTTTTATCAAACTTTTTATTATTCTGCCAGGCATGGCTCCAATATAAGTACGACGATGACCACGTATTTCAGCTTCGTCATGGAGACCCCCTAATGATATGCGGACGTATTTACGTTTAATTGCCGCAGCGATACTTTTTCCCAAAGAAGTTTTTCCTACACCAGGAGGTCCATATAAACAAATTATTGGAGATTTCAAATCATTGCGTAAAGTTAGTACGGCAAGGTGTTCGAGTATACGTTCTTTGACTTTTTCCAATCCATAATGATCTCTATTTAAAATCATCCGTGCATGATTCACGTTAAGATCGTCTTTAGAAAGAGCTCCCCAGGGTAATGATAGTAGAGTTTGAAGGTAATTCAACTGAACATTATAATCAGGGTTCTGAGGAGTTATGCGTTCCAATTTCGACCACTCGCGGGTAAAATATTTTCGTACGTCTTCAGGTAAATTCTTTTTTTCAGCGATATCAGCAAGTTCTTTCGCATCGTGGTTCTGAGGAGTTTCACCGAGTTCGTCCTGTATGTTCTTTATCTGCTGTTGAAGAAAATACTCCTTTTGTTGACGGTCTAGTTCTTCACGGGTTTTATTTCGTATATCAGCTTTTAGAGCAGCGAACTGAACCTCTCTATTAAGTACAGCTAAGAGTTTGTAGGCCCGCTCATTAAGTGAAGACAAACCGAGCAATTCGTTTTTTTCTTTTATAGAAAATGGTAAATTCGTACATACGAAATTAACCAGAAACATCTTATTTGAGATGTTGTGAACTGCAAAAATAGGTTCTCCGTGCGAAGCATCATTTTGTTTTAGATAACGTTCCGTAAGTTCACGACAGGCATCGATAAGAGCGTCGAATTCCTTATCGTTCTTATCTGGAAACTCTTCTTTAAGGATTTTTACATTACCTTTAAGATAAGGATTCTTCGATGTTACTTCTGTAAGTTCAAAGCGCGCAAATCCTTGTAAAAGTACAGTAAAACTATTGTCGGGCAATTCGAATACACGCAATACTTTTGCAATGGTACCTACTTTGTATAGGTCCTCAAAATCCGGCTCATCCGTATCTGGACTTATTTGGCTTGTGACAGCAATATATTTATTGGCCTTATTGGCATTCTTCACGAGCTTTAAACTTGATTTTCGGCCTATCGTACAAGGTATGACAACTCCCGGAAAAAGCACCATGTTCCGTAAAGGTAGAATAGGTATTTCTCCCTCTATTGTAATATCTAAGAGGCTTGCCTCGTCTCCGTCAAAATCTGCAATCAGTGAAAATTGTTTGTTATTATTATCAATCATTTGGTTCAAATATATATTAAAGAAAGAACGCCCAAAAAGGCACATTCAACCCATTATGCAAAAATACTCATATTTCGTGAACCGTATGTTTTATTGCTTGTTATTTTCTACATTTGCAAGGCGGAATAGCCTTTGATTAATAACAAACATTGCAAAGTAATTCTTTTCAGTAAAAATGAACAGAGACAGTTTTAACTTTAAACATTTCAAAATATCACACGATCGCACTGCTATGCGAGTTGGCACGGATGGAGTGTTGCTTGGCGCTTGGTGCGATTTGAACGGTGCAAAAAGGATTCTTGACATAGGAACTGGAAGCGGATTAATTGCTATAATGCTCGCTCAGCGTTCGACTGCAGATATTACAGGTTTGGATATAGAAGCATCGGCTGTAAAGCAAGCGGAAGAAAACGCAGGCAAATGTCCCTGGAGCGACAGAATAAAAATCATCGAATGCGACGTCCGAACATTTTCCACAAATGAAAAATTTGAATTAATCGTTTCAAATCCTCCATTTTTTGAAACAAATAAAAATCTCGAAACAAACAGTCGCATTATAGCAAGACAAACAATAACATTATCACATACGGAACTATTGAAAGCGGCAAGCGCTTTGCTTGCCGACAAAGGTACATTTGCTGTAATCTTACCAGCAACTATAAAAGAGAACTTTATATTTAATGCCTGGGAAAACGGTTTCTGGCTAACACGATGTACAGACGTGAAAACAAGTGCCGGCAAGCCTCCTAAAAGAACATTATTGCAATTTACCAATAATAAAACCAAAAACATCGTCTGCAATACAATTGTTCTTAACGATCATCAAGGCAAGCGAACGCCTGAATACATTGAGCTAACGAAAGACTTTTATTTAAAATAATTTTATCAACACAAATCCGATAATATTCTCATTAGCTTCATTCAGTTTTATGTAATATTATTATGCAACAGATTTACTTTTCGTTAAAGATTTATTTACTACTCTTGAATTAATTGCAAAAAGAAACGGCACGTGAGAAAATACTCACATGCCGCTACAGAATTGATTCGTATTTTATTACTTTACTTTAGCAACGATTGCTTGGAATGCTTTAAAATCATTCAATGCAAGGTCTGCAAGTACTTTACGATTAATTTCAATGCCTGCCTTATGTAAAGCTCCCATTAGCTGAGAATAAGAAAGGCCTTCCAAACGAGCAGCCGCATTAATACGCTGAATCCATAATGCACGGAATTCGCGTTTCTTATTACGACGGTCACGGAAAGCATAGGTAAGTCCTTTTTCGTAAGTATTTTTGGCTACGGTCCAAACATTTTTACGCGCACCGTAGTAACCTTTGGTTTTCTTCAGAATCTTCTTTCTTTTGGCACGTGAAGCAACGTGGTTTACTGATCTTGGCATTTTTGTTTGATTTTTGAATGTTGGCGCCACATAAAAATGTGAACTTTATAGCAGCAACACTCGGTTAATTAATTAAATTAGCGCTTAAGCAACATCTCACGAATTGATTTCACATTCGAGCTATCTGCGATAGCAACATGAACAAGATTGCGCTTTTGTTTTTTTGCTTTCTTAGTCAGTATATGGCTATGAAAAGCGTGGTGGCGTTTAACTTTACCTGTTCCGGTAAAAGAGAATCTTTTTTTCGCACCGGAATTAGTTTTTAATTTTGGCATTTTTTTGTTTGTTTATTAGTTTATTTATCGAGCGCGGCAAGTAATACCACTACATGCACACGTCTCATCAATTCAATGTCTTTGATTTTTATTCCCCTTCTATTGTCGGCGCCTTATATTCTTTAGGTGCATTTTCACGAGGAGCTTTCTTTGTTTCATATTCTTCAGAAGATGTCTGAACTGTTTTTGCGGACGAGGTAGCCGGTTTGATTTTCTTCGGAGCGAGGAAAATTATCATTCTTTTACCTTCCAAAACCGGCATTTGTTCGACTTTTCCGTATTCTTCCAAATCGTTTGCAAAACGAAGTAACAGAACTTCTCCTTGCTCTTTGAAAAGAATACTTCTTCCTTTGAAAAATACGTATGCCTTTACTTTATTTCCTTCCGAGAGGAACTCTTTTGCATGTTTGAGTTTGAAGTTGTAATCGTGGTCATCAGTTTGAGGTCCGAAACGGATTTCTTTAACTTCAATCTTAACCTGTTTTGCCTTCATCTCTTTCTGCCGTTTCTTCTGTTGATAAAGAAACTTGGAATAATCTATGATGCGGCAAACCGGAGGCACTGCATTAGGAGAAATCTCCACTAAGTCCAACCCTTTACGTTCTGCCAATAAGATAGCTTCACGCGTAGGCATTACCGACGATTCAATGTCATCACCAACTACACGAACCTCACGCACGTGTATTTGTTCGTTTACGCGGTATTGCTGTTTAATTTTATCGTTCTTCATTAAGTCGTGTTTACCGTTTTGAATCGACACAAGTGTCAAATAACATTATGCGTTGCTCTTAACGATATTCAACAAAATTGATTTTGCCCTATTTAGCTGTTTTTATACTAATCGGCCGCAAATTTAATACTTATTTGTTTCTTGGAGAACTTCTTTTGCAATTTTCTCAGAAAATTCCTCAATTTTAATGGCTCCTTTATCGCCTTCACCTTGACGGCGTACGGAAACAAGTCTTTCAGCAGCTTCTTTCTCGCCAACAATAAGCAGATAAGGAATATGACGCATTTCGTTATCACGTATTTTACGTCCTATCTTCTCACTGCGGGCATCGATTTCGGCACGCACGTTATTTTCATTAAGATAGTTCTTTACTTCCTGAGCATAATCGTTGAATTTATCGGAAATAGGAAGCACAACAGCCTGTACCGGTGTAAGCCACAAGGGGAAATATCCACAAGTATGTTCTATCAATACAGCAACGAAACGTTCGAGCGATCCGAATGGCGCACGATGAATCATTACCGGACGATGCTTCTCGTTATCTGCACCCATGTATTCCAACTGGAAGCGTTCCGGAAGATTGTAGTCAACCTGTATCGTTCCTAACTGCCAGCGGCGTCCGATAGCGTCTTTTACCATAAAATCAAGCTTGGGACCGTAGAATGCAGCTTCGCCATATTCTATTCTTGCTTTCAGTCCTTTTTCCTCACAAGCTTCGATTATAGCGCGTTCCGCCTTCTCCCAATTTTCATCGCTGCCAATATATTTACTGTGGTCGTTCTTGGCACGCAAAGATATTTGAGCTTCATAATTGTCGAATTTCAACGCGTGGAATATTATCATTATAATATCCATTACCCGCAAAAATTCGTCTTTCACCTGGTCCGGACGACAAAAGATATGTGCGTCATCTTGAGTAAATCCTCTCACGCGGGTTAATCCATGCAATTCACCGCTTTGTTCGTAGCGATATACCGTACCGAATTCCGCAATGCGAAGCGGGAGATCTCTGTACGAACGGGGTTTACGGGCAAAAATTTCGCAGTGGTGCGGGCAATTCATCGGTTTAAGCATGTATTCCTCGCCTTCCTCCGGTGTTCTGATAGGTTGGAACGAATCCTTTCCGTATTTTGCGTAATGTCCGGAAGTGATATAAAGATTCTTGTTTCCTATATGAGGAGTTATTACCTGCAAATAGCCGAAACGTTTCTGTATCCGCTTCAGAAAATCTTCAAGCTGCAGACGTAGAGTGGTTCCCTTAGGCAACCATATAGGCAACCCCTTGCCCACACGTTCAGAGAACATGAAAAGTTCCATTTCTTTTCCTATTTTACGGTGGTCTCGCCTTTTGGCTTCCTCCAAAAGCACAAGATATTCGTCGAGCAGCTTTTTCTTCGGGAACGTAATGCCATAGACGCGTGTCATCTGCGGATTCTTTGCATCGCCGCGCCAGAATGCAGCAGAAACAGCCGTCACCTTCACAGCCTTTATAGGAGTTGTATCGACAAGGTGCGGACCTTTACAAAGATCCACATAATTACCTTGTTCGTATATTGTGATATGTCCGTCTTCGAGTTCGTCAATCAGTTCGTTTTTAAACGTCTGCCCTTTTGCCTCAAACATTTTCAATGCTTCTGCCTTAGAAATGTCTTTTCTTATAAGACATTCCTTACGGGTGAGCAATTCCTGCATTTTCTTTTCGATTGCTGCAAAATCGGATTCACGTATAACCGAACCTTCCGGCGGCATAACGTCATAATAGAAACCGTTCTCAATGGCCGGACCTATACCGAACTGCGTTCCAGGATATAATTCCTGAATGGCCTCTGCCATCAAATGGGCCGACGTATGCCAAAAAGCATGTTTGCCTTCAGGGTCATCCCATTTAAGTAACTGAACTTTTGAACTCTCGTTTATAGGCCTATTAAGCTCAACTATTTCATCGTTTACCTTGCAAGCCAGAACTTCTTTGGCAAGTTGAGGAGATATGCTTTTTGCAATATCCAGCCCCGTAACGCCCTGTTCATATTGTTTGACAGAGCCATCCGGAAAAGTAATGTCTATCATATTTTATTTTTATCCTTATTCTACATGGTAAAAACCGGCTTATGCCGATTTTTATATGCAAAAATACGAATAAATCCAAATACTATGATAATGAGTGTCCAAACTTTACAACAATATTTGTTTCGAAAACAATATAAGTGCATATAAGTTTGATTTTTTGGAGGTGATAGAAGAACTGTTAAAGAGAGAAAACATCTGTAGCCGTATATCCGACAATGATATCACATTCATTTCGGCGCGATTCTTTACATCCCAAATTTTTGTGGCTCGATTTTTTTACATTTCTGTCTTGAAGAAAAAAGAAAGCGTTTTTAGGTAGGAGTTTGCAGACAAAAACGGTCAGCGGCCAAGCATTTGAAAATCAGCAGTTGTATATGTAGCAAAAAATATGTCTGAGATATTTTAAAATATCTCAGACATATTTTCGATTATTTCCCTTGTATTTTCAATTTACTGCGGGAAGTTTTTTACCATGTAAAAAATAAAATATTTTTTCACGAGGCAAGTTTGGGATTAAATATATGTCGGTCTGCTTTTGTCAAGAAAGTCCTGACTTATATCGAACTCATGTTATACACCTTAGGAAAAATCATTTGAGACATACGAGATTTTAAGTACTTTTGCATACGAAATCGGTTTATAATGAAACATATACCGCTATATAAGTTTTACAAACATAAATACGGAACGGAATTATTAATTGATGTCCTTGATCTTGAATATATCAAGGACGGTATTCGTCATAATCCCATACATCGTGAAACTTTTTATTGCATAATATTGATTTCCGCGGGTTGCGAAGAATTGATAGTGAACAGACATAAACGGCTCGTTCATACAGGTGATGTTATATGTTCGCGTCCCGGAGAAATATGGAGTTGGCAGCCCGATTCGCAACTTGAAGGACTGGTTCTGATTTTCGAAGAGACGTTTTTACTTTCATTCTTCAATGATTCGCATTTTCTTGAACGTCTTGCCTATCTGCACCCCAAACGCACATCTCCATTTTTACGGCCGGATGTAGTATTATATGAAAGGTTATATCATTTACTTTCGTTTATGAAAATCGAAATCGACGAAAATAGAGGCAAAGACAGGCACATTCTCAGAGCAATGCTTTACGAGGCCCTCATGCTGCTTAACCGAGCTGAAATTAGCGGGAAAAACGGACTGCCTATGAGTGAGGTTTCCGCCGGTCGTTATGTTGAAAGTTTTATCCGTGCAGTGAATGCAGAGTATATGCAACGACGCGATGTGGAATATTACGCAGGAAAACTCTGCATTACTTCCAACTATCTTAATAAAATAGTCCGAAAATCGTTGGGTACGACCGCTAAGTTCTACATACATGAGAAAGTACTTGAAGAAGCCGAAAGATTATTGATTTACACCACATTGACCGTTAAAGAAATAGCCGAACGGCTATACTTTGATAATTCCTCTTATTTTGTCCGTTTTTTCAAGAAGCATACATGTCTGACGCCATTGCAATATCGCAAAAACAGCAACAGTCCGCAAAAATGACATTTTCGCCTTTGTTTGTTCAATAACAGAGATTTTTTGTATTGTTAGTTTTGTACTCGAATTTAAAACGGGTGCATTATGGTTATTGCAGAAAAACAAACGAAAGATTTATTGACAGCATCTAAAATAGGCCGTTACGCAATCAATCCCTATGTTGGCTGTCCGCACGCCTGCAAGTATTGCTATGCGTCGTTCATGAAACGTTTTACCAATCATCCGGAAGCGTGGGGAGAATTCATCGACATAAAACGCTGCGACAAGAAAATAAACTTGCAGAAGATTGCGGGAAAGAATGTCTTCATGAGCACTGCTACGGATTGCTATAATCCGTATGAAGCTAAATACGGCATTACCCGTTCGGTTCTGAAGCAGTTGGTCGACAGTGATTGCTATCTGCAAATTTCAACCAAAAATAAGCTGGTTCTGCGCGACATGGATTTGCTCAAACGCATGAAACACCTGAGCATAGCCATGTCGGTAAACACACTCGACGAACATTTCCGCAACGACATGGACAGAGGTAGCACCATACAGGAAAGACTTGATACGCTGCGCATTTTTCACGACGAAGGCATTTACACAATTCTTTTTATGTCACCTATTTTTATAGGTATCACCGAATGGCAGGCAATCATTGAAAGAAGCCGCAGCTTTATCAGCGAATATTGGTTTGAGGATTTGAACTTGCGCGGCAGCTATAAGCCCGTAATTATGCGCTATGTACAAGAGCATTATCCGCATTTATATCCTGTTTATGAACGTATCTATTCCAAAGGCGACCGTACGGAACTTACAGAAAACGACCGTGCTATCTGTGCCTATTGCAATGCACATGGGATAAATTATAGCGCATATTTTCACCACGAAGAAGTAATCAAGAACGAAGTCGGAAAAATACTTGGAAAAAATCAATAATAAACAAATAAAAAAGTTTGTACATCCGAGTGTATAAGGGTTTCATATGTATGAAAATAACGTTATAAAAATTAAGGATATATGGATACTACCTGTAATTAACTAATATCGAAAGTTGCTTAATTAAAATCGATAATAGATTTACGTGAATTGAATACAAGCATGATTATTCTCTGCAAAAAACACGCCGCATTAAAAGTTACCGCTGTTATGTCGTATGGTTTTGCAGACAAAAACGGTCACCTGCCAAGCACTTGAAAATCAACAGGTGTATATATAGCAAAAAATATGTCTGAGATATTTTGAATTATCTC
>OHBJ01000641.1_pt1 | contig 23124 bp, 17 predicted proteins | sample 1577241 | NCBI WGS metagenome assembly OHBJ01 (sample SAMEA3541594, study PRJEB24748) | human gut metagenome | biome: human gut; feature: human-associated habitat; material: faeces | place: China | collected 2012 | reverse complement strand
TACAGTTCTCTACGTTCCATACTGGTACGAATGCCTCAACACCACGCTTCTCGAACTTTACCTATCGATACGCTTGCATCGTTGTTTACCTGGCAACCATTGTCAGAAATACCGCCCGCCGCAGCCATCGATTCACCTTACAGAGGACTAACGAAAATGTAAGGAGCCCGGCTGGAATCGATCCAAACCGAGCTCCTTAAAGAATCATCCATGAAAAACCAATTACAGCACGCCATCGAGCATGAGATTAACCTTTAGGACGTTAACGGTAGGCTCACCGAAAACGCCCAGGAAACGACCCTTGGAGCATTTTGCGATGATATCGCGCACCTCGTCCTCGCTCTTGCCGGTGGCCTTCGCCAGGCGCGGAACCTGGTACTCGGCAGCATCCGGAGAGATCTCGGGATCGAGGCCGGAACCGGAGCAGGTCACCAGGTCCACCGGGACCGCATCCATGTCGGCATCGGGGTTCGCGGCGCGAATCTTCTCGACGCGCGCATCCACGAGCTCCTGATACTCCTCACTTGCCGGAGACAGGTTGGACGGAGCGGAGTAGGCCATGAGCTCACCGTTCTCGTCCTCGACCACCGACACGTTCTGGATGCGGCCCCACATGTGGTCCTCATCCTCGAAGTTCTGGCCGATGAGCTCGGAGCCCACGATCTTGTCGTCGACCTTGATGAGCGAACCGTTCGCCTGATACGGGAAGGCGACCTGTGCGATGCCGGTCACGACGAGCGTATAGCCCAGGCCGCAGACAACGGTAAACAGCGCGAACACGCCCAGTGCGCGCGATGCAACACCTTTGAACATACAAACCTCCACTTACATAATGCCGCAGAACGCGAGCAGCATGTCGATGAGCTTGATGAATACGAACGGGGCAACGATGCCGCCCAGACCCCACACGAGCAGGTTGTGGGTCAGCAGCTGTCCGCTGGGCACCTCGCGGTACTTAACGCCCTTCAGCGCGGCCGGGATCAGCGCGACGATAACGAGCGCGTTATAGATGATGGCCGAAAGAACCGCGGACAGCGGGCTTGCCAGACCGAGGATGTTGAGCGCGCCAAGGCCCGGGTAGATCGGCGAGAACAGGGCCGGGATGATAGCGAAGTACTTCGCCATGTCGTTGGCGACCGAGAAGGTCGTGAGCGAACCGCGGGTCATGAGCAGCTGCTTGCCAATACGCACGATATCGATGAGCTTGGTGGGGCTGGAGTCGAGGTCGACCATGTTGCCGGCCTCCTTGGCAGCCTGGGTTCCCGTGTTCATGGCCACGGCGACATCCGCCTGCGCCAGCGCCGGCGCGTCGTTGGTGCCGTCGCCGGTCATCGCGACCAGATGGCCCTCATGCTGGAACGCGCGGATCTTCTCGAGCTTGCCCTCGGGGGTGGCCTCGGCCAGGAAGTCGTCCACGCCCGCCTCGGCTGCGATGGCGGCGGCCGTCAGCGGATTATCACCCGTCACCATGATGGTCTTGATACCCATGCGGCGCAGGTCGGCGAACTTCTCCTTCACGCCGGACTTGATGATGTCCTTAAGGTAGACGACGCCCAGCACACGTCGGTCCTTTGCCACGACCAACGGGGTGCCGCCCACCTTCGCAATGCGTTCGACGGCCTCGTCGCACTCCTTCGAAAACACTCCTCCGGCAGCCTCCACATAAGCGCGAACGGAATCGGCCGCACCCTTGCGAATCTCGCTGTCGGCGTAGTTCACACCGGACATGCGGGTCGCCGCGGTGAAGGGGATGAACTCCATGCCCTTATCCTCGAGTGTGCGGCCGCGCAGCCCAAACTGCTCCTTGGCGAGCACGACGATGGAGCGGCCCTCGGGGGTCTCATCCGCCAGAGAGGACAGCTGCGCGGCATCGGCGAGTTCTGCCGGATCGACACCGTCGACCGGAATGAACTCAGCGGCCTGGCGGTTGCCCAAGGTGATGGTACCGGTCTTATCGAGCATGAGGATGTCGACGTCGCCGGCGGCCTCGATGGCGCGGCCGGACATGGCCAGCACGTTGGCCTCGTTCAGTCGGCTCATGCCGGCGATGCCAATGGCGGACAGCAGCGCACCAATGGTGGTGGGCGCCAGACAGACGAGCAAGGCAACGAGCGTGGTCACAGCGGTGGGATTCGCCATACCGTTGAGCCCTGCAGAGAAACTCGAGTAGCAATACAGTGCGATCGTCACGAGGATGAAGATGACGGACAGAGCAACCAGAAAGATCTCGAGCGCGACCTCGTTGGGGGTCTTCTTGCGGGCGGCGCCCTCGACCATGGCGATCATCTTATCCAGGAAGCTCTGGCCAGGCTCGCTGGTAATTTTCACCACAATCCAATCGGAAAGCACGGTAGTGCCGCCAGTGACGGCAGAACGGTCGCCGCCAGCCTCACGAACCACGGGTGCAGACTCGCCGGTGATGGCCGACTCATCAACCGAGGCGGCACCCTCGATGACATCGCCGTCTCCCGGAATCTGCTCGCCGGCGCGCACGACCACCAGATCCCCGCGTGAGAGCTCGGTACCGGGAACGACCGTGAAACGGTCCTTATCCTCGACGGACTCGATGCGATGGGCCTCGACGTCCTTTTTCGCCGCGCGCAGGGAATCTGCCTGCGCCTTACCGCGGCCCTCGGCAAGCGCCTCGGCAAAATTTGAAAAGAGGTCGGTCAGCCAGAGAATGACGGCAATGGCGATCACATAGTACGTGGGGACGTCGGCGTCCTGTACCCCAATAATTGAGGCGATAGCCAGAATGGAGGTCATGGCGGCCGACAGCCACACCAGGAACATGACCGGGTTTTGGACCTGGACACGGGGGTCAAGCTTGGCAAATGAATCGCGCACCGCGCGGCTCATCATGTCTTTTTGCATAGCCATAAATCTGCGACTCCTTTACGCAACCATCTGGAAGAATTCGGCAACGGGACCAAGCGCCAACGCCGGGAAGAAGCTCAGGGCGCCAATCAGCAGAACGACGAATACCAGCAGGAACACGAACATGGCATTGGTGGTGGAAAGCGTGCCGGCGCCCTCGGCGACCTTGCCCTTCCCGGCCAGCGAGCCCGCGATGGCGAGCGTGCCCGCAATCGGCAGGAACCGCGCGAACAGCATCTCGATACCCAGCAGCACGTTGATCCACGGGATGTTGCAGTTCATGCCGGCGAATGAGGAGCCGTTGTTGCCGCCAGCCGAAGTAAGGGTGTACAGGACCTCGGAGAAGCCATGCGCCCCGCCGTTGTTGAGTTGGTCGACAAGACCGGGCACCACGCAGGCGATAGTGGAGCTCACCAGAATGGCGAACGGGGTGGCGAGACACAGAACCACCGCCCAGCGCATCTCGGTCGGCTCGATCTTCTTGCCCAGGAACTCGGGCGTGCGGCCGACCATAAGGCCGGCGATAAATACCGTGAGGATGGCGAAGCCGATCATGCCGTACAGGCCGCAGCCCACGCCGCCGAACACCACCTCGCCCAGCGCTATCTGGAGCATCTGGACAAACCCGCCGAGCGGGGTGTAGGAGTCGTGCATGGAGTTGACCGAGCCGTTGGAAGCAGCCGTCGTGAAAGCGGACCAGGTAGAAGAGGAGGCGATGCCAAAGCGGCTCTCCTTGCCCTCCATGTTGCCGCCCGCCTGGCCATCGGTCATCTCGATGTTGACCGCGCCGCCATCTGCCAGCTGCGGCGTACCCATATGCTCGTTAACGGCGATGATGCCGGTAAAGACCACGAGCAGGATAAACATCGCCGCGAAGATGGCCTTGCCCTGCCTGGCATTCTTGACACCGATGCCGAAGGTGAAGCAGCAGGCGACCGGAATCAGCAGCAAGCTGGTCATCTCGATGATGTTGGTGAAGGCATTGGGGTTCTCATACGGATGCGCAGAGTTCGCGCCAAAGAAGCCGCCGCCGTTGGTGCCGGATTGTTTGATGGCAACCTGGCTGGCCGCAGGACCCTGGGGCAAAAACTGCTCGGTGACCACGCGGGCGCCCTCGACGACCTTGCCGTCGACCTTGACCGTGTCGCCCTCGATCTGGGCGCCGTCGATGACGCTCCAACCGCCGTCTGCATTAGGCTGGACAGCAACGGGCTCTACGAGCTCAGCCTTCTGAGCCGGCTGAAAATTGGAGATAACGCCACCGGCAGCCAGGCAGATGCCGAACACGAGGTTCAGCGGGATGAGCACATACAGGACGGTGCGGGTGAGGTCGACCCAGAAGGAACCCAGACCTTGCTCCTTGACCTGACGGAAACCGCGGATAAGCGCGAACATGACCGCAATACCGGTGCCGGCGGACAAGAAGTTTTGCACGGTGAGGCCCATGAACTGCACAAAGTAGGACAGGGTGGTCTCACCGGAATAGGATTGCCAGTTGGTGTTGGTTATGAAGGAAGCAGCCGTATTGAACGACAGGTCCCATGACACACCCGGCAGGTGCTGGGGATTGCCTGGCAAGAAAGACTGAAGCACCTGGAGTGCCACAAGAGCCACGAGGCCGATCCCCGAAAAGACCAGCACGCTCGCCAGATAGCGCCTACACCCCATCTGCTCTGCCGCGTCGATGCGAAGCAGACGATAGACGCCACGCTCCACAGGAGCAAACACAGGCGACAGGAACGTATGCTCACCATCCATGATATGGGCCATGAACCGACCGAGCGGAACGGCCAAGACGACGAGCACGGCAAAGTACAAGATGTACTGAATCGCAGCATCCATAGTTTACGAATCACTCCTCATCAGAATGTAGATGTAATAGATAAAGAGTCCAATGCAGACGACTCCGATGATGGGACTGAGGATGTCCATTTACCGCCCCTTTCACGCGCGGTCCGATGTCTCGGACGCCTGCTCTCGCAAGCGTCTGGGGACAGTAAACGCTTCTAGGGATTAAAGAGGCGTGAGGGCCGGGGCCCACGTCCTTAAGATGCCGTAAAGATGCAGGTAGAAAGCACTATTGCGGCTGCAGTGCGCCTATACTCGACCTCGCGAGCATACAGTGGCGTCCTCACCGCGTATGCACGCATGGACAACGCTTCAGAAAGGCTACGCTATGCAGCGCGACGCATCGGACACTCGCGTCAATCCAGACCTCATCCTCAAGGCAATTGAGAAAGACGAGGTCGCCGATGACGCTCGAACCAGCCGGGGACACCTCAAGATTTTCTTTGGCTACGCTGCCGGCGCAGGCAAAACCTATGCGATGCTTCAAGCCGCCCACGCCGCCAAGCGGCGAGGTGTTGACGTCGTCGCGGGGTACATTGAGCCGCACGAACGTCCGGCAACTGCCCATCTTGCACAAGGGCTTGAGAACGTGCCCTGTAAACTCATTGAGCATAACGGCATTGCGCTCAGCGAGTTCGATCTAGATGCGGCTATCGAACGCGCCCCTCAGCTCATCCTTGTCGACGAGCTCGCCCATACGAATGCGCCGGGGTCTCGCCACGACAAACGCTATCAAGACGTCGAGGAACTTCTACATGCGGGCATCGACGTCTATACGACCGTGAACGTTCAGCATATCGAGAGCCTAAACGACATGGTTGCATCCATCACCGGCGTTGTCGTGAGCGAACGAATCCCCGACCGTATCTTCGATGATGCCGACCAGGTCGAGCTCGTCGACATAGAGCCCGAAGACCTACTTGAGCGCCTTCGCGCCGGCCTCGTCTACCGTCCCGCACAAGCCGACCGAGCGCAACAGCATTTTTTTACCGTCGAGAACCTCACCGCACTCCGAGAAATCGCGCTGCGCCGCTGCGCCGATCGCACCGGCCACCTCACAGACGCCGCACGCGTGCTGGGAAACCGTGACTACTACACCAGGGAGCGTATCTTAGTCTGTGTCTCCCCGGCGCCGACCAATCCCCGCATCGTCCGTGCCGCCGCACGCATGGCGAAAGCGTTTCGCAGCGAGCTCGTCGCCCTGTTCGTAGAGAGCCCGCGCACGCAAGCCATGAGCGATGATGAGCGCGCCAAGCTTGCAGCCAATATCGCCCTAGCCGAGCAGCTCGGAGCACATATGGAAACCGTCTATGGCGACGACATCGCGTTTCAGATCTCCGAGTTCGCGCGCCTGTCGGGTATTTCGAAGATCGTCATGGGGCGCACGGGCGAGCGCAGCAGCGTCCGTCAGACCCTCTTCGGTCGCAAATCTCTCGTAGAACAGCTCATAACATTCGCCCCGAACCTCGACATTTACATCATTCCAGACCAGTCGACTCCGCCCTCCCGACCCAAAGGACGCCGCCATGCGCTCGCCCTGCAGCCGCCCAGCAGCCGAAACGTGCTTCGCACGTTGGCCCTCTCTCTTGTCGCTACGGCGATCGGCACGGCTTTCCGCCATCTGGGATTTGCCGATTCCAGCATCATATCCCTCTATATCCTCACGGCCCTGCTGACCGCCGTCACCACGACGGGGCGTATCTGCACGATCGTATCGAGCGTGCTCTCTGTAGTGCTTTACAACTTCTGCTTCGTCACGCCTCTGTTTTCGCTCGCCAGCTACGACCGAAGCTATCTGGTCACGTTCGGCATCATGTTCGCTACCGCCATGGTCGCCGGCGAGTTGACTGCGCGCATCGCCGACAACGCCCGTACCTCCGCCGAGAACGCATTCAAAACGCGTGTACTCCTCGAAACGAACCAGCTCTTGCAGCAAGCCCATAGCGCGGAGGAGTGCGCCCGCGTCGCCATGAACCAACTCATCAAACTGCTAAAATTCGACGTGGTCTTCTACACCGCCGAACACGGCACGCTCGGCAAGACGCTCTATGAGTCCGCTGGCACCGAAAACCGATCCGCGTCGCTGTTCACCGACTACGAGCGCGCCGTTGCAACCTGGACCTACACCAACAACAAGCGCGCGGGCGCAAGCACGCGGACCCTGCCTGAGGCGCGCTGTCTCTACCTCGCGGTTCGCACCGGCGACAAGGTATTCGGTGTCATCGGCATCGCCCTGGAGGGGCGCGAGATCGAAGCCTTCGAGCATTCGATCGTCCTATCTATCGTAGGTGAATGCGCCTTGGCGCTCGAAAGCGACCGGGCGGCGCAAGAGCGCGAAGAGGCTGCGGTCTTGGCGAAAAACGAGCAGCTGCGCGCCAACCTTTTGCGCTCCATCGGCCACGATTTGAGGACACCCCTCACGGCTATATCCGGATCTGCGGCAATCCTTCGGAAGAGCGACGAGAAGCTCAGCCTCGAACAACGCTGCGATCTTGCCGATGCCATCTACGACGACTCCCTCTGGCTTATCGATACCGTGGAAAACCTCCTCGCCATCACACGCGTCGAGGACGGCACCATTCGCCTCAACTTAACATCCGAGCTCATCGACGAGGTCATCGAGGCCGCCCTCAGCCATGTCGCCCAAGCATCGCATGGACGCGCCGTCACCATCGAGCACACTGACGACATCCTGCTGGTACGCATCGACGTCCATCTCATCATGCAGGTGCTTACGAATCTCATCATGAACGCCTTCAAATACACGCCCGAGGACTCGACTGTCACCATTAGCGCACGTCGCGAGGGTGCGTTCGTCGTGGTGGACGTCGCAGACGATGGACCGGGTGTGGCAGACTGCGACAAGCCTCATATCTTTGAGCGTTTCTTCACCTCAAGCAATACGCGGCCCGTGGATTCGCGTCGAAGCATCGGCCTTGGGCTGTCGCTCTGCCGCTCCATCGTGGAGGCGCATGGCGGCGTCATCGAAGTTCGCGACAACCACCCCCATGGGGCCGTCTTCCGTTTTACCCTGCCTGCCGAGGAGATCGAGATTCATGAATAATACCGCTAAGCCACGCATCCTCCTGGTCGAAGATGACCTGACTGTTCAAAACCTCGTTTCGACCGCTCTTGACCTCCACGGCTACGTCGTGAGCAAGGTATGCAACGGCCAGGCCGCCATCATGGATGCGGTGTCGCACGGCCCCAGCCTCATCATGCTCGACCTCGGCCTTCCCGACATTGACGGTATCGAGGTCATCACGAAGATCCGAAGCTGGTCGGCAGTCCCCATTATCGTCATTTCGGCACGCACCGAAGATTCCGACAAGATTGCAGCACTTGACGCAGGGGCAGACGACTACCTCACCAAGCCCTTTTCTGTGGATGAGTTGCTCGCGCGCGTCCGTGCGAATTTGAGGCGCTCCTCGATGGCGTCGAGCGAGTCGACAGAAGCGAGCACGTTTGACAACGGTCCGCTGCATATCGACTACGCCGCGGGATACGCGACAAAAGACGGACGCGAGCTCTCGCTCACCCCAACTGAGTACAAATTGCTCGTCCTTCTGGCGAAAAACGTCGACAAGGTGCTCACCCACACTTTCATCACCCACGAGATATGGGGCACGAGCTGGGACAGCGATCTGGCGAGCCTGCGCGTGTTCATGCGCACCCTGCGCAAGAAGATCGAGGCAGACCCCTCTCACCCCAAGATGATTCAGACACACATGGGTGTCGGGTACCGCATGCAGCGTCTCTAGCCTACCCCACAAAAAGTTGCGGTGAGATACGGAGCAATCGAGGCTTTTGGCAGCCAAAACAGTCCGTATTTCACCGCAACTGATGGGCGGGACGGAGTTAGAGGCCCAGGTAGCTGGTCATGCCTTCGACGGCGAGCTTGGCGTCGGCGGCGGCATGGACGACCGTGAGCGGGCCGTTAACAATATAGTTAACGATACCCCAAAAATACTCTTCGACTCGCCGTGCTCTCCCTCAAATGCGCAAAGCGCCCCGCGAACGGATGCCCGCGGGGCGCTTGGATGTCCGGACCTTATTTGATACCGCGGCTCAAGTCTTCGGCGATTTTGTCTACGCCCTTAAGTGCGGCGCACGTCTTTTTGTTGGAGCAATGCCCGGTGCAAACGCCACCCTGAGCGCAGTCAGCGCAGGTGCCCTTGCGGTAGATGCGTACGCATACCGCGACAAACGCAATACCGATAATAGCCAGTACAACAATATCGATAGGTGCCATAGCAAGCCTCCTCTAGTTAACCACCACTTACTTTACCCCATTCTCCACCTACCAAAAAGGGACAGGTTTATTTTGGTCGGTTTTATCTGCGGAAACGTCACATCTCCCCCACCAAAAAGCCCGAGTGTCGCTGGGACACCCGGGCTCGTGGAAAGGGGCTGGTCCTTATTCGGACTTAAGCGGAAACTGCGGCGGAAGCTGTGTTGGTCTCGTCCTCGTCGGTCCATGCATGCTTGGGCATGGGACGGAAGATCTGGAAGAGCATCGCAACCAGCAGCACGATGGCCACCACCGTCCAGATACCAAACTGCCCAAGGACCAGCAGGTTGTAGAACTGGTTGATGAACAGGCCGATCACCCAAGCAAAGGCGCACTCGTAGCCGAGGGCAATCGCGGTCCACTTGCCGGAGTCCATCTGGTTGCGGATGGTACCCATAGCGGCAAAGCACGGAGCGCACAGCAGGTTGAAAGCGCCAAAGGCAACGCAAGCGCCCATGGTCGGGAACATGCCGGCGAACGCGGTCCACAGGCTCGGATCGGTCTCGGCGGCATCGGCAACGGACAGCAGCGAGCCGGCGGTGGCGACGACGTTCTCCTTGGCGACAAGACCCGAGACGGACAGTGCTGTTGCCTGCCAGGTGCTAAAGCCGAGCGGGGCGAAGATCCAGGCGATCAGGTTGCCGAGCATGGCAAGCACGGAGTAGTCCATGAACTCCTCGGGGATGCCGTCCATCGCAGGCAGGAAGCCAAAGGAACCGTTGTAGCTACCAAAGTTGGAGAGGAACCACACCACGACGGTAGAGGCGAAGATGACCGTGCCGGCCTTCTTGATAAAGGCCCAGCAGCGCTCCCACACGTGCAGCGCCCAAGAGCGGATCGCCGGGAAGTGGTAGGCAGGAAGCTCCATAACAAACGGCGTCGGGCGGCCGGCGAAGAGCTTGGTCTTCTTGAGCATGAGGCCCGAGGCGATGACGGCAAAGACGCCCAGGAAGTAGAAGAGCGGGCTGATCCACGCGGCGGTGGTAGAAGAATCGCCGATGATGGAACCCATGAGCAGGGCGATGATCGGCAGCTTGGCGCCACAGGGAATAAACGTGGTGGTCATGACCGTCATACGGCGGTCCTTCTCGTTCTCGATGGTCTTGGTGGCCATGACGCCGGGGACGCCGCAGCCCGAGGACACGAGCATGGGGATAAAGGACTTACCGGACAGGCCAAAGCGGCGGAACACGCGGTCCATGATGAAGGCGACGCGGGCCATATAGCCGCAGTCCTCCAGGAAAGACAGCATCACAAAGAGCAGGAACATCTGCGGGACGAAGCCGAAGATGGCGCCCAGGCCGCCGACGATGCCGTCGCAGACCAGCGAATCGACCAGGCCACCGTCCTCGGTGCCACCCGCCACAAGGGCGTCGTGCACCACGGTGGTGATACCCGGGACATAGGGGCCGTACTGCGCCGGGTCAACCGAGTCGGCGTTGTCGCCCGCGGCCTCGACGGCTGCATCGTAGGCGTCGCGACCCTGGCCGAGCACGTACCAACCGTCGGTACCGAAGAGCTGGTCGTTGGTGAAGTCGGTCACCGTGCCGCCCAGGGTGGAAACGGCGATGTAGTACACGCAGAACATGATGACCACAAAGATCGGCAGGCCCAGAATACGGTTGGTAACCACGCGATCGATCTTCTCGGAGGTGCTCATCTTGGCAGGAGCCTTGGTCATGCACTCGTCGATAATGTGCGCGATGACGCCATAACGCTCACCGGTGATGATGGACTCGGCATCGTCGTCGCAGTCCTGCTCGCACCGGGCGACCAGCTCCTCCACGCGAGCAGCCTTCTCCTTAGTGAGGTTGACGAGCTTGCAGGCGTCTGCGTCACGCTCGAACAGCTTGACGGCGTAATAGCGGCGCTTGTTGGCGGGAACGCTCGCCGGAAGGTTGTTCTCGATGTGGTCCAGAACGTCTTCGATGGAGGAGTCGAACTTGTGCTCCGGCACCTGGCCCTTGGAGGCAGCGGACTTCTTAACCTGCTCGAAGAGCTCCTTGATGCCCTTGTTCTTAAGGGCCGAGATCATCATGACCGGGCAACCGAGCTTCTTGGAGAGCTTGTCCGTGTCGATCTTGTCGCCGTTCTTCTCGACCAAGTCGGCCATGTTGAGGGCGACAACCACGGGCAGGCCGGTCTCGATGACCTGAAGTGCCAGGTACAGGTTGCGCTCCAAGTTGGTGGCATCGACGACTTGGACGACAACATCGGACTCGCCGCTCATGAGGTAATCGCGCGAGCACTGCTCCTCGGGGCTGTAGGGGGAAAGCGAGTAGATGCCAGGGAGGTCCGTGATGGTAACGTTCTTGTCGCTTAGGAGCTTGGCCTCCTTTTTCTCAACCGTGACGCCGGGCCAGTTGCCAACGTAGCCGTTGGCGCCGGTGATCAGGTTGAAAAGCGTGGTCTTGCCGCAGTTGGGGTTACCCGCCAGCGCGACATGGATCTGAGAATCCGCCATTCAATCCTTCTTCCTTGTGCGCCTGCGCTGCTTTCTCCGCGCAGGCTGGATATGTGCTTCAAAGTTGCTGCATTAAGTTAGAAAAACCTAACTTTATCTGCAGAAATATGCGCCGCGAGTCCTTACTGGACCTCGACGACGGCGGCCTCCTCCTTGCGGATGGAAAGCTCGTAGCCGCGCACGTTGATCTCGACCGGATCACCGAGCGGTGCAACCTTCACGACCTTGAACGAAGTGCCCTTGATGAGCCCCAGGTCCATAAGGTGGCGGCGAAGCGCACCCTCACCGTGAAGCTTGACGATGGTGGAGCTCTCGCCCACCTTAACGTCACCCAACGTCTTCATTTACTTGTCCCCCTTTCAGTGCGTACAGAAATACCGTCGACTAACCGACGGTCATGATGTGCATGGCAACCTTGGAATCGATACCAAAGCGTGCGCCCAGCACCGTGACGATGATATTGGCGCCACTCGAGCTCACCACGTGGATTTCGTTGCCCTCGACAAAGCCGAGATCCTTGAGGTGGTGCTTCATATCCTCATTGCCCTTTACACGAGACACGCGCACGGTTTCGCCCGCTTTTACCATCGAAAGCGGCATTGCCGGCATCTGCGGTCCGCAAGACATGAGTGGCTCCTAACGTCAGTTCGTCCTCAACATCGACGCGGTAAAAGTTAACCACGCCTATGTTCGCTTTAGTAAACTAACACGTGGTTAACTTTTTGGAAAGGGTCCCCATTCAGATTTCGAAAAAGTTTCCTATACGAAACAAAAAGGCGCGGCAAAGGACCATCCTTTACCGCGCCCTATCATGCTTAAAGCGAGAGGTTTCTAATCGACGTAACGCAGGAAGCCTCATCCACGCCCGAAACGCGGAACACAACATCCTCGCCGCACTCGCCGTAGAGGGCCATCAGGCCCATAACGTCGCGACCGTCGGTATGACGGTCACCGATGCTGACCGACACGTCGCTACGATGCTTGGCGATAATGTCATAGAGCAACGCAACCGGGCGGGCATGTAGTCCCAACGGATCTTTAATCGTCTTTGTAAACTCGACCATGTCCCCTCCCACGACATCGCACATTCGGCCGGCAAAACCCAGCCACGTGGTAGTTATTGTAGCGTTAGATGCTTGTCGAGAGCCCCTCTGGATACCCCGTGGTCAAAAAGTGGCAAATATGAGTACTGTCACCAATTTAGTAGCAGCAAAATCGAGAGCAAATTGCCTACTTTGAGCGATTCGAAGAGGTTGAAAGCCGTCAAACGCCCTTTATAGGGGGTTAGATAGATTGATTTTGAGTCCATTTTCGCTCAGAACAGGCCGAAAAATATGACACCTATTTTGCAACAGTACTCATATTTGGCATTTCTTGACCACGGGGTCCAAAACCATGCCCCAAAACACAAAAGGAGAGGCCTCGTAAGGCCCCTCCCTAGGAAAGGGAATCGATTTATTCCACAGCCGTAGATTAATCCTAGCCGCTACTCCATCATATCGAGGACGGAAGGGCGAAGCTCGTTCTCGGCGGCCTCGGGATCGGTCTCGCGCAGGCGGTTGATGTAGCGGTTGTACCACATCACGGCAAGGCCCAGGAAGACAACCACGCCGCCAACGTTGTAGACCAGCGTCAGCCACAGAGGCTGATCAAGCGGAATGGTGCCGCAAATAAGCACGAAGCAGAAGACCACGAGCAGGAAGGCGGCAACGACCAGGCCAAAGCTGCGCGAGCCCATGCGGAAGCCACGGGGAGCAGCGTCGAAGTTCTTGCGCAGCATAAAGTAGGCAAGCAGGATCAGCAGCGGCGGGAGCAGAGCGGTGGCAGCCGTCATGTTGGTGACGATCATGAGCAGGTCGTCGAGGTTACCGGAGCCCAGGGCCGGAATGATCAGGATGGGGACGACGATGGCGAACTGCAGCCAAGCAGCGCGGGCAGGAATGCCATGCTCGTTGAGCTCGACGATCTTGCTACCAAAGACGCCCTTGGGGATCTCGGTGAAGAAGACCTTGATGGGAGCGGAGGTCCACATCATGAGGGAGCCCAGCGTGGCGGCGAGAAGGATCAAGCCGATGGCGCGCGTAGACACTTCCATGGGAATGCCAAAGTGGGCAAAGACAGCGCCGAATACGTCGAAGATACCGGTGGAGATGGCAACGCCGCCCTCGGGGATGAACAGGTTGACCAGCAGCGAAGCGCCTGCATACAGAAGGCCGATGGTCAGGCCGGCGATAACGACGGTGCGCACGAAGGCCTTGACGCCACCCTTAAGGTCGTTAAGGAACACGCCGACAGACTCAGCGCCGCCAACGCCCTGGATGATCCAGGCAAGCGTACCGAAGAAGCCCCACGCAGTTGCGAAGTTGCTCATGTCGGGAGCCATGTTAGCGGGAGTAGGAGCCGTAGCGAACTCAACGCCGCCAAAGGCAGCAGCCAGGGACAGCAGGATGAACACGGCGGTCAGGCCGAGAGCCGCGGTCGAACCGAAGGAGGAAATGGAGCCGATCCACTTAGCGCCCTTGGTCGAAACCCACGCGGCGATAGCAAAGACGACGATCTCGATAATGGTGATCCACAGCTGCGAAAGCTCGGCGTTGGCACCAAAGAACACGTAGCTCGCGTAGATGATGACGTTGGGCAGGACGGACGCAAAGAAGAACAGGTTAACGAACCAGTAGCTAAATGCCGTCAGGAACGCCCAGCGACCACCCATCGAGGTCTTAACCCATGCGTACACGCCAGACTCGGAGTCCTTGTTGAGGCCGACGAACTCGGCGGTAACCAGGGTATAGGGGACAAAGTACAAAAGCGTGGCAAAGAAGAACGACGGCGCGGCTGCCAAGCCGATGGCCGCGTTGTTGTTGATGATGTTCTTGATACCGAACACGGCGGCGACCGTCATGCCCAGCAGAGCGAACGAACCGATCGTTCCTCGTTTTTCAGAGCTCATAAGCCCTCCCAATCATCTATTAAATGTCATCTAAAACCGTCCGAGCTGCAAGTGCAAACACGGACGGTGCACCTGCTAAGGGGAATGGGGAAAAGGGAGTCAACAAAGCCATCCCCCTTAACGGCGCAAAGCAAACGTCCAGGTGGACGAATACTACTTGTTGGGGAAGGAATAACCTTCGACCGTCACGTGCAGCACCACGACGCGGGGATCCGTGGCATCGGCCACGACACGGTAGGCCTCGTCGATCTCGACGACGGCAACGCCGCCGGCGGGAATCGTCACGGTCTCCCCCGCACCCTCAAAGCGTTCGCGATCGTCGATATCGCTGTAGGCGCGCGTGCAGGTAAGATCGGCCTTGGAAGCCACCTCGACGGTCAGATCGCCATCGAGCGGGGCGAGCACGGCATGGTAGCGACGGTGACCGACCAAATCGGCGGTAGCCGCCTCGTGGGCGTTCACCCACCAATACGCCAACGAGTCGCCGATGGAGTAAGCCACGTCGTGCTGCAGGTCGGCAACACCATCAAGCGCCTGACCGGTACGCATCCACTTCTTGACGGACTTCATCTGAGCATCGAAGTCGGCACGTGAGTTAAAGACATGCATGACTTATGCCTCCTTAATGGGTGCCAGCGCCTGAGCCAGATCGGCAGACGTCAGCGGTCGCAGGGACACCTCAAAGCTGAAGCTCTCAAAACGGGTGCGATAGGAATCGAGCACCTCGGAACCCCAAGAGTTCGAGCCAAGGCCGAGCAACTGGTCGTTGATGTTGACCGTGACCGTGTCGCCCTTGACAAGGTCGTAGACATGCTTGGCGTTATCGATGGCCTCGCAGCTATAGGGCCATGCCGAGAACGAGAACGGGTTGGAAGCGGCGTCGCTCGGACGTGTCACGACCAGACCGTCACCGTGGCTAGAGCGCAGGGCAACCCAGCGGGTACCCTCGCGGTTGGCGCAGTCCTGAGGCATAACGTAGGGCGTGAACATGTCGTCGACCGTAGTGCGGTAATGACCGACCGGGTTGGCGCGCAGCGAATCCGGATAGTTCTCGCCCGGGCCGTGGCCATACCACTCGACGGCACGATCGCAACCGGGAACCTCAAAGGAGATGCCGATGCGCGGGATGATATCCGAGTAATCGCCGTAGGGCTCGCCGGAAATCTTGAGGTCGACGCGACCGCTCGGAAGCACGGTGTAGACGAGCTCGACGCGCATGCCGAACGCGCGGACGGGAGGAGCGATACGCTGGCTCACGGTAACGACGACCACATTGCCGTCCTGCTTCCAAGTAACCTTGCGGGTAGACGTCTGCATCACATCGATGAAGTTGTCCTTCCACAGGGAGTCATACTCCTGGGCGTGGTTGTCGACGAGCGGATGCCAAAAACCAACCTGGGGACCAGAGGCCATGACGTCGCGGCCGGACGCCTTCCACTCGCTCACGGTACCGTTGACCTTGCTGAAGGTCAGCTCGCCGTTGAGGGAGTGAATGCGAATCTCCTGCTCGGTCTCCTCGACCGTAAGCTCAGGACGAGCGGGGGCCGCGATGGCCGGTGCCGGATGGTTGGCGATGGCAAACTGGCTTGCGCCCAGCTGGAACATCGGCTTGCACCAGGCGCGAGCGGCCATGGTGTAGGCGTGCACGGTCAGCAGGGTCTCGCCCACTGCGGCCTCGCGAATCACCAGTGGCAGCTGGACGGACTCGCCGGGGGCAACCGCACCGGGCACGAGCGTCTTGCGGCTGACCACGTCGCCGTCCACCAGGGTCTCGGCCGACAGGCAAACATCCTCGAGGGTGGTAAACCAACGCTTGTTGGTGACGGTCAGCTCGCCCGCCTCGGCATCGTAGGCCATGCGAACCGGGCAGATGACCTGGCCATACTCAGTGAGGCCCGGGCTCGGCTGCTGCCAAGGGAACACCATGCCATCGATGCAGAAGTTGCTGTTGTTGGGGTAATCGCCGTTGTCGCCGCCATACATGTCGTAGGCAACGCCGTCCTCGGTCACAGCAGCCAAACCGTGGTCGCACCATTCCCAGATAAACTGGCCTTGGATGCAATCCCAGCGATCGAAGACCTCCTGGTACTCGGACAGGCCTCCGGGGCCATTACCCATGGAGTGGCCATACTCGCAGTTGATGCGCGGCTTGGGGAATGGATGCTCACCAAAGTCGTTCATCTGCGACACGCGGGAGTACATGGTGGAGATAACGTCGACGGTATCGGCGTTGCGATCCTCCTCGTAATGGACCGGACGACCATCGAGCTCGTGAGCCTTGGCGTACATCGCGCGGATGTTGCAGCCATAGCCGCTCTCGTTGCCCATCGACCACATAATGATGCAGGCGTGATTGCGCTCCTGCATCACCAGGCGCTCAATGCGGTCGACGTAGGCCGGCTCCCATGCCGGGTCGTCGGTGACCAGGGCGATATTGCCGATATTCTCGAAGCCGTGGCTCTCCATATCGGTCTCGGCGACCAGCATGATGCCATACTCATCACACAGCTCGTAAAAGCGCGGGTCGTTGGCGTAGTGGGACGTGCGCACCGCGTTGATGTTGTGCTGCTTCATGAGCTCCAGGTCGCGGCGCATGCGATCGAGGCCCACGGCGCGGCCCTTGTGATCGTCGTGATCGTGGCGGTTGACGCCATGCATCTTAAAGTAAGTGCCGTTGAGGTAGATATGATTGCCCTCGACCGTCACCTCGGCAAGACCCTGGCGATGCGGGACGTACTCGCTGACCTGGTCACCGTCGTAGACCTCAAACGTAAGGTCATAGAGGAAGGGATCCTCGGGATTCCAGAAGTGGGCATCGGTCACGCTGCACTCGGCATGGCCGTCGACGCACTCGCCCGTAGCCACCACGTTCTCGCCATCGCTGAGCGTATACACAACGCGGGTAGCGCCCTCGGCCACCGTATCGAGCGTGATCAGAGCGGCATCGCCCTCGCGGTGCGTGCGGAACCTAAAGTCGACCAGGTGCGCGGCGGGACGCTGCATAAGGTACACATCGCGGAAGATGCCCGATGCCCACCACATGTCTTGGTCCTCGATATAGCTACCATCGCTGTACTGCAGAACCTTGACCGCAAACAGGTTGTCGCCCTCGACAAGCGCGTCGGTCACGTCGAACTCGGCAGACAGGCGCGAGCCCTTGGTCATGCCGATAAACTTGCCGTTGACGTACAGCTCGCCATAGCTCTCGATGCCGTCAAAGCGAATGATCTCGCGAGCGCCGGCAGGCACGGCGGGAAGATTGACGATGCGCTGGTACACGCCCGTGGGATCGTCAGAGGGAACGAACGGCTGATCCACCGGGAACGGGAAACCCTCGTCGGTGTAGGCAAGGTTGCCATAGCCGTCTACCTGCCACAGGTGCGGAACCTCCACGTGATCCCACTCGGGCTCGTACGTGGAAAGCTCCTCGTTGGAGACGGCAGCAGGCCCCTCAAAGAGGCGGAACTGCCACGAGCCGGACAGCTGGACAAACCCGCGCGACAGCTCGCGGCTGTACGTAGCGGCGAGATCGGCGGTCTCGTAACCCATGAAGTACGCATGGGGTGCCAGGCGGTTCCTGTGGGTGAGCGCTTGGTTTTCCCAATCGTTAATGGCGTCCATGGTGATGCTCCTTCGTCATCGTAGTGATTCTTGTGCAACCGGTTGTCCTTATCTTACGGGCGATGCAAAAAACTGTGCAACCGGTTGTCCGCTGAACGGTCGATTTGGTCGGGTTAACGGTGCAACCGGTTGTACAACCGCGACACTTATGTCACCCTGAGTATCAAAACTCAGCGCAAGACATCGTTCTCAAGCTCGTAGGCAACCGCCACGCCCGCTGATATCTCACCCATACGAGACGTATTCGATTGCGGCTTGGTTGCAAAACGACGCCGGTCACCGGATATCATGAACGCTGTTCAGACGCACTATAGTAAGCTGTATCCGCACCAGCCCGTATCAGTGACAACATCGACCGCATTTTCCAGGAGACGCCATGACCCAACCAGTTCGCACCGCACCTACGCTTGCCGAGGTTGCCGCAGCTGCCGGCGTGTCGCGCTCCACGGCATCGCGCGCTCTCAACGATTCGCCCCGCATTAGCGAGGAAACCAAAAAGCGCGTCCGCGCGGCGGCCAAGGAAGTCAATTTTGTCCCCAACGCTCGTGGCCGAGCGCTCGCTGTCGGGCGCACGGAAATCATCGCCGTGCTCGTGACCGAGCCCCTGAGTGAACTCTTCAGCGACCCCACCTATAGCGAGTTTTTGAGCGGCATTACCGAGGAACTGTCGGAGTCGTCCTATCTGCCCGTTATCTTGCAGGCGTCTTCTACGCATGAGCGCAACCGCGCACGCGAGCACTTTGAGCGCCGCTCGTTCGACGCCGTGATCGACGTCTCCCCCTACAAGGGCAGCGAGCTGCTCGAGGTGCTGCGCGAGCTGGGCGTACCTACCGTGTTGTGCGGCCAGCTCGAGGGCCACCCCTATCGCGATGTGTTCTCGACGGTCTACTCTGACGACGAAGAGGGCGGACGCTTTGCAGCGCTCGCTATGAAGGAGCGAGGGCGCAAAGATATCGTCGCCGTGTTGGGACCGCAAGACAACCCCGCCGTTGTCGACCGCCTGCGCGGCTACCGCGCCGTCTTGGGCGAAGACCTCCCAGACGCAAACGTTATCTATACCGGCTGGAACAACGGAGACGGCTATCAGGCCATGCACCAGATCCTCGCGCGCGAGATTGCTTTCGATGGCGTGCTCTGCGGATCGGACCGTATCGCGGCTGGCGTCATCACCGCACTCAACGAGGAAGGCCTATCCGTTCCGGCGGACATTTCTGTCGTCGGCTTCGACGATCACGAGATTGCGACGCACTGCGTCCCCGCGCTCACGACCGTCCGCCAGCCCCTGCGCGAAGAAGGCCACATGGCCGCCAACATTGCGCTCGACATGATCAAGGGTGCCGAGCCCACCACCTCCGTGATGCACATGCAGCTGATCCAGAGAGACTCGCTATAAGAAATTGGGGCAGGCTTTCCGCCAGACAGTTGTTACGGAAAGCCTGCCCCGTTTTGAGTGCTCATTCTGGGGCACAGTTTCCGTTAGACAGCTCAACCGGAAACTGTGCCCCATTATTTTGCCGAATTCTGGGTCGCGCTTTCCCAGAGGACCCCCTTTGGGAAAGCGCGACCCGTTCTGGACCCAGATTCCGGGACGCACTTTCCGCGACGCCCGGTCACCCCATGTCCTCACAATCTCGGCGCATGAAAAACGAGGGAAGGTACACGTCCTTCCCTCGTTGCAAGCAATATGTAGCCGCTCGCCTACATCAGGCGCAGACTGACGTCCTTGAGCTGGGCGCCGCTAACGGCACTCGGGGCGCCCGACATAAGGTCGGAGCCACTGGCCGTCTTGGGGAACGCCATAACGTCGCGGATGGAGTCGGAACCGGTGAGCAGCATGCACACGCGGTCCAGGCCCAGAGCGAAACCGCCCATCGGGGGTGCACCAAACTTGAGCGCCTCCATGAGGAAGCCGAACTGCGACTCGGCGCGCTCCTCGGTAAAGCCCAGGAGCTTGAGCATAGACATCTGCATCTCGGCGTTGTGGATACGCATGCCGCCGCCGCCGGCCTCAAAGCCGTCCATGACAAAGTCGTAGGTGCAAGAACCGGCTGCCAACGGGTCGGCCTCGATCTTGGCGATGTCGGTCTCGGTCGGCAGGGTGAAGGGCTGGTGCTCGGCTGCATAGGCCTTGCGGTCCTCATCCCAGTGGAACAGCGGGAAGTTGACGACCCACAGGAAGTCGTGGCCCTCGCGCTTGATCTCGAGCGCGTTGGCCATGTGGGAACGCATGCCGCCCAGGATCTCGTCAGAGAGCAGGCGCGGGCCGGCGGCAAACATCACAAGGTCGCCGGGCTCGACGTCCATGCGCTCGCGCAGAGCCGCCATCTCCTCGTCCGAGAAGAACTTGACGATGGGGCTGTTGATGGAGCCGTCCTCGCGGAAGGCGATCCAAGCCAGACCCTTGGCACCAAACGTGGAGGCCACGCCGGCGAGCTTATCGATCTTGGCACGTGCCCAGGCACCGGCGCCCTTAGCGTTGATGGCCTTGACGACAGAGCCCTCCTCATTTGCGGCGGTCGCAAAGACCTTGAACTTGGAGTTGGCAAAGATGTCGGTCAGGTCGACCAGGTGCATGCCATAGCGGGTATCGGGCTTGTCGGAGCCATAGGTGTCCATGGCATCCCAGTAGTTCATGCGACGCAGCGGCGTGGGCATCTCGACACCCATGCGACCGAAGGCATCGGCAAGAACCTCTTCGAGCGCGCTCATGACATCGTTCTGGTCCACGAAGGACATCTCGATATCGACCTGGGTGAACTCGGGCTGACGGTCGGCACGCAGGTCCTCGTCGCGGAAGCACTTGGCAACCTGGTAGTAGCGCTCGACGCCACCGACCATGAGCAGCTGCTTCAGGAGCTGCGGGGACTGCGGCAGGGCGTAGAAGTTACCCGGCTGAATACGGCTGGGGACGATGAAGTCACGAGCGCCCTCGGGCGTGGACTTGAACAGGGAGGGCGTCTCGACCTCCATGAACTCACGGTTGTGCAGCGCCTCGCGAATGGCAAAGGTAAAGTCGGAGCGCAGCTTGAGGTTGGCCATCATCTCGGGACGGCGGAGGTCCAAATAGCGATAGCGCAGGCGGGTATCCTCGCTGGTCTCGATGCCGTCCTCGATCTGGAACGGCGGGGTGACGGACGTGTTGAGCACCTCGGCGTGGTCGGTCAGGACCTCGATCTCGCCGGTCGCGAGCTTGGTGTTGGTGGTCTCCTCACCACGAGCGCGCACGACGCCGTGGATCTTGATGGGCCACTCGGGACGCATGGTCTCGGCGATCTTAAAGGCATCGCCATCAGAGTGCTCGGGGTCGAAGGTGAGCTGCGTGATGCCCTCGCGGTCGCGAAGGTCGCAGAAGATAAGGCCGCCGTGGTCGCGACGACGGCTCACCCAACCGGTGAGGGTGACCTCTTCGCCCACGTTCTCGAAGCGAAGCTCGCCGCAGGTACGGGTGTGCATGGAATGCTCATCGATGGGACGGGTCTGGCTCATACCAGTGATCCTCCTTTATGGATCTGTGCCGCCCCGTGTCGTTCCGGGCGGCGTCGTACAGATTTGCCCAGCCTGCGTAAACCGCGCAGCCGGACATGGCGTTCTATCTTATCGCACCCGCGTCGATGTGCCGCGAAAAAGTAGCTCCTGCCCAAAGACTTGACGGAGACGAAACAATTAACGCACCGCGGCCGTCGCCGACGCGTGCGGCGTGCGACAATGTGCCCCAATACAACTGCACTCGGAAAGGCCCGCCATGACTGCACGCCTCATCGTTATGGATATCGACTCCACGCTCATCAACCAGGAGGTCATCGACCTGTTGGGCGAGGAGGCCGGCGTGGGCGAGCAAGTTGCGCAAATCACCGAGCGCGCCATGCGCGGCGAACTGGACTTTAAGCAGGCGCTCGAGGAACGCGTGGGGCTGCTTGCCGGCTTGGACGAGAGCGTGTTCGAGCGCACCTTTGAGCGCGTGACGTTTACCCCCGGCGCGCTGGAGCTTGTGCGCTCGGCGCACAGCAAGGGCTGGAAGGTCGGCGTGGTAAGCGGCGGCTTTCACGAGGTCGCCGACAAGATCGTGGCTGCCGCGGGTATCGACTTTTGTCTGGCCAATCGTCTGGAGGTCGTGGACGGCAAGCTCACCGGTAAGTTAGCTGCCGACATTGTGACCAAGGAGTCCAAGCTCATCCAGCTGCTGGATTGGGCGGTTGGGTGCGGCGTCGATATGGCCCATACCGTCGCGATCGGCGACGGCGCCAACGACATCCCCATGATTCAGGCCGCGGGCACGGGCATCGCGTTTTGCGCCAAGCCCAAGACGCGCGAGGCAGCCCCGTTTACCATCGACGAACGCAACCTGATGCTCGCCATGGACATCATCCTGCGTGACTAGTCGATCAGTCTAACAATTGAATCAGTCTGTCCTATAGTTTCCGAACAATTTTGTCTTAGTGTTCGGAAACATACCCTTTGAGTGCTAGACTTTGCGCCGTCGAAGGGAACATATATGGATAAGCGAGATTTAGAGCAGCTGCTGAGCGATGTTGCCGGCGGATCAGTCACCCCGGCCGTCGCCCTCACGCGCATCCAGACGGCGCCAACCGCTGATCTGGGTTTTGCACAGCTCGATCTTTCGCGCGGGGTACGCCAGGGAGCCGGCGAGGTTGTCTACGGTGCCGGTAAAACCGCCGAGCAGATTGCCGCCATTATCGAAGCACTGCGCGATGCCGGCCAGGAGCGCATCCTGGTCACGCGCCTGGATGCCGAAAAAGCAGCCCGTACCTCGGAGCTTCTCGACAACGCGACATCTTCGTCTCCGCCATCAACAACGGACAAATCATCTCCATGGAGGAATACCTGCCCAAATACGGTCCCGACCTGCTGGAGCAGATCCCTGAAGAGAGATGGGCCACCACCTCCCTGAACGGGGAAAAGTACGCGGTGCCCGCCAACAAGGAAGTGGCTGTGAGCTGGGGCTTCTCCTGCGTGAAAGAAATGGCCGACGCCACCGGCGTGGATTACAGCAACATCAAGACAGAGGAAGACCTGGTCCCTCTGCTGGAGGCCGTTAAGGAGATGTACCCCGAC
>OHBJ01000640.1_pt1 | contig 23206 bp, 19 predicted proteins | sample 1577241 | NCBI WGS metagenome assembly OHBJ01 (sample SAMEA3541594, study PRJEB24748) | human gut metagenome | biome: human gut; feature: human-associated habitat; material: faeces | place: China | collected 2012 | reverse complement strand
GGTAAAGATAGCACTTTCGGTAGTGGCCGTATTCTATTGTCTGGCCGGGAAAACCCTGATAGATGAGGTCCGGATGGTGTTTGAAGCGGTGGATGCTTCGCTGGAAGCCGGGAGAAAACAGGTGGCCCGCATCGTGGGAAGAGATACTTCTTCCTTGACTGACCAGGAGGTGCGTACGGCTGCCCTTGAGACCTTGGCCGAGAACCTGAGCGACGGTGTCATCGCTCCGCTTTTCTGGTATTTTCTGTTGGGTGTGCCGGGGATGCTGGCGTATAAGATGGTCAATACCCTCGACTCTATGATTGGCTACCGCAATGCCCGTTATAAAGATTTTGGCTGCTGGGCGGCCCGCATGGACGACGTGGCCAATTACCTTCCCGCCCGACTTACTTCCCTGCTGATGATACTGGTTTCCGGTCGCTGGTCGTTGCTGAAGTTCGTGGCGCATTACGGGCGGATGCATGCCAGTCCCAATTCAGGTTATCCGGAAGCCGCGCTGGCCGGCATTCTGAACTGCCGTTTTGGCGGTCCGCACGATTATTTCGGCGAGACCGTTTACAAGCCCTTCATCGGAGATAATCCTCGTCCGTTGGATAGTCGGGATATGCGTGTGGCCATCCGTGTCAACCGTGGGGCTGAACTGTTGATGCTACTTCTTATGATAGGAGGATATTGGTTTGTTTTTCAGTGATTTATTGAGGAAATAAACTGATTCTCAGAAAGCATAAAAAAACGCAAGTGCGTTTGGACTGAAACTCTTTTGCATTTTAGTTCAAGCGCACTTGCGTTTTAAGTAAAACGTCCTTGCGTCTACTTTGAAACGCAAAGACGTTCTGAGGGTTGTTATTCATAGATGTATTCTACATCCGACTTCTTAAAGCGGAGAAGTCGGGTGTCGTTCGGGCCTGCGCCGTTCTTGGTTGGATAAAGTCCTGCCATTGTGCCGTTATAGAACCATCCCTGTCCGTTGCTGGGCGAGTAAGTGGCCCATAACATGGCATTGTAGTGATTGTGTTTGATGCCATCGTCATTCCATTGTGCTCCGGGACCGTACCATACGAGTGGTTCGTATTGCTGCTCTGCATTGTTGTACATCTGAATGTAAATCAGGTCAGACAGTGCTACGGTTCCTACCGTGATGTCGTTTCTTCTTCTTTGGCGACGCTGAATGTTTGTTCCTCCGTTCCATGCCGTGGTGTGACTGCCATCCCACATCAGCCAGATGGTTCCGCTGGTTGAATTTAATACTCGTTCAAAATTTTCCATGATCTCTTCTACTTATTCGGCAGCTCAGGCCCGTTTCCGTCCTATTATCATGACCGTCTTGTGTATGATTTTCGGTATGCTTCCGCTGATGTTCTCATCCGGTGCCGGAGCAAACGGAAACAGTTCACTTCACGTCTGTCTGTGGGAGTTCCACTTCAGATGCTTTCCAACCGTCCGGACGTGCGTATGGCCGAACGTGACCTGGAACAAGCGTTTTATGTGACTAATCAGGCCAATTCAGCCTTTTATCCGTCCATAACCTTAAGTGGAAGTGCCGGATGGACAAATTCGGTGGGCGGACCGATTACCAATCCGGGCAAGTTTGTTACCTCAGCCTTGGCTTCTCTGGCGCAGCCGCTGTTTAACAGAGGGACATTGATTGCCCGCCGGCGCATTGCCAAGGCACAGCAGGAAGAGGCTCTTCTGGCTTTTGAGCAAAAGTTGCTGGATGCCGGTACGGAAGTGAACGAAGCGCTGGTGTCTTATCAGATAAGCAAAAGGAAAAAAGATAATTACGAAAATCAGGTGGCTGCCCTGGAAAAGGCCTTCACCAGTACGTCACTGCTGATGCAGCATGGCAATACTACCTATCTGGAAGTGCTGACTGCCCGGCAGACGTTGTTAAATGCCCAGCTCTCTCAAACCGCTAACTGTTTTAAGGAGATACAAAGCCTTATCAACTTGTATCAGGTGCTGGGTGGAGGACAGCATATTTAGTTCTCTTTTTTTAGTTTCTATTGTGTTTGCAGGCGAATGTTGCTTGACTGTTTTTCCTCTTTTCTCTCTCTCTCATACTTATATTCATTTTTGTATTCATACCCTGAGAGGAAAACAGTCAAGGACATTCGTTCTTGTTTTTATTGGGTCAGTTTCTTATTCAAACAGAATCTTGCCGAAGAATTCCGGACAATGGAAACAAGGTTCCGGCAAGTCTATCTTGTTCCATGACAGGAAATGCGGGGTATGCTGCTTGTCGCCGCATTTGTAGAAATTGGCACGCGCAGTCATTCCTTTGAAACCTTTGAGCTGATGACGGAAAAATGCTTCCTTTGGGATGCAAAGGGCCAGTTGCCAGCTGCATTCGCCCATACGTTCTTCAAAAGGAGCTTTGTCGAGCGAGGTCCAGCGGTCTACTTTTCGGGTGATTTCCAATGGTGCATGAGGTCTGTCGCCCGGTCTTCCGCCACCGATAAGCAAGGTACCTCCACAGTTGCATTCAAAGTTATAGTAGATATTTTCTTCCTGGTCTTCGGGAAGCTGGAAGAAGAATTCACAGCAGGAGTCTTCCCATACTCTGCCGTTGTCTTCCGCTGCTACGGCACGTATGCTTTCTTCCTTGACGCGGTAGTTCAATAAAATAGCCTCTCCTGTGTGAGCCATGCGGAATTCCACCTCAGGGCGGTAAGGATAGGCGTTCCAGTTTACACAGTCGATGGCCTGAAATTCAATATGGTTTTCATCGAGCAATGCCGGAATGTCTTTTGCGGGGACAAGCGAATGTCCCGTAATTTCATGTACATGTAATTCTTTCATAAGGATTTTTATTTAGGAATAGAGTTAGATTTAGTTCTTGTTGAGGATAATCAGGGCACCGATTACGCCCGGAATCCATCCACACAGGGTAAGGATGAAGACAATCAGTACCGATCCGCAGCCTTTGTCAATTACGGCAAGAGGCGGAAAAATAATGGAGAGAATCACTCTGATTAATGACATTTCTGTATCGTTTTTAGAAATTTGCAGGAAAGTTATTGAAAAGATTCGGAACTGGCAATAATTTGTGCCAGATTCAAAAACATTCTTTGTTTTTAGTTGTTATTTATAATAGAAAAGCATGAAACTATAAACATATCTCTGAACCTGTTCTGGTTTTTATCTCTATTCGTTTCTCTGATGTCTTTATGGCTTGATTCTTTTTTAATGTTTTTATCTTATTAATTATGAAAAAAATAGTTTTTGGAGTTTTAGCTTTGTCTGTGGCAACTGTTTCATGTGTGAAAGATGATTGTGTTCTTAACGAAGAAAAAGAGGGTCTTGTCACTCCTCGTCTGGAATCTCGACTTGCAGATAATGAGAGTCCCTTATCCGGTATTTTGGAGGCATATCCGTGTAATGCGGGAACTTCTATTTTCTGTGGAAACTATGTAAACGATAAGTTATCTACGTTTTATGGTTTTTACCATATTCAGGATGGAAGTATTTATGGGGATAATAATCGGGAGATTTCACTTCCTGTCGGGCAGTATAATATGGTGTATTGGGGAACTCCTCAATATGAAGAACCTATTCATACTACACCGGCTATCAGGGAACCGGGTTTGTCGATAGGGAGTGATTTGTCTAATCTGTATTTTGAATTAAGGCAGAATTCTTCGGATACAACTTATATTCCTGTGTTCGACTTGGTGTATGGCAGACAGAATGTGAACATTGGTGAAGAAGACTTGCAGGCCAATATGCGCAGGGCAGTGGCAGGCTTGAAAGTGATTGTAAAGACAGCGAACAATGGAGTCATCAGCTCAAATGTGGAGAGTATAAAGGTGCATATTGGCGGAATTGCAGAAAAACTGAATCTGTATACGGCTGAGCCGGAGAATAAAGAGAAGACCGTTGCTTTTGACCTGGTTCGGTCTGTCGACAATACGGAAATGAGCAATGCCATGATCATGTTATTCCCTTCAACGAATAATCCTTTGCTGCAATTGTTCATCACATTGAAAGATGGAACGGTGCACCGGCTGGCGCGTAATTTGTCATCTACTTTGGATGCAAATACCCGTTTAACTTTAAATGTGGTGATTGGTAATATTTTTTCGGGGGGAGGAACCGGAAACTTTACCATCGAAAACTGGAATGAAGCAACCGAAACCATTGAATTTCCAGTGGTGGATTGAAGAAAGAAAAGAAAAATTCTGAGTTCCTCCTGGCTTAGACAAATAAAAAACGAGTGTATCGAAGCAGATACACTCGTTTTTTTATGATACCTGTGAAAGGTATTGTATACAGTAAACTTTACAACTTTCTGTCAAAAAGACCGAACATCCCCGGTCCACAAAGGGGTTACACACTCATTAGCTGAGCATTACGTAACCCCAAATCATCGGGTCTCCCTTGAAGACCTTCTGAATGAAATTCTTCATCGTTTTCATGTTGTTACCCTTTCTTTTTAGTGAATAAAAAACTTTAATACCTTAAATCTAAAACCTAATCTAAAAATACGTCGTCATCCCGACGAGGTAAAAACAATCTTTTTAAATCCTATAACAATCTTTTTTCCTGGTAACCGTTGAACTTTCGTTCTTGATTACGCTGCAAAGATAGAGCTTTTTTGAATAGAATATATGTTTTATAACATGAAATTTTGATTTTCCGGTGTTTTATTGATGTAAATCAACAAAACGGCTTTAAACGGAGTGCTTGGCGGCGCACTTGGCGCAGATACCCTTCACGATGTAGTTCACTTTTCGGGCAATGAATCCCTCGGGCAGGTCGATGTGCGGTATCAGGTCTTCGTTCAGGCAGTAGGTGTTCTGGCAGATTTCGCAATAGAAGTGGCAATGGGCCTCTTCTTCGTGGCAGTGTCCGTGGTTGTGGCAGATGCAGTATTTGTGTGAGCCGCTGCCGTCGTCTACACTGTGTATCAGGTGGTGCTCGTGAAAGAGCACGAGGGTGCGGAAGATGACCGACTTGTCGATGCTGTCGAGTTGCTTTTCCAACGTGCTCAGGCTGAACGTGTCACTGTTTCGGGCAATGGCTTCATAGATGAGCAGTCGGGTAGAGGTGGGACGGATGCCGGCCGATTCTAAAATGGGAGTATAGTCTTCAGTTTTCATAAAAAATGGATGCTTATCTGTTGACAGCAGCAAAGATAAGCATCCATTTTGGTAACCTGGTTGTTTTTCAGGCAGGTTTTTTAGTCAGTGAGCCCGAGCTTTTTCTTCATGTCCTTGCTCAGGGCATCTTTGTGTACAAGTACGTAGATAGTCTTGGCACGTACGTAGCTTTCCGACATGTTCAGGTAACCGCCAAAATCATTGCGGTCGGTTCCCCAGGAGTTCTTGGTGATGTAGTATTTCGTGCCGTTCTGGTCCCTGGCGATGCCGGTGAGGTGCATCAGGTGGTCATCGGTTGTTACGAAAGATTCGTATCCTTTCTGGCGGATTTCGGGAGTTACTTTGACTTCCGGACAAGGATATTCAAACTTGAAGGCTTCGTTGAGTCTTTCCTGTGCATCCATACCTTGCCAACGGGCAAAGTCAGTATCCTTCAGGTCTTCTGTCTTTCCGGTTTCCGGATTGATGGCTACTCCGTGCTTGAAAGAGAAACCTTTTTCGCTGACGTCTCCGTCCCAGCATACGGTGTAGCCGTTTTTCAGCGCATAGTCTGTGGCTTCCATCATCTCATCCAGCGGAAGGTTGTACATTTTGGCATGTTCCCAGTTGTCGGGAATTTCTACTTCAAAGGCCTGGTAGTAAGGCTTGTGGGTAAAGCTGGTCAGCATGACATAGTCTTCGGGATGGATGTCCAGGCTCTTTGCGAAGGACTGCGGAGTGTATTCCTTGCCTTTGTAGGTAAACTTTTCAGGCAGTTCGCCCATGTAGATGTCGAACAGGTTCTTGATTAGCTTGTCGTATTCCGGACTGCGCTGGCGCATCTGTACGGCCTTTTCGGCAATGACTTCCATATAAGAGGCCAGTTCCTTGTGGTTGTGGGTAGGAGAGTTGTAATTGATACCGCTGTACACTTCTTCCGGTACGATACCTACCTGAGTGAAAGCCGTAAACCAGCTGGGTGAGATACTTCCCTGACCGATGTTGCCTTTTCCGTGGCGCAGGTAGTTGTCGTTCAACTGGTTCATGTATTTCTGACGGACAATGTACATTTCCGAGAGATCAAATTCACCTTTTCCCTGACGCAGGAGTTCGGCTTCGATGAAAGAGGTAGTGGCAAAGCACCAGCAAGTACCGGTGGCAGCCTGATTCTTGACCGGAGTCACTTTCTGGTTGACTACGGTAGTAAACTGGTAGCCTTCGGCCTTGGGCTGTGCTTGAACGGTGGCCGAAGCAAGAAGTAATGCAGAGATAAATGTAACTGTTTTCATATTTTTCTATGTGTTTTTTTACGTGTGTATTAATAAGGAATCAGAATCCGAAACGGTAGTCATTCCAGTATTTGGCAGTCATTTCGTCCCAGCGCAGAAGGGTAGCTCCGATAAAGTCTTTGGTATAGTCGGTCAGATAAGCCTTGGCAGCTTCTTCTCCCTGACTCTTGACCAGCTCGGCATAGCGTTGTTCCACCATCGGCAGTTCTTCCAGTCCTTTTCTTTCAAAATGGAGCAGGTTCTTTTCCAAAATCTTCCGGGCATTTCCCCATCTCACGGTAGCCAGCTTGTTGGCCTGGCGATAGTGCCACAAGGCAGCATCCAGGCGGTAGCGGTGGTTGCCGCAAATCTTGAACATTTCAGGCAGGTCGGTCGTACCGCAGAAGATGGGTACGCGCGGACTCTGTCCGGGGTTGTCCATGCCAAACCAGCAGACACCTCCCACGGCATCCGGAAGCCAGTCGCGCAACTGGATAACGGTAGAGTACGCACATTGCGGCACGGCCACGTTGCGGTTGGCTGTCACGGCACCCTTTTGCAGTGCATTGAACAGCTGTACCTCGTCGGTACGCATCCACGGGTTGGCACGCGGGCTGGTAATGGTATCGGTCTTTCCGGTTTTTCTGTCCTTGACAGCCACTGTCAGGTTTTTCGTTACGCTCCATTCCGTACCTTCATACGTCTGGCGCAGGTAAGCCATCACGTCGGCATTGCTGATTTTCTTTTCCGGTTTTACACTCAGCGGCAGTTCCTCGTCGTCCATGCTAAGCTTGAGCGACGGAGCCAGTGTGCTCAGAATGAAGAACTCGCGGATGCTGAATGCCTGCATCTTGCCGAAATAGTTCGGACCTCCGTAAACTTTCCAGAACTTGAACGGTTCCTTGCCGTCCCACAGCTTGAGTTTCTTGGCCACTCTGAACACGTTTTCAGATGCCATATAGTTACGTGTATCCTTCAGGTTGAGCGTGCTGATGCGTGAGATATTGGCCGATACGCCCACTTCATCGTCGGGGATACGTACGGCAGCCCATACACCGCCAATCTGGTCGGGGCCTTCGCCGAAGATTTCAAAGTGCCATACTTCCTTCGGGTCGGCAATGGTCAGACATTCGCCCGAATCGCCATAACCGTATTCCTTCACCAGCTTGCCCATGAGCTGAATGGCATCGCGGGCCGTGGTGCAGCGTTGCAATGCCACGCGGGCCAGTTCTTCAATCATGAACATTCCTTTAGGGTTCCGCAGGGTATCCCGTCCGCTGATGGTAGTTTCTCCCATGGCCAGCTGCTTCTCGTTCAGGCACGGATAAGCCGTATCCAGAAAAGCGTAGGTATGCTTGGCTTGCGGAATCTGTCCTTTCACGGTCAGTTTCGTCTGGTCGTTGACCGATTCCGTGTGCATGCGTCCGTCGTAAATGTTCATCACTGTGTCGTTGGCAAAATCTGCTGCCGGTACTACGTTTACCCACGTACGGTACCAGCTGTCGCAAGTGTGGCTTGTCATGACAGAGCCGTCAGTTGAGGCCAGTTTTCCCACCATGATACTGGTACAGCAGTCCGGATCGCGCGGTAAAGTCTGTTGTGCCAGTGAAAACTGAGAGAATGTAACCCCAAGAATAAATAAAATGCTACGTATTTTCATGTTTTTGTATTAAAATGATACTTGATTGCAAAGGTAGTAAAAAAAGGAGGAAATCAACAAGGGCATAGCGGATAAAAACTGAATTCCGGTGTGCAACGTGCGGAATGGGGTAAGAGAAAACACCGGTACTGTTTCGCTTCAATGCTTTCACGGCAATTACGTTTTTCACCTGAGAGACCTATGTTTCCCGGTACGGAGCTCTAGGTTTCTCAGGCAAAAAACATAAGGTTCTGCCAAGGGAAACCTAGACAATGTGGAATAGTTATGCTTTTATTTGCTGTGCGTTTGTCAATCAGGAAAGAGAGGATGAAAGGCCTTTGTGCTGGGAGACAAAAAAGGCCGTCTCCCTTGTTTTGCGATGGGAGACGGCCTTCTGATTATTTAATTTCGAATTCTTCCTTCATGTCCATTTCCTGGTTGTTCACGTCAAAGAATTTATATTGCAGGAACGCCAGGTTCTGGTTCGGAACGATTTTGATGCCAAATCCATATTTCATCTGCCATTTGCGCTTCATGGACATGAGTCCCTGATTTACGTAGGCAGCGACATAAGGATGAATGTGTAGCGTGAATTTCTTCACTTTCAGCTTGTTGACCATATAGTCAATCTTACTTTCCAATGTATCGGTAAACAGGATGGAAGGTTTGATTTTTCCTTTTCCGAAACATACGGGGCAGTCTTCATCAGTAGTAACATCCATGGCCGGACGCACACGCTGGCGCGTGATTTGCATAAGTCCGAATTTGCTCAGAGGAAGGATGTTGTGCTTGGCCCGGTCTTTCTGCATGTTCTGGCACATGCGTTCGTAAAGTTTCTGCCGGTTTTCAGCCAGGTTCATATCGATGAAGTCTACCACAATGATACCTCCCATATCCCTTAGACGAAGCTGGCGTGCCAACTCATCGGCTGCGCCCAAATTTACGTCGAGTGCATTCGCTTCTTGTCCGTTGGTCGATTTGGAACGGTTTCCGCTGTTTACGTCCACCACATGGAGTGCTTCCGTATGTTCGATAATCAGGTAAGCTCCGCTCTTATAGGAAACGGTTTTCCCGAAAGAGGATTTGATTTGCTTGGTGATGCCGAAGTTATCGAAAATAGGGAGCTGGCCGGTGTAGCGCTTCACGATGCCCGTACGCTCGGGAGCAATGAGTGCTACATAATCTTTTACTTCGTTGAAAACGGTTTCGTCGTTCACATAGATGTTTTCGTACGACGGGTTGAACAAGTCGCGCAGCATGGCTACGGTACGGCTTGTTTCCTCATAAACCAGTGAGGGCAGTTTGGTGGCCTTCTGTACTTTCGTGATGGTTTCTTCCCAATGTTTCAGCAGGACTTTTAGTTCCGCATCCAGTTCTGCCACGCGCTTTCCTTCGGCCACGGTACGTACGATGACTCCGAAGTTCTTTGGTTTGATGCTCTGCAGCAGTTGTTTGAGGCGTGCTCTTTCCTCGCTGGATTTGATTTTTTGTGAAACGGATACTTTGTCGTTGAAAGGTATCAGTACCAGATAGCGTCCGGCGAACGACAATTCGCAGGTCAGTCGCGGCCCCTTGGTGGAAATCGGTTCCTTGACAATCTGTACGATAACTTCCTGTCCCTGCTGGAGCACGCTGGAAATGGTTCCATCCTTTTCAATGTCGGGCAGCATGGAAGCTTTCGACATGGGATAGAGCTTTTTCCGGTCGCTGATTACTTGCTTGAGGTACTTCTGGTAAGAATGAAATTGTGGTCCCAAGTCCAGGTAGTGAAGAAAAGCGTCTTTCTCAAAGCCTACGTCTACGAAGCAGGCGTTGAGGCCGGGCATGAGTTTCCGGACTTTTCCTACGTACATGTTGCCTACGGAAAAGGAGAGGTTTCGTTCCTCTTTCTGGAACTCTACCAGGTTCTTGTCCTCCATGAGGGCAATAGAGATTTCCTTGGGCTGTACGTCTACTACTAATTCGCTTGTCACTTTCTTACTTGGTTTTTTGTTTTTACTAGATTGCTAATTACACAAAGAACAAACCTGAAAGACTTTTGTTGAGCTTTGCAAGTTTGTTCTTTATTGAAGTCGGACAGACTAACAATTATTTTTTGCTTTTATGTCTGTTCTTTCTTAGTCTTTTTTTACGTTTGTGTGTAGACATTTTATGTCTTTTTCTTTTCTTTCCGCTTGGCATAGCTTCAAAATTTTATGGGTTAATACTAAATGTTAATTATTTTTTTATTGATAGAGTAAATGTTTTTGCTGGTTTGAATGCCGGAATATTGTGCTCCGGAATAATAATGGTAGTGTTCTTAGAAATATTACGAGCAGTTTTCTGCGCTCTTTTCTTTACAATGAAACTACCGAAACCACGAAGGTAGACATTTTCATCTTTCGACAAAGATTCTTTTACTGATCCCATGAACGCCTCAAGGGTTGCCAATACTGTTGCCTTGTCAATACCTGTGTTCTTGGCAATTTCGTTTACAATATCTGCTTTAGTCATTTCGCTAATAATTATTGTTATACGTTATCTTAAATTTTTGGACTGCAAATATATAGCTTTTCTGTATCTTTCGAAAATTTCTTGAGAATATTTTTTTAGAAAACTCGTGCTTTTTTGAGGGTTACGAGTCTTTTATACAGCTGTATGACGTGGTTTTTCTGATATGTCGGGCAAATGTATTATTTTTGCAGCAAATTATAGACTGGATGAATTTGTTTGCAACTACAATAATTGACTGGTACAAGGAGAACAAGCGTGACCTGCCTTGGCGTGATACCAAAGACCCTTATAAGATATGGATTTCAGAAATCATTCTTCAGCAGACCCGTGTGGTGCAGGGATATGACTATTACTGCCGTTTTATGGAGCATTTTCCGGATGTAGAAACACTGGCAAAGGCTTCGGAAGACGAAGTGATGAAGTGCTGGCAGGGGCTGGGCTATTATTCGCGTGCCCGTAACTTGCACGAAGCTGCGCGTACGATTGCCGAAAAAGGAGCTTTCCCCGTGCGTTATGAAGATGTAAGGGCATTGAAGGGGGTGGGGGACTATACGGCCGCAGCCATTTGTTCCTTTGCTTACGACATGCCGTATGCGGTGGTCGACGGGAATGTGTATCGCGTATTGTCCCGGTGGCTGGGCGTGGAAGAACCCATTGATACCGGAGCTGGAAAAAAACTGTATGCTTCGCTGGCCGATGAAATGATGGACAAGTCGCATCCGGCATTGTATAACCAGGCCATCATGGATTTCGGGGCCTTGCAATGTGTGCCGTCATCGCCTTCCTGCCTGTTTTGCCCGCTTTCAGACAGTTGTGTGGCCCTGCAAAAGAATTTAGTGGACAAACTTCCCTGGAAATCACGTAAAACGAAGGTGTTAGACCGTTATTTTTCTTATATTTACGTGCGTGCAGGCGTGCATACATTTATAAAAAGGCGTGAAGCCGGGGACATCTGGCAGAATCTGTATGAGTTTCCGCTGATTGAAACGGAACAGGAAGTAGGAGAAGAAGAGATTTTCTCTCTTCCGGCATTCCGGGAACTGGTAGGTAACCGCTCCATACGTATGTTCCGCGTGGTATCGCCTGAGGTGAAACACGTGTTGTCACACCGGGTAATCCATGCCCGATGTTACGAAGTAGAATTGGAAGAGGAAGATGCTGTTCTTTCTGGATTTCAGCGCGTTCTGATTGACGATTTGCATAAATTCCCGGTGTCGCGCTTGATATCTCGTTTTTTTTCGTTACTTTTGAAACCAAATTATAAAAAATAAAATCATGTCATTGAATAAAGTACAATTGATTGGAAATGTAGGGAAAGACCCTGAAGTAAGATATTTGGACAGTGGAGTAGCTGTGGCTACTTTCCCGCTGGCTACCACAGACCGTGCTTATACGCTGGCCAATGGCACACAGGTGCCTGAACGTACGGAATGGCATAACATCGTGTTATGGAAAAAATTGGCTGAAACAGCCGAAAAATATGTGCACAAAGGCGATAAGCTGTATATTGAAGGGAAAATCCGTACTCGTTCATACGACGACCAGAATGGAGTGAAACGTTATGTGACGGAAATTTTTGGTGACAATATGGAAATGCTGACTCCGCGTGCTGCACAGCCTGCTGCCCCTGCACAACCACAGGCCGCTTCGCCGGTTGCCGCTGCTGCTCAGCCTGAGAACAATCCTTCGGATGATCTGCCGTTTTAATCTCAGGCGGTCTTAAATAGATGTTTAACTACAGGTAGATAGAATGGACCCTGACTCGTGTTTGCTCCGCTGGACGGAGTTTTGTGACGGAATTACCGTAATGCCCCTTTCGTTAGGGGCTGCTTTTGCTTTGCTGCTTGCCCTTGCGTTATTATATACTTCGGGCTTTGTTTCTGCTTCTGAAATAGCTTTCTTTTCGTTATCTCCTTCTGACTTGAACGATATAGAGGAGGAGAATCATCCTTCTGACTCTAAAATCAAGGCCTTGCTTGATGATTCCGAGCGTCTGCTGGCCACTATTCTGATTTCGAATAACTTTGTCAATGTGACGATTATCATGCTGTTGAACTATGTGTTTGCCAGTGTGATTGATTTTGGAGAGGCAAAAATTCTGGAGTTTTTGATTGTAACGGTCGTATTGACCTTCCTGCTGTTGCTGTTCGGAGAAATTATGCCGAAAATTTATTCGGCACAGCACACTTTACCCTTTGCCCGTAAGGCGGCTCCCGTAGTAACGGTTTTGCGTACCGTATTTTGGCCCATATCCTCGTTGCTGGTCCGGTCTTCTTTTTTCATCAACCGATTTTCACAGAAGCGGAAAGTCCGGAACCTGTCGGTCAATGAACTTTCTCAGGCATTGGAATTGACAGATATTCAGGAAACACCGGAAGAAAACAATATGCTGGAGGGAATCATCCGTTTTGGAGAAGAAACCGCGAAGGAAGTAATGACTTCCCGTCTGGATATTGTGGATTTGGAAATACATTCTACTTTTTCTGAAGTTCTGAAGTGTATCAATGAGAACGGATATTCGCGTATTCCGGTGTATGAAGAAACGCGTGACCAGATTAAAGGTATATTGTATATCAAGGATTTGCTTCCTTATTTGGACAAAGGTGAGGATTTTAAGTGGCAGAACCTGATTCGTCCTGCCTTGTTTGTGCCTGAAAATAAGATGATTGGCGATTTGCTACGTGATTTTCAGGCGAATAAGATTCATATTGCCGTAGTGGTGGATGAATTTGGAGGTACGTCGGGTATCGTGACGATGGAGGACATCATCGAGGAAATTGTCGGAGAAATCAATGATGAATACGATGAGGAAGAGCGCACGTACGTGAAACTGACGGAAAACGTGTATGTATTCGAAGGAAAAACTCTGTTGTCGGATTTTTATAAGATTATCAAGGATAGTGAGGAGGTATTTGAGGATGTTTCTGGGGATGCGGATTCACTGGCCGGCCTTTTGCTGGAACTGAAGGGAGAGTTCCCCGCATTGCATGAGATTATCAATTACCAGAATTACCGTTTTGAAATTCTGGAGATGACTTCGCGTCGTATCCAGAAGGTGAAAGTGACCATCTCGCCTGTGGCTCAGGAAGAAGACGAGTCGAAGGAGAAGTAAGTATGCCGCTGCTGAAGACTTGGACGGAGGAGAATGGCAGATGGGGAATCTGGCAGGTGACGGAAACGATGGAGGAACTTTGTACCTGTCTGTCGGACGATGTGGTGCGGCAGGAACTTGAAGGCCTGAAGGCTTCTTCCCGGAAATTGGAATACCTGGCAGTCCGTGTGCTGCTGAAAACGATGTTGGGGAAAGAAGTGCGGATTGGACATGAACCTTCCGGAAAGCCGTTTCTGACAGGAGGGGAGTATCATGTATCCATTTCTCATACGAAGGGATATGTGGCAGTCGGTTTACATGAGTCTGCCCAGCCCGGCATTGATATTGAGGCTTATGGCGAGCGGGTACGAAAGGTAGAATCTCGCTTTATCAGAGAAGACGAAATGCCGGAAAGAGCACGGATGGAGTCGCGTGAAGAACTGTATCAGTTGCTCTTGCACTGGTCGGCCAAGGAAACCATGTACAAAGTGCTCGATATGGCAGAAGTGGATTTCCTGCAACACTTGAAAGTGTGTCCTTTTAAATTGTCTTCCTTTGGAACGTTTACAGGTGAATCGTATCGAAAATCGAGCAAGACTCGTTTCCTGATTCATTATCTGATACATCCTGAGTTTGTCTGTACCTATTGCCTCAATACCGAGGCTCGTAGAACAAACAACGGATGAGTTTGTTTATGAAAGAAAAAAGATGAACAAGAAATTACGTAAAACAATTCGGCTGACGGCCATTTCGTTAGGAGCGTTACTGACTGTATTCTTGTTGGCCGTAACCATCGTGGTGAATTTTATTTTTACACCGGAAAAGCTGACGCCGGTGGTGTTGAATGTGGCCAATCAGTCATTGAATGCCCGTTTGCAGATGAAAAGTGTGGAGCTGACTTTCTTTTCCACCTTTCCGCGATTCGGACTGAAGGTGACGGATGGAGTATTGGTGTCCAAAGCCATTAATGATACGTTATGGCAGAAGACCGATTCACTAGTTTCTTTCAAGAAATGTGTGGTAGTGGTGAATCCGGTGGATTATCTGCTGCATGATAAAATCAGCCTGCGTTATCTGGGACTGGAGGATGCGTCGGTATATGCCTTTAAGAATAAGGAAGGAAAAAGCAACTGGGACATCGTGAAGAGCACGGAAGAGACAGTAGAAGAGGATACCACATCGCAGAAGTCTCAGATTCAGGAAATAGACATTAACCGTGTGGCCTTGAAGCGTACGAACGTGACGTTCGACGACAGGGATACAAGAGTATACGCCCGCGTGCAGAACCTGAACATGAATCTGAAAGCTTCCTTGAAGAAAGATTATTCCATGTTGGCACTGGAGTATGACAACGAAAATCTGCTCTTCTGGCAGGACGGACAGTTACTGGTGAATCACCTGGCTGTAGGACTGAATGCGGATATGCAATTGGATCGTGTTTCCCGACGACTTACGCTGAAGGATACGGGACTGACATTGAATGGAATAGCCCTCGACTTGTCGGGTACCCTCGGACGGGATACGATTGGCGGACCGGCTTCGGTAGATTTGACCTATAAGTTGCATGCCCCGTCGCTGGAAACCGTGTTTAATATGATTCCGGAGAGTGTGCTGAAGCGTCAGGAACTCACAGCCAAAGGAGAGGTTACGTTAGAGGGAACCTTGAAAGGACATTATGGCAAACAGCAGATGCCGGAAGCCACACTTCACATGAGCATTAACCAGGCTTCGGCGAAGTATGCTGATTTGCCCTACGGTATTGACGACCTGACGGCTGAATTTAGTGGCTACGTTGATTTCATGCGCCACAAGCCCTCGTATGCCGATTTGAAGATATTCCGTTTCAAGGGAGCTCACACCGATATATTAGCTGACGGAAAAGTGGAAGATTTGTTGGGTGACCCTGACATCACTTTTCATACCCGTTCGGAAATAGACCTTACGGCACTGGCCAAGACTTTCCCCTTGCAGGAAGGAGTGTCGATAGGTGGTCGGGTGGGAGCCGACTTCCGCTTGCATTGTCGCTTGTCAACTATTCAGAAGCAGGACTGGGGGCGTGTCCGTTTGAAAGGAAAGCTGGATATGCAGGACATGTTCTTGCGCGATACCAAGAAGAATTTTGAATTTACCAGCCAGGCCGCTCTCCGTTTCATTGGAGAAGATAATCTTGCCGCACAAATGAACATTCGCAAGGCTTCCTTGCGTACTGCAGCTATTTCTGCCAATCTGGATGAATTGAATGCCACCGTCCGGTCTACGAATCCGCAGGATACGACCCGTCTGATTGACGTAGAATGTAAATTGCAGATGAGTCGTCTGAAAGGAGAGATGGGTGATTCGTTGAAGGTGTTCAGTAAAAAGGCAAAGGCTTCCTTGCACCTGCAGCCGGGCAAACTGAATCCGGCCATGCCGAATATAAAGGTAGCCTTGGAGACCGATACACTCTTCTGCCGTATGGGCGATATGAAAATGGGCATGGACAAGGGAGGCTTTAACTTGACGGCTGAAAAGGTACGCGATTCAGTATGGCTTCCCAAAGGAATTGTCGGATTCAACCGACTGACTTTAAGAACCCCTGAACTGGCTTTGCCGGTGAGAATGCGCAAAACAGCCGTAACGGTAGGCGATAGAGTTATCACTTTGAAAAATGCCAGCATGCGTATCGGACGTTCCAACTTGACGGCAAGCGGATCGGTTTACGGCCTGTATGCGGCAATGAAGAAAGGAAAAATGCTGAAGGCCAACCTGGAAATCGCTTCCCGTAACCTCGATTGCAATCAGTTGATTAATGCACTGAATTTCCCGCAGGATACGCTTCAGGCAGAGACCGACACGGTATCGTCGGCAGAACCGATGCAGTTGTTTGTCATTCCGAAGAACATTGATTTCGAGTTGAAGACTAACCTGAAAAAGGTGACTTACGGAAATATGGTGTTTGAAAATGTGCAAGGAGCGGTAGACATTCGCAATCAGGCGGTTTATCTGAAAAAGCTGACCATGCGTGGACTGGAAGCAGACCTGGAAACCACGCTGGTGTACCGTGCCCGCAGAAAAACAAGAGGCTATGCCGGTTTTGATTTCCGTTTGCGCAAGGTAAATATCGGTAAGTTGGTCGATTTCATTCCTTCGCTTGATACGATTGTGCCGATGCTCCGTTCCTTCAAGGGAATGGTCGATTTTGATGCCACGGCAGAAGCAGTGCTTGATTCCAACCTGAACGTGAAAATTCCAAGTCTGAAAGCGGCCATGCACATCAAAGGCGACAGTCTGGTACTGATGGATGGAGAAACTTTTGCCGAAATATCCAAGACACTGATGTTTAAGAACAAGAAACGGAATGTGTTCGACAGTATTTCGGTGAACCTGACCGTGCAGGACGGCAATGTGACGGTATACCCGTTCTTACTTCAGATAGACCGTTACAAGGCGGCTGTGGGAGGAACTCAGGGCCTGGATATGAACTTTAACTATCACATCTCTGTGCTGAAATCGCCGTTGCCGTTCAAGGCGGGAGTGAACATTACCGGAAACCTGGACAAGATGAAAATCCGTATCGGCAAGGCGAAGTATAAAGATGCAGTTACGCCTGTGGAAATCCGGAAAGTGGACAGCACGCGTGTGAACATGGGGCAGGAGATTATTCATAGCTTTGAACGCGTGATAAGCCGTACGTACAGAGGAAAACTTCCGCAAGGTGCTGAGTGAGGTAAGTTTGCATATTTATCTGAATAATTGTATATTTGCGAACGAGAGACAGAATTTATATGAGTATTAACACTATTAATTATTAAAATCTTCATTATTTATGTTTAACAAGCATCCTAAAGGTCTGATACCAGCTGCACTTTCTAACATGGGGGAGCGTTTTGGCTACTACATCATGAATGCCGTACTGGTATTGTTTCTTTGTTCTAAATTTGGTATAAGTGAGGAAAAAAGTACACTTATCTATTCATTCTTTTATGCAGGTATTTATCTGTTAAGTCTTGTGGGGGGGCTGATTGCCGACAGAAAGCAGAATTATAAAGGTACAATCATGGCCGGTCTCGTGGTCATGGCTATTGGATATATTGCATTATCTATTCCTATTACTGCCAATGCAGGTAATACATCATGGTTGCTTACGCTTACTTGTATTGCCTTGTTTTTCATCGCATTTGGTAATGGTCTGTTCAAGGGAAATCTTCAGGCCATTGTAGGTCAGATGTACGATGACCTTGAAGCAGAGGCTGCAAAGAAGGGGGAAAAGGAACTGATTGAAGCTAAGAGCAAGAGAGATTCCGGATTCCAGATATTTTATGTATTTATCAATATTGGTGGACTTATCGCTCCGTTTATCGCTCCTTTGTTGAGAAGCTGGTGGCTGAGTGCACACAATATGGTTTACAATGCTGGTCTTCCTGCTCTGTGTCATGAATATATAGCAAAAGGTGCAGACGGTATGTCGGCTGAGGCTATGGGTAACTTGAACCAGCTGATGTCACAGTGTGTGGGTGAAACTTCCGATATGGCTGCTTCTTGCGCACAGTATTTGCAGGTATTTAATGAAGGTATTCATTATTCATTTGTTGCATCTGTTGCCGCAATGCTTATTTCTTTGATTATCTTCTTTGTGACCAAGAGTCAGTTCCCAAATCCGGGGAAAAAGGAAGCAGCAGCTGCTGTTACTTATACAGCTGAAGAAAAGGCAGCCATGGCTAAGGAAATCAAACAGCGTCTTTACGCCTTGTTTGCAGTGCTTGGCGTGGTTATTTTCTTCTGGTTCTCATTCCATCAGAACGGTACTTCACTTTCACTCTTTGCGAGAGACTTCGTTGATACATCTACAATTGCTCCGGAAATATGGCAGGCAGTGAATCCTTTCTTTGTGATCACATTGACTCCGGTCATCATGATGATTTTCGGTTCTCTTTCAAGAAGAGGCAAGGAAATTTCTACTCCGCGTAAGATTGCCATCGGTATGTTCATCGCAGGTTTGGCTTATCTCTTCTTGTCTGTATATTCACTCATTATGGGTTATCCTTCTGCTGCAGAATATCGAGAACTTCCTATTGACCAGCAGGTAAAGGCTGGTGCATGGGTGTTGATTGTTCTTTACTTCCTGCTTACTATGGCCGAGTTGTTTATCTCTCCGCTTGGATTGTCATTCGTTTCGAAGGTGGCTCCAAAGCATCTTCTGGGACTTTGCCAGGGATTGTGGCTTGGTGCAACAGCTGTAGGTAATCTTCTGTTGTGGATTGGCCCACTTATGTATAACGCCATTCCTATTGGATATTGCTGGGCTATTTTCATGATTGTATGTCTCATTTCAATGGGAGTCATGCTGTTCATGGTAAAATGGTTGGAACGTGTAGCAAAATAAATTTCTCGAAATAGAATTTACTTGTGGAATCCCTCATGCGGTTGCATGGGGGATTTTTTATGGGGGTAATTTTGAGAGATTCTTTGTCATAATGAAAATCAGCCTTAAGGATAAGAAAGTATTAAAAATGGTGTGCGATGAGCGGAAGATATTAGTTGTGCCAGCTTTTTTCGTATATTTGATGCACTTAGCTATATCAATATTAACTTGATTATAAAATATAAATATGCTTATAACTCGCGACTTTTTAAATAAGGCATTAGAAGATAAAGTGCCCCTTTTTCATGATGGAGATTACATTGATGATGACGTTCTGTATGATTTGTTTTATGCACCAGCAAAATCGAAAATATTACCTAATGGTAGGAAAGTCAAAACAACATTCATTTCAAAAGATGACAGAAATATTCTGTGTGCAGAAATGAAAGGATATAATCCACAAAAACGAAAAGAAGGGTTTGATAAGATTTATTGTAGTTTGAAATGTAAGTCATGTGGAAAAATCTTTCCAATTCATATCACAAAATGGCAAATTATTAGTAGAGGATTTAAAATAAGTTGATAGTATCGGCGAAACGGTACCATCATAGCGCATGAATCGGTACCGCTATAGCGGAGGAATCGGTACCACCTCAGCGCTCCAATCGGTACCAACGTAGCGCATGAATCGGTACCAGCAAAAAGATTGACAATTCAGTTCTGTAGTTTAGTATAAACTTCATATCTTAAAGGTCCGATCAATCAATACCCTTTAAGATATGGCAAACAGAACGTTGAATATGGTAAAATTAAAAAGAGCATTTCAAATGCTGTCGGCTTCCACTCCTCAACGGGAAATATGTGCACAACTGCACATAGGCCGTGGAGTCTTAAACCGCTACAAGAAGTTGGCTGATGAAGCCAAAGTTGATTACGGCACAATAGGCCGGATGAGTGAAGAGCAAATCCACAGTCTGCTGCAGTCTCCACCAACTCCCAAGCCTTCTGAACAGAAAAACGAGTTGAAAGAGCTGTTGCCAGACTATGCGGAAGATCTTGCCAGACACCGCCACCTGACCATACAGCTGTTACACGAGGAATATCTCAAGGATCATCCTAACGGCTATGCGTACACGCAGTTCAAGAAGCATATCCGTGATTATCAGTATACCAACAACCTGTCTTACCACAACACTTACATCCCGGGATGTGAGATGCAGATTGATTTTGCTGGTGACAAGCTCTATGTTACAGACCGGAAAAGTCAGGAGCATATACCTGTAGTTGTCCTCTGCTGTATGCTGCCGTTCAGCGGTATGGGCTATGCCAAAGCCATGTATCATGCAAGCATGGAATACTTTTTCAGTGGCTTGTCGGATGCCATAACCTATTTTGGAGGATGTCCTGAAGTGTGCAAGAGCGACAACATGACCCAATGGGTGAAAAAGTCAGACCGTTACGAGCCTACATTCAACAATGCTGCGCTGGAATGGTCAAGCTACTACAATACTACCCTGGAGGCTTGCCGTGTACGGAAGCCACGTGATAAAGGTCCTGTAGAAGGAATCGTATACAAGTTCTACCAGTTTATATATGCTGCCATCCGGCATGAAGTGTTCCATTCTTTGGATGAGCTCAACAGCCGTATCTTTGAATTGACAGACAAGTTTAATGACCGTCCTTCCAGAACTACCGGAAAAAGCCGCAGGAGTGTGTTTGAAGCCGAAGAACAAGGCTGTCTTGGGCCGCTCCCCATCACCCCTTTCCGCTTCCGTTACCGCAAGGAAGTGAAACTGACCGGTGATTACCATGTCACCGTAGGACGGCTTGAAGAGCGGCATCTTTACAGCGTCCCATACATTTATGTAGGACAAAGAGTAACCGTGGTCTGGGATACAGAAACCGTGGAAGTATATCTGAACACCCAACGAATAGCCCTGCATAAAAGAAGCTTCATAGCCGGACGTTCTACAGAGGACGCGCACATGCCTGAGAATCATCTGGAATACCAGCACAGCAAAGGACGGAATGCCGCCTTTTACCTGGAAGAGGCAGAGGTTATCGGCATGTATACACTGAAAGCCGTAGAAAAGGTATTGGCTTCACCGAAGTACGTAAGCCATGCCTACCGCTCTTGCGAAGGTATATTGTCCTTGCGTAAAAAATATGGTAAGGAAAGGCTTGAGAATGCCTGCAAGCGTGTGTCTGAAAGCGGAACCGTAACTTACAGCATGCTCAAGAATATCCTTCAGAACAATCTGGATAAAGCTGAAAACCGACCCAATGTATGCTGTATCCCAACCAATGAATATGTACGGGGTGCAGAAGCGTTTTCCAACATTTAAACTCTTATTTATATGAATACACAAGAAACCATCATACAACTCAAGGAGTTGAAACTGAAGGGAATGGCGAATACGCTGGAATCCCTGATGACTCTTCCGGTGCAAAGCCGTCCCTCATTTGATTTTGCCATGGCCAAGATGGTAGAGGCAGAAATACTGGAAAGGAAGGAACGTAAAACAGAAATGTTCCTCAAAACCAGCAAACTCCGCTACAGTGCCATGATTGAGGATGTTGCCTGTGGAGCAGAACGCAACATTACAACTGAACAGCTGGCTGCACTGGCCGACTGTTCCTTCATACGCAGACATGAGAATCTGCTGATACAAGGTAAATGCGGCTGTGGAAAGACCTTCCTGGCATGCGCCATTGGCAGACAAGCCTGCACCTTGGGCTTCAGAACCGTCTATCTTAATATGAACCGGTTCATCGAGAAGATTACACTGTCCAAACTGGATAACACCTTCCTCAAGATGATTACTTCCTTGGAGAAGAATGACCTGATTATATTGGACGACTTCGGTCTGCAGCCGATGGACACCAATACCAGGTTGGCTCTGCTTCAGATCCTGGAAGAGAGATATGAACGAAAGTCAATGATCATCGCATCACAGCTTCCTATCTCAAAATGGTATGATTACATAGGAGACCCAACCTTGGCGGATGCCATTATGGACCGTCTCGTGGCCAACGCTAATAAAATTGAGTTAAAAGGCGAGTCTATGAGACAGCGAAAGAAAAAATAATATACATTTGCAAAGAATCTTACAGAACTGAATGCGGTACCGTTTGCAGCGTCATGACGGTACCGATTGCAGCGCTACAATGGTACCGATTACAGTGCTACGCATGGTACCGATTCAGCGCTATCGTCAATAAGTGATTTAGTTAACATTTCTGTACATCCTGATAGTTATAATTTATTTACCAATGCATTTAAAGAGCTTTATAATGTAAAATTTGGGAATGAAAATAATATCTATGTATGTGAATCATGTGTTGATAAGTTTATTTCAGATTCAATGAAAGAAGCATCTGAATTTTTAGAACGAAAGGATAAGTTTGACTGGTTTATTTCCGAAGAGAATTCTGATGATTGGAAAAGAAAATTATTTAAAATAGAAAGTCCTTATTTCATATCAGGCAATAAAGAAGTATTTTTTGAAGGGAAAAAAATTCGTGCTGCTAATGGAGAGTCTTGGACTGACGAGAAGTATAATGAATGCCAAAAAAGTGAAAAAGAGAAATTAATTCATCAAAGAAAACTCGAAGAAATACGCCGTCAGCAAAAACTGGACGAAGAAGCCGAACGCGAGAGAACAAGAAAAGCAAATGAATTGTTTCTTGCACGTCATCAATTAAATACTCCAACTCAAAGATATATTAATAAGTTTTGCAATAAAGATTCTGATATTGATATAACAGATAAAGAAATTCAGAGAGAAGCACTTTCACCGGAAGATGTAAATTATGAAGCCATTCAAAAACACAATAGTAAACTATATAGAGAATATCTTCAATCACCTCTTTGGAAAATTATATCATCAAAGGTGAAATGGAATGCAAATCATCGTTGTGAAAGATGTGGTTCTAACAAAAATCTTGTAACACATCATACCTCTTATGAATTTAAAGGTGTAGAATTTCTTGCTTTTCATACACTTCAGTGTTTATGTTCAAAATGTCATGAAAAGGAACATGGCAAATAGAGTATTTCTGTATTTACAATTATATACTTATTATATCTTTAGTGACTAACGTATGTAACCATATATTACATACGTTAGTAATTAATCATTAGATACGTTAGTGCCAACCAACGACTAACGTATCTAATAATCTGCAAGAAAACTTTGCCATTTCAAATAAAATTGTAACTTTGCCATTACAGTCCCCACTAATAAAAAAGGAGGTCAGTATGTACAAGTACAAACTCGTAAAGAAAATCAATCC
>OHBJ01000636.1_pt1 | contig 23289 bp, 16 predicted proteins | sample 1577241 | NCBI WGS metagenome assembly OHBJ01 (sample SAMEA3541594, study PRJEB24748) | human gut metagenome | biome: human gut; feature: human-associated habitat; material: faeces | place: China | collected 2012 | reverse complement strand
AAGGACATGGAGCGAAACCGGAGCCGGAAGATGACTTTTTTGTCACGCAATGGACAGATAAAGGCTGGGTGAGGGGACAAGGTATTTTCGATCAGGAACCACCTTGTTTCTATAAAGATTACAGTGCCGCCATGCAGGACATGAATGTCCCTCTTATCTCTCATGAGATTGGGCAGTATGCCGTATTTCCGAATCTAAAAGAAATAGAAAAATACACAGGAGTACTGGAACCTCTGAATTTTAAGGCTGTCAAACAGGATTTACAGAAGAAAGGATTATATTCGAAAGCGGAGGATTTTCTGGAAGCATCGGGAAAATTGGCGGTCTTGTTATATAAGGAGGAGATAGAAAGAGCGATGAAAACAAAGCAGTTCAGTGGTTTTCAGTTGTTGGATTTGCATGATTTCCCGGGACAGGGAACTGCACTGGTCGGACTTTTGGATGCTTTCTGGGATTCGAAAGGATTGATTGAGGCTTCTGCTTTCAGGCAGTTTTGTGCGCCTGTTGTTCCGTTGGCTCGTTTTGCTAAAGCGGTTTATTCCGGTGATGAGATGTTCTCTGCATCAATTGAAGTTGTCAACTATTCGAATGCGGCTATTGATAATAAACAGATAATGTGGCAGCTGGCTGATGAGGCGGGAACGCAAATCTCAAACGGCAGACTGAATGTGGAAAGTATATCCAAAGGAACAGTGACACAATGTGGAGATATCCGTACAGAACTTAAAAGTGTACGGAAGGCTTCAAAGTTGTATCTCACGGTATCTGTAGAAGGAACTGAATGGAAAAATACGTGGCCTGTTTGGGTATATCCTCGTATCGAATCATTGAATGTCGGAGATGTCCTGCTGACTCAAGATGTAGAAGAAGCTTTGGCTGCGTTGAATCAAGGAAGAAAAGTTTTGTTTTCTCCGAAAATGAGTTATCTGAAAGGATTGGAAGGGAAGTTTCTTCCGGTCTTCTGGAGTCCTGTCCATTTCCCCAGACAGGCAGGAACAATGGGACTTCTGTGCAATACTCAACATGCGGCTTTGCGGCACTTCCCTACAGAAATGCATAGCAACTGGCAATGGTGGAATCTGGTGAAGAGGTCGAAAGTACTGGTTGTCGATTCGTTACCGCCGGTTGAACCGATTGTGGAATCTATTGACAATTTTACAAATAACAGAAAGTTGGTATCTGTCTTTGAAACAAAATGTGGAAAGGGAAAACTGATAATGAGTGCTATGGATATTCTTTCCGAGGGAAGCGACAAGCCTGAAATACAACAGATGCTTTACAGCCTGGTTACGTATATGAATTCTGAAAGTTTTGCTCCCCGGACGATGCTTGGCGAAGAGGATATCAGAAGCCTGATACTAAAGAATGAAGGTAAAGTGATAGAAACAAAAGCGACATCTATTTATAGGGGCTTGGACTAGAAAAAAAGGAGTACCGGGTGTTCGGTCGAAAGTCTAAAAAACAAGTTTGCAAAATCAATTAATCAATCAATCTTCTAATGGTATGAGAAGTTATAATAAAAAGTTTGTCTATTTTATCTGTTTAGTATCCGCAATGGGCGGACTTCTATTCGGCTATGACTGGGTAGTGATAGGGGGAGCGAAACCTTTCTACGAACTCTATTTCGATATAGCCGATGTGCCTGCCATGCAGGGACTTGCCATGAGCGTGGCTTTACTCGGCTGTCTGATTGGCGCTATGGTGGCAGGGATGATGGCAGACCGTTATGGGCGTAAACCTCTCCTGATAATTTCTGCTTTCATATTCTTGTCTTCTGCCTATGCTACCGGGGCATTTTCAGTATTTAGCTGGTTCCTGGCCGCCCGCTTTCTGGGAGGTATCGGTATCGGAATCGCTTCGGGACTTTCTCCTATGTATATTGCCGAAGTAGCTCCTGCCTCAATCAGGGGAAAGCTCGTCTCGCTAAACCAATTGACAATTGTGCTCGGTATTCTTGGCGCTCAAATCACAAACTGGCTGATTGCGGAGCCTATTCCTGCAGACTTCTCTCTCGCGGATATCTGCGCTTCGTGGAATGGCCAAATGGGATGGCGATGGATGTTTTGGGCGGCTGCCTTCCCTGCTGCGATATTCTTGTTGCTGGCATGTTTCATTCCCGAAAGTCCCCGTTGGTTGGCGATGAAAGGGAAAGAAGGGAAGGCATGGAATGTACTCAGCAAAATAGGCGGTGACGACTATGCCGGTCAGGAACTTCGCCTGGTGGAAGAAACCGGTTCTTCGAAGTCGGAAGGAGGATTGCGGTTGTTGTTTAGCCGTCCGTTCCGTAAAGTGCTTGTTTTAGGTATTATCGTAGCTGTGTTCCAGCAATGGTGCGGTACGAATGTTATCTTCAATTATGCGCAGGAGATATTTCAGTCCGCAGGATATTCATTGGGAGATGTTCTCTTTAATATTGTGGTGACAGGTGTGGCAAATGTAATTTTTACTTTTGTGGCAATCTATACAGTCGAACGTTTAGGACGCCGTATTCTTATGCTGTTGGGAGCCGGGGGACTGGCAGGCATTTATCTTATTCTGGGTACTTGTTATTTCTTCGAAGTCAGTGGATTCTTTATGGTGGTGCTGGTCGTTTTGGCTATTGCTTGCTATGCGATGTCGTTGGGGCCAATCACCTGGGTACTGCTCGCCGAGATTTTTCCGAACCGAGTACGTGCCGTTGCGATGGCTACCTGTACATTTGCTTTATGGGTCGGTAGTTTCACACTGACATACACTTTCCCGCTACTGAATAATTTCTTGGGAAGCAGCGGTACATTTTGGATTTATGCAGCCATTTGTGCTGTCGGCTACCTGTTCTTCTTCCGTGCATTGCCCGAAACGAAAGGCAAATCGCTGGAAGCATTAGAAAAGGACTTAATTAAATAAACGATAACGGATTGTCAAATTAGCAAGTAAATAGGCATAACATCATTAATCAGGCTGGGAGGATATAAAACCTCCCTGTCTCCGATCTTCTTTGTCTTTTGTTTTTTTGTCAACGAATAAAAAATAAATTTATAATCAATAATACGATGGTAAAAGCATGGAAAGAAAAGGTGGTTATCCCTACCTATGAAGTAGGTAAACCGGAGAAGAATCCGATTTTCCTGGAGAAACGGGTGTATCAAGGCAGTAGTGGGGTAGTTTATCCTTATCCTGTGATTGAATCAATGTCCGATGAAAAGGTGGATAAGGAATACAATGCTATTTTTATCGAAAACGAATATATCAAAGTGATGATTCTGCCTGAACTGGGTGGACGTGTGCAGATGGCCTATGATAAAATCAGAGAGCGTCATTTTATTTATTATAATCATGTGATAAAGCCGGCTCTGGTGGGACTTGCAGGACCGTGGATTTCTGGTGGTATCGAATTTAACTGGCCTCAACATCATCGCCCCAGTACTTATATGCCCGTGGATACGACTATTGAGGAAAATGCCGACGGAAGCGTCACGGTATGGGTAAATGAAATGGAACGTATGTTTCATCAGAAGGGAATGGCAGGTTTTACACTTCGTCCCGGACATGCTTTTCTTGAAATCAAAGGAGTACTTTACAACCGTACCGAAGTACCGCAGACCTTTCTGTGGTGGGCGAATCCTGCCGTAGCGGTGAATGATTACTATCAGAGCGTATTCCCGCCGGATATCAATGCCGTGTTCGACCATGGAAAACGTGCCGTATCCAGTTTTCCTATCGCAACGGGTACTTATTATAAGATGGACTATTCCGCCGGAGTGGACATCTCGAACTATAAGAATATCAAGGTTCCTACTTCCTATATGGCTGTAAATTCCCGCTTTGACTTCGAGGGTGGATATGAGAATGATACCCGTGCCGGTATGCTGCATGTAGCCAATCACCATATTTCTCCGGGTAAGAAACAATGGACTTGGGGGAACGGTGATTTCGGTCGTGCATGGGACCGTAATCTGACCGATGAGGATGGACCGTATATTGAATTAATGGCAGGTGTATATACTGAAAATCAACCGGACTTTACTTGGCTGCAACCTTATGAAGAAAAGAGTTTCGTTCAATATTTCCTGCCTTACCGGGAATTGGGAGTGGTGAAGAATGCCAGCAGGGATTTGCTGATGAACATTGAACAGGAAGGAGAAGACTGTGTACGTTGTAAGATATTTGCTACTTCTCGTCAGACGGTAAACGTTATTTTGAAAGGAGAAGACGGTAAAGTGTATTATAGCAAGGAAGTGACTATCACCCCGGAAGAATTGCTGAATGAAGTGGTAAATGTGAATGGTGAGAAACTTAATAAACTGATTCTTGAAATCACGGCAAACGGAAGGGAATTGCTTTATTGGCATGCGGAACCGGAAGAAGTGAAACCTATTCCTGATGCTGCCGAAGCTGCGCTATTTCCACAAGAAATAAAGACAACTGAACAGCTTTATTTAACAGGTATGCATTTGGAGCAATACAGGCATGCTACTTATAATCCCGTAGAATACTACGAAGAAGCATTGCGGCGTGATCCGATTGATGTACGTAATAATAACGCGCTTGGTCTGTGGTATATACGTAAAGGGCGTTTCCATAAAGCAGAACAATATCTGCTTACTGCCGTGAAGACCCTACAAAAACGTAATCCGAATCCTTATGACGGAGAACCGATTTATAATCTTGGCCTTGCCTTGAAATATCAGGGACGTTACAATGAGGCTTACGACCGTTTCTATAAAGCTTGCTGGAATGCTGCTTGGCAGGATGCCGGATATTTTGCTTGTGCACAGATTTCTACTATGCAAAACCGCTTGGCAGATGCATTGGATGAAATTAATCACTCGCTAATCCGCAACTGGCACAATCATAAAGCCCGTGCTTTAAAAGTTGCTATCCTCCGCCGAATGGGACAATCAGAAGAAGCTCTGCAACTGATTGAGGATTCATTGGCCATTGATAAATTCAACTTTGGCTGTCGTTATGAAAAATATTTGATAACCAATGTTTCTGACGAGTTGGCTACTTTGAAGGAAATGATGCGTGGCGAACCTCATAACTATGATGAAATAGCGCTTGATTATTGTGCGGCAGGTTGTTGGCAAGAGGCTGCTTCTTTATGGAATATAGCTATAACTGAAGGTGCCGTTACTCCTATGACTTATTATTATTTAGGCTGGTGTCTGGTTCAAGGGGAATTACCGGGAACAGGACAGGTGTTTGCCCAAGCGGCTGAGATGTGTCCTGATTATTGTTTCCCTAACCGTCTGGAAGCAATCCTTGCATTACAATGTGCCATGGAGCAAAATCCGCATGATGCTAAAGCCCCTTATTATCTGGGTAATCTATACTATGACAAACGTCAGTACGACTTGGCTATGGAAGCATGGGAAACTTCTGCCCGGCTAGATGATAACTTCCCGACTGTATGGCGTAATCTGGCTCTGGCTTATTTCAATAAAAAGAATGAAGAAACAAAGGCTATCGAATACATGGAACGTGCTTTTCGGCTTGATACAACAGATGCACGTATTCTAATGGAATTGGACCAGCTTTATAAACGTGTTCGTCGTCCGCATAAGGAACGTCTGGCTTTCTTACGGCAATATCCTGATTTGATTGAGCAACGTGACGATCTTGTATTGGAAGAAATAACTCTGTTGAACCAGACTGGTGAATATGAAAAAGCCAAAGCATTGCTTGATGCACATAGCTTCCACCCTTGGGAAGGTGGTGAGGGAAAAGTACCTGCCCAATATCAACTAGCCCGTGTGGAACTGGCTAAGCAAGCATTGACTGCTGGCAATAATCAAGAAGCAATTGCATTATTGGAAGAATGCTTGGAATATCCGCATCATTTAGGTGAAGGCAAATTGTACGGTGCACAAGAGAATGATTTCTATTATTTCTTGGGTTGCGCTTATGAAAATCTGAACCGTAAAGATGAAGCTGTCAGATATTGGGAACAGGCCACTGTTGGGCCGACAGAACCTGCCGCCGCCATGTATTATAATGATGCGAAACCCGATAAAATATTTTATCAGGGGTTGGCATTACTAAAACTAGGACGCATAGATGAGGCGAATGGACGTTTTCATAAGTTGATTTCTTACGGAGAGAAGCATTTGTTTGACAAGATTAAAATGGATTATTTCGCTGTGTCATTGCCTGATCTTTTGATTTGGGAGGATAACTTGACTGTAAGGAATATAATTCATTGCAAATATATGATGGCATTGGGATATTGGGGATTGAATCAGAAAGAGAAATCTGCCAGGTTATTGAAAGAGGTAGAAAAATTGGATATTAATCATCAGGGGATTCAGGCCTTTCGTAGTTTGATCAAATGAGATAGTGGATGCTTTTTTATTCCTGAATGAAGAGCTAGGCTGATTTGTTAATCAGCTTAGCTCTTTCACATTTAAATTGTTTCACACTTGAAAGAGAATATAAGTATCAGGCTATATATAATTTTAGGTCTTGTGAATATTAGCTCTGTTTGGGATTGGGTATAAATTTCACGCAAACAGGTTTATCTACTTTTATGTCTCCGTGTATGTCTGTTAACAGGCCTGTGTCTGCATCTCTTTCGTATATCTGAATGACATTGCTGTCTCTGCAAGCAACCAGCATGTATTTGCCATTAGGCGTAATAATGAAATTACGAGGATGAATCCCTGTAAGTTGATAACCTACTTTTGTCAGTATTCCGTTATCCGGTTGGATACTGAAAATGGCGATGCCGTCTGCTTTCAGGCGATTACTGGCATACAGGAATTTGCCGTCCGGACTGATATGAATATCACCACTGCCTTTTGCACAGACTGTATCGGCAACTATGGTTTGGATTTCTTTTAAATCTCCGTCTTTATACTCGAAGGCTATTACTGTACCCGACAGTTCATTAATCAGATAGGCATAATTACCGTTAGGTGAGAATGTCAGATGCCGGGGACCTGAACCGGCTTTCACTTTAAAGGCGGAAGGAGAACCTTCTTTAAGAAAACTTTCCTTATTCTCTGCATTCGCGTCCGGGTTAATGATAAACTTATGTATTTGGTCTGTTCCCAAATTATCGGCAAACATATATTTACCGTCCGGAGTGATACGGACACAATGTAAATGGGATTTCTCCTGTCGTTCCTTATCGGTTCCCGAACCTTCGAACTTTATAATATCGGAAGCAGGCAGGAGTGAACCGTCTTTTGCGATAGGAAAAACAGAGATACTGCCGCCGCTGTAATTGGCGGTTATCACATTATTTCCATTTGTAATGATATAGCAAGGATCTTCACCACCGGTTTTCTGTGAATTCAATAATTTAAGAGTTCCTTTTTCCTGATTGAAGGCAAATGCATTGGCGGCCGCCTGTTCATTATTGAATTCACTGACTGTATAAATAAATTTTCCGTCAGCAGAAACTGCGAGATAAGAGGGATTTTCTACTTCCGTTTCACTAAGTGCGGTTGCCGTTCCGGTTTCTTCGTTGAAACGGAAACTGTAAATTCCCTTACTGTCTCCTGACGTGTAAGTTCCTACTAGCATGGTTAGTTCATTTTCCTTTGTTCCGGTTGGTGTTTCCATATCAGTCTTTTTTTTAAAGGTACAACTACTAATGGTAGTTGCAATTACACAGATAACAGCGAATGTATACAAATGAGTTGTAATCAATAATTGTTTCATGATATTGATATTTTATGTTGTACGGAATATTGCATAAATTGTATCAGTATGACAAAGGTAAGTGATTGACTTGGAATAAAGTCAATAATTTGCTGGAATTCTTCTTTAGGATTGTTTTTATTTTAAGAGAATATTTGGGATAGAGGAGTGGAATTATGTATTTTTTCGATATTCGAAAAAGCGCTAACTAATCTTTTCAAAAAAAGACTATTTTTTTTGATTATTAGGAATTTTATGGTATATTTGCAATACCACAATGAAATAATACACATAAGCAAAAATAAATAGTGCCGTGAGGCACATCCTCTTACTTTAATAAATAAAAGAACAAGTTAACCATTAATTATTGTAAACAGTTCCTTGTCCGATTTCACGCATAGGGATTTTGTTTACTTCCTTATTATTAATGTGACCTTGATATAAATCTAATTACTAACTAACAATTTATTCTATGAAACAATGTAAAACACTGCCATTCATGTTTCTTCGAAGCATGTTTGTGTTATTTCTTTCTTGTTTGTCCGTGAATACTTTGGGGCAATCACTGACAGTTAGCGGTACCGTTACGGACGAAAAAGGCGAACCGATTATTGGTGCCAGTGTATTGGTAATAGGAACTACCAATGGTAGTATTACCAACTTTGACGGTATTTTTACTCTCAACAATGTAGCATCCAATGCTCAAATTACAATTTCTTATATTGGAATGAAAAGTCAGACATTGAGCGTTAATGGTAAGACTTCTTTTAAAATAGTTTTGAAAGAGGACTCTGAAGTGCTGGATGAAGTAGTAGTAGTGGGATATGGAACCCAAAAGAAGGTAAATTTGACGGGAGCCGTTACTATGGCTGATGGCGATGTGTTGGAGGATCGGCCGATAGCTAACGTAACCCAAGGATTACAAGGAGCTATTCCCAACTTGAATATAACATTTGATGGAGGTAGTCCTAACGCAACTGCGCAAATCAATGTCCGTGGAACAACATCATTGAACGGTGGCTCGGCTCTTATATTGGTGGATGGAGTGGAAACTAATGATATTTCTTTGCTCAATCCACAGGATATTGCAAGCATTTCGGTGTTAAAAGATGCTTCTTCAGCTGCTGTTTATGGAGCTAGAGCTGCATTTGGAGTGGTCCTGATCACTACAAAGAAGGGTACTAAAGGTGAGAAAGTGCGTGTGAATTACAACAACAATTTCTCCTGGTCGTCTCCTTCCAGATTGCCCGAAGGCATAAATTCCAGCAAATGGATTCATGCAATTAATCAGGCTAGTGTTAATTCCGGTGGTAACGGAGACTTTTCCACTGAATTAGTAGAAGCCATTGACAGGTATAATAGTGACCCGGTCAATAACCCTTCTGTATTTATAGACCAAACAGGCAAGTATACAGGTATAGGTCAGTGGGCGTATGCTGCTAATACAAACTGGTTCGAGGAGTTCTATAAGAAATCTGCTTTCATGCAGCAACATAATGCCAGTATCAGCGGAGGAACTGAGAAAAATTCATATTATGCTTCTATCGGATACAAAGGGCAAGATGGATTATTTGCATTTGGAGATGATACTTATAAACGTATCAATATGTCTTTCAATTTTACTTCTCAATTGACAAACTGGTTGGAAATCACCTTCCGGACTAAGTATAACCGTAACGAGTCGGACATTCCGAATACATACGATTATATGGGAAGTAGTCCTTATCATGAAGTTTATCGTGCTTTTCCTTTTATTCCGGTTTATCTGCCGGATGGAAATTTTGCAGCTGTGGCCGGTTCTAACTTCAACTATAATATTGCAGGAATCATGGCTCAAGCAGGACGTGATATTACTTCTTCCGATGACTTTTGGTATACGGGAGCATTCAATATTACTCCGATAAAAGGTTTGTCCATTAAAGGGGATTATACAGGAAATAAGTTTTTTAAGCAACAGAAAAAGCATCAAAATATTTTGTATCAATCACAACCGGATGGTACAAGTATTCCGCAAGGAAGTTCAAATGGGGTAAATAATGATAAGTACAATGACACTTATCAAGCTTTAAACCTCTGGGCTGAATATAAGAAAACTATCAAGCAGCACTCTTTCGGTGTCATGGCCGGATATAATCAGGAAAGTAAAAAAATAACAGCTTTGAAGACAAAAGTTTCAGGACTGTACGACAACAATACTCCGGTCAGTGACCTTGCTACTACTTTGCAGTCTATAGGAGAAGATGCAACGGTCTGGGCTGTACAAGGCATGTTCTTCCGCTTGAATTATGACTATTTAGGCCGATATCTGTTGGAAGTGAATGGACGTTATGATGGTTCTTCCAAATATAAAAGCGGTTCACAATGGGGATTTTTCCCTTCTGTGTCTGTTGGTTGGAGACTGTCGGAAGAAAAGTTTTTTGAACCTGCACGCAACCTTTTTGATAATGTAAAGCTTCGCGCTTCTATCGGAACACTAGGCAATCAGGTAACAAACGGAAATTTTGACTATTTAGGTTATCTGGATAATGAAACTTTATCTTATGTAATGGGTGGAAAAGTTATATCCGGATTGAAAGCACCGACATTGGCAAGTACCAATATTACTTGGGAAAAGGTAACAACTACCAATTTCGGTCTGGATATCGCTATGTTGAATAACCGTTTAAATGCTTCATTCGATTACTATATCCGTAATACAAACGATATGGTGATTTCTAAAACCTATCCGGCCGTATTGGGAAGTTCCGGTGGTAAAGAAAATTTGGCGAATATGCGGACGAATGGTTGGGAATTATCTGTTTCTTGGAATGATAAGATTAATAATGTCGGAGGCAGTCCGTTAATGTATTCTATCGGTGTAGGACTTGCAGACAGTTATTCAACTATTACAAAATTCGATAATCCGGAAGGAGCTTTGAATAATTACTATGAAGGTAAGCGAATCGGAGAAATATGGGGGTATGTAACTGATGGATTCATTCAGGACGAAGCAGAAGCTCAGAGAATGGCTACTATTCAGGGAGATATATCAAAGACTTGGAAAGTAGGTGACATACGTTATAAAGATTTGGATGGAGTGGAAGGTATTACATCTGCCAAGACTATCTATAATACAGGTGACCAGAAAGTGATAGGTAACACCACTCCCCGTTATTCTTTCAATATCAATGCCAGTGCTTCCTGGAAGGGATTCGATGTGCGTGTCTTTTTTGAAGGGATAGCTAAAAGAGATTTATGGATTGACAGCCCGGTGTTTTGGGGATTTCCGAGTAATAGCAACGTATGGCAATCTGCTGTTAATGATTACCATGTTGATAATTCTTGGAGTGAGAATAATACCAATGCCTATTACCCGCTTCCAAGTTATAGTGGCAGGAGTAAGCAAACCCAAACAAAATACTTGCAGAATGGTGCATATATTCGTTTGAAGGATTTAACAATCAGTTACACAATACCTAAAGCGTGGATATCTACAGTTGGAATCGAGCAATTGAAAGTATTTGCAAGTGGTCAGAATTTATGGGTAGGGACTAAGCTATTTAAGTATCTGGATCCGGATATTGTCAGTACACGTCAGTCCAACTCCAAAGACAATAAATTGGTGGGTAATCTTACTTCCGATGGTAAGGCTTATCCGTTTAGTCGGACCTTCTCATTTGGTATTAACTTAACTTTTTAAAATCTGTTTATTATGAAAAAAATAATTATACTAGGACTAGGGGTAGCGGCATTCTTTATGCAGGGATGCGATTTTCTGGACAGGACCCCGGAAGATATCATTGAAACCGGAAAATTCTTTGAATCTGCCAATGCCAATGCTTTAGAACAATATTGCAATGACTTTTATCCAAAGTTGATTAACGGTCATGGTGCCCCTAAAGGGTACAATTCGATGTTGGAAGACGACTGGAACTCGGACAATATTCTTCCTTGGGAAAAGAATGATGTAAGCTTCGGACATCAGATAGCTGTAAAAAATGCTTCTGATGAAGGGTCTGATTGGAAGTGGGAGAATATTCGTGCATGCAACGAGTTTCTAATGAATTATGAGAAATCACCGGAAACAGAAATTGTGAAGCAACAATACGCCGGAGAAATCTTGTTCTTCAAGTGCATGGATTATTTTAATAAAGTAAGAAAATACGGTGATCTTCCTTGGTATGACACAGCACTGACACCTTCTGATACGGAAGAATTATATAAAGGGCGTGATTCCCGGATTCTTGTCATGGATAATGTATTGAGAGACATTAACCAGGCTATTGCATGGTTGCCTAAAAAGACAAAGGTATATAGGGTGAGTAAAGATGCGGCTTTAGCTTTAAAAGCACGAATCTGTTTGTTTGAGGGTACTTATCGTCGTTACCATAATATAGAAAATGACACCAAATTCCTACAAGCTGCTTATGATGCTGCTGGTGAATTAATGAAATCGGAATATGGATATAAATTGTATGAAGGAACTTCTCCCGCTACGGCATATCACGAATTATTTATTCAGGATAATTATAATACTAACACAGAGGTTATTCTATCAAAAGAATATGACCCCAAAGTTGATAAAGGTAATAATGTAACCCGGCAACTACGTTTGGGTGAAATGGCTCAAATGATGGGTATGAGCAAAGATTGTGCGGATGATTATTTGACAATAACAGGGCAACCGTATGACCAGACGGGGGTAACGTCGGTTAAAGATGAATTGGAGAATCGTGACCCACGTCTGTTGCAGACAATCGCGACCCCGTATGCAGGACCTTATACTTATTATTTGGAAGGGAAAAGAAGTTCAATATCTTCTTTCCTTGAAGGAGGGACACATTCCAGTACGGGATACGCAATTGCTAAGTTTTATAACGAAAAAGAGTTTTCCGATACTCATGGCGTAGGTACTCTGGATGCTATCATATTCCGTTATGCTGAGGTGTTACTGATTCGCGCTGAAGCCGGAGCAGAATTAGGAAAAGATCCTGAATTGGATTTGACTGTAAATGCTTTAAGAAAACGTGTCGGATTTAATGTAAAGCTAACCAGTTCGCCGGCAACTGACCCTAAACTGGTAACCAAGCATCCGATTATTAAAGGAACTAATGCGGATTTGATTCGTGAGATCCGTCGTGAGCGCCGCGTGGAATTGTTCGGAGAAGGATTACGTTACGCTGATTTGATGCGTTGGGGATGTGGTGAAAGACTGGTAGCCCCCAAAGCGGGAATGATGCTATATACAGATGTTTACACACCTGAGGAAATCGCTGTATTGAAAACAGAAGTGGGAACTTATGCAGATGGAAGTTTGGATGTATATGGAAAACGTGTGACTACCCCGGCTATATTTGAATCTCCCAAACATTACTTATTTTCTTTGCCATTAAACGAAATGGCTCTGAATCCTAAGTTGAAGCCAAATAATCCGGGCTGGGGAGATTGATGGAAATGAACATATAAAATAATTTAGAGGAAAAGACTGATAGAAAAGTCGGTAGTATCGAAAAGTTTCTTCTTTCGGAAAGAAGGGGAATTGAAGATACTACCGACTTTTTAAACACGCCTTTTCCTATTTTTGCAGTTGGGGAAGTTTTATCTCTGCTACTCCTACTCGGTCACTACCTAGTACAATGCGTAAATCGCTGGCAGTAGTTCCTTTGAAACGGAAGTCCAACAGTTTATTGTACTCTTTCACAGTACCGGAATATACAGTGAGGAATTGTCCGCCGCCACTCGATAGTTGTATCTCGAAGTCAGTTTCCAGTCCGTTCTCACGGGAGAAGGCAATGGATACTCCGTCTATTTTAGCTCCATTCTGTAAGGTAAAGGTAATGTAGTCCCCTTTATTGCCTTCCCAGAACGTAGTTAAATTATTATCAATTACATTATCTACTGTGTCTGCATTGGTACTGGCACTGACAGGAGTACTGTCCTTGTTTGTATTTGTGGCAGGAGCTTGCCCCGGCTCTACAACAGTCAGTGTTCCGTTCAGACGAATATCCGTAGAAGAAGCTCCCAGCATCAATGTGAAGTCACCCGGCTCTACTACCCAATGACGCGTAACACCAATATGTTTACATAAAAACAGCACCTGCGGGCCCCGCAGGTGCTGTTTTTTCACCGAAAATATCCCCCGCGGGAACCCACGGACAGGGAAACGCGTCGAAAGAGCGGTGGGGGAATTTAAGGAAATATTCATATCTTTCCTGTTGCCATTTTGTAACCATTTATATATAATGAAAGAAGCTCGAAACAAGCCACAAGATGTTGCATTTTGACGAACAGGAGCAGAGTTATGATCCGTTTGATAGACGCTGAAAAAATATATGACAACGGGACACATGCCCTGAACGGCGTGTCCTTCACCGTGGACGATGGGGAGTTCGCGTTCCTTGTGGGGCCCTCCGGCTCCGGCAAGTCCACCATCATCAAGCTGCTGACCGGTGAGGTGGTGCCCACCTCGGGCCGCGTGATGGTCAACGGCTTTTCCATGAGCCGCATCTCCGAGCGGCAGATCCCCTACATGCGCCGGACTATCGGCGTGATCTTCCAGGATTTCCGTCTCATCGCCAACAAGACGGTGTACGACAATCTGGCACTGGCCATGCGGGCCGTGGGCGCATCGCCCAAAGCCCTGCGGGAGCGCATTCCCTACGTGCTGGAGCTGGTAGGTCTGGCGGACAAGGAGAACCGCTATCCCGACGAGCTGTCCGGCGGCGAGCAGCAGCGCGTGGCCATCGCCCGGGCGCTGGTGAACAACCCCAGCACCATTGTGGCCGACGAGCCCACCGGCAATCTGGACCCCGCCCGCTCACTGGAGATCATGACCTTACTGGAGCGCATCAACGCGCTGGGTACCACCGTTATCGTGGTGACCCACGAGCGAGGGCTGGTGAACCACTTCAACAAGCGGATCATCCTGCTCCATGAGGGCCGCGTTATCGGCGATGGTATGGGAAGCTATGAGGTGTAAGGCATGAAATATAATTTTCAATTTTTCATCAAGGAGGGCGCGGGGAACATGTTCTCCCACGGGTTCATGTCCTTTGCCGCCATCGGCATCAGTGTGGCCTGTCTCCTCATTATGGGCACCTTTACACTGGTGGCCTACAACGCCAACGAGAATCTATCGGATCTCCAGCAGGAGAACGCGGTGGTGGCCTTCGTGGACGACTCCCTGACGGAGACACAGGCCCGGGACCTGCAAGCCCAGCTGGAAAAGGTGGACAACGTGGCGGACTGCACGTTCATGTCCCGCGACGAGGCCAAGGAGAACTATATCGAGAAGTACGACGGCGACGAGCTGTACGGCGACCTGCCGGCAGATGTGTTCCGGCACCGATATGTTATCCATGTCACCGACCCAGATCGCATCATGGAGACCAAGACGGCGGTGGAGCAGGTGACGGGCATTGCCAAGGCCCGTGCCGACCAGGCGGTGGCCGAGGGCTTCACCACGGCCCGCAACGTGGCGAGCATCATCAGCATCGCCCTCATCGCCATTCTGCTGCTGGTGTCGGTGTTCATCATCTCCAACACCATTAAACTGACCACATTCGACCGGCGTGACGAGATCGCCATCATGAAGATGGTGGGCGCCACCAACGGGTTCATCCGCTGGCCCTTCGTGTTCGAGGGGCTGCTGCTGGGCCTGTTCAGCGCCGTCATCGCCTTCGGCCTTCAGTGGCTGCTGTATACCGCCGTGGCCCGGGGCATCGGCACCTCCGACAGCCTGCAGATCCTGACGGTGATCCCCTTTGAGCAGATATGGCAGCCGGTGGCGCTGGTATTCCTGGGCGCGGGCATCCTGGTGGGCGTGGGCGGCAGCCTGACAGCCATCCGGCGGTTCCTGCGGGTCTGATGAACGGAGGGAGAGCTATGAAAAAAGGAAAACGCCTTCTATGCGGTGTACTGGCTCTGCTGCTGGTGCTGTCGCTGACGGCGGTGGCTACGGTGCAGCGGGCTTATGCCACCAAGAGCGAGGAGGAGCAGGCCGCCGAGGAGCAGAAGAAGGCGGAGGAAGCGGCCCAGCGTCAGGCCGAGATGGACGAGCTGGAGCGGAAGAAGCAGGAGAAGAAGGACCGTATCGCCGCGCTCCAGAAGCAGATCGCCGACGCCAAGTCCAAGAAAGAGGACGTCATAGGCACCAAGACCCTCCTGGACCAGCGGAATCAGCTGCTGATGGAGGAGATCGATGACACCAAGGCCCAGATCGACCTGTACGCAGAGCAGATCCAGGTCTATCAGGAGATGGAGGAGGAGCAGTACGCCCTCTTCTGCCAGCAGGTGCGCAGCGAGGAGGAGCGGGGCAGCCTGTCCTACTGGTCGGTGCTGTTCAAGGCCACCAGCATCTCCGACCTGCTGAGCCGACTGGAGTTTGTCAACGAGGTGGCGGAATACGACCGCAGCCTGATGGAAGCCATCCGCCAGACCCGTGAGAACATCAAGACGGAGAAGGCCGCCATGGAGGAGCAGGAGCAGCTGCTGGCCCAGCAGCAGGATGAGCTGCAGAAGAAGGTGGACGAGGCCGCGGCGCTGATCGCCGAGTACGCCGCCACCCAGAAGGGCTACGAGGAGCTGGCTGCCGCCGAGGAGAAGGAAGCCCAGGAGATCGAGGCCCAGATCAAAAAGCTGCTGGAGACATCGGACGTGACCCCCAGCCCCGGCGGCTTCATCTGGCCCGTTACCACCAGTAAGATCATCACGTCCCCCATGGGCGGACGTGTGTCCCCCGGCGGCATCGGCAGCACCAACCACCGCGGCGTGGACATCGGCGGCGTGGGCACCACCAGCGCGGCTCTGGCCACCAAGAGCGGCAAAGTCATCATCGCCAAGACCGTGGTGTACGGCTCCTACGGCGGCAGCGGCTACGGCAACTACGTGGTGCTGGACCACGGCGGCGGCTACACCACGCTGTACGCCCACCTCAGCTCCGTGTCCGTCAGCGTGGGCGACATGGTGACGCAGGGCGACACGGTGGGCATCACCGGCTCCACCGGCAACTCCACCGGCCCCCATCTGCACTACGAGGTGATGATCAACGGCGTCAACCAGAACCCGCTGGACTACCTGCCCGGGTACATCGCCCGCTGGTAAGAAGGACATATGCAAAAACTCTGCATCATACCATGATGCAGAGTTTTTTTGCGTGGAGGCGGGATATGTACGGCTATATCCGGCAGGGACGGCGCACGGCGCTGACGCGGGAGACCATCGGCGGCGTGCCGTTCTGGGTGCTGACGGCCTGGCAGCATTTGAGGATGCTTTCTGCCACATAATCAAAATGATGTTCCTCGATAGTGCGGACATCCAGCAGCAGACGGTCTTTGGAGATGCGCGCAATGATAGGCAGAGAAAGTTCACGCAGGCGTTTTTCCAACACGTCCAGAGAAACGTATGCAGGAGTGATTGCAACAACCGAGCTGCGGATCATCTGGGTTGGAACCGAGCCGCCGCCGACCTGACCAAAATCTTCGGTCAGAGCAACAGAGAAGCTATCATCCCGAACCTTTTCCATGCAGGCAAACAGTTTTTCACCCTTTGGAACCAGAGTCTCCATGGTTGCAGTGATCATGCGCAGGGTTGGGTTGTTCTGCAGTGCTTCTGCCGGATCAAGATATTCGCGCAGGGTAGCTTCCAGAGCAGCCAGAGTCAGTTTGTCGATACGGAATGCGCGGGTCAGAGGATTTTTCTTCATTGCTTCGATGTATTCGCGCTTACCGATAATGATGCCGGCCTGTGGACCGCCCATCAGCTTGTCACCGGAAAAGCTGATGACGTCTGCACCGGACTTCATGGCATCCAGCACGTTTGGTTCATCCAGAATTCCGTAATCCTCCAGACGAACCATTGCGCCAGAACCCAGGTCATAGATAACCGGAATATTTCTTTCGTGTCCAAGGGTAACCATCTCATCGAGGGAAACTTCCTCAAAGAAGCCCATGATCTTAAAGTTGCTGGTGTGAACCTTCAGGAAAGCGCCGGTGTTTTCGGAAACAGCCTTGACATAGTCGGAAGGATGGGTCTTGTTGGTGGTGCCGACCTCAACCAGAGTACCGCCGGACTGAGCCATAATCTCCGGTACACGGAAAGCGCCGCCGATTTCGACCAGCTCACCACGGGAAACCACAACTTCCTTGCCTTTTGCCATGGTGCTTAATACCAGCATAACAGCTGCCGCGTTGTTGTTAACAACCATCGCATCCTCAGCTCCGGTCAGTTTGGAGATCAGCTTTTCAACATGAGCATAACGGCTGCCGCGGCTGCCTTTTTCCAGATTGTATTCGAGAGTGTTGTAGTCCTGAGCAACACTCTGAATTGCTTTGACTGCGGCATCGCTCAGTTTTGCACGGCCGAGGTTGGTGTGCAGGACGATGCCGGTTGCATTGATGACCGGACGCAGGCTCATGGTTGTTTTTTTGGTGACACAGCGGATGACTTCCTCACAGATGGATTCTTCCTCCAGGCAAGGTTCTTCTCCGGCAAGAATCTGCTGACGCAGGGTATCGATTACTTCACGCACCGATTCGGTTAGAACGGTGTGCTGGCAGGAGAGGGAGGAAAGAGAAGGATGACGCAGAAGCTCGTCTACTTTTGGGATTTTTCTGAGAAGCTGAGAATTAACGCTCATAGGGTTCATACCTTTCAAAAATGTTTTTGGTTCATACGGTTTTCGCACAAAAGAATATGCAGGGTGCTTTATTTCATAGAGCAAATTTAGACAAAATGTATTTTCCTTTATTGTATCAAAAAAATGTCTGAGACGCAATGCGAAAGAGTGGGGTTTCTTTGGGGAAAATTCGGGTTTTGATTGAGTAATACAAAAGAAGATGGTATAATAAATGCAAAGCATGAGGGTGATTTTTACGGGAGAGGAATTTCCCAATCTATAAAAAAGGAATGATAGCTATGTTAAACCGCCTGATGACGTCGAGAAAGGTAAGAGGGCTGTTGCTGACCCTTGTTATTTTATCGGCAGTCGTGGCAGTGATTTCGGTGGCCATCCCGCTCAACCGCAGAAAAGAGGCGATCAACACACTGGGCAGTCAGTCTCTTTCCGAGGCAACCTCGCTTGCCATGTCGCTGGAATATTATAACTCCACCAGACTCCAGGCACTGGTCGACTACCCCAGTCAGACCGCCTATTACCAAAGCCTTTGCGGATTTTTGTCCCGCGCAAAGGATACCCTTTCCTATGACCGCGCCTACATTTTATATCAGGGACTGGAAGGAAGGATTGCCTATCTTGCCGATGCGGATTTTGGAAACAATCTTGAGGCAGGGGTGGACTATCACGACATTGGAGAGGAGTATACCGATGAGCGCTATCCCCGCCGGTGCCAGAATATCCTCAATGAGCAGTTTGCAGGAAGACGGGACGAAACGTTTGTGCCGGAAATTCTGGACAGCAACTATATCACGACCTATCTGCCGCTGAAAAACGCACAGGGCGAGGTGATCGCGGTGCTGGGTGTGGATGCAAAGCTCCAGTATTCGGATTTTACCAAGTACGGACCAATCAACTTCGAACGGCTCACCACCATCAGCGGTATTCTGTTCCTGATCAGCTTGGTGCTGTTTGTTATCTGCATGGACAAAGGACTCAGTGAAGAAGAAAAAGAAAATCGATGGAGAAAGCGCAGAGGTCTGCCGCCGAAACCGATGAAAAAGGACAATATTGTGGTGGACCCTCTGGATGACATTGATCCAAACGACTATCTGTAACCGGAAGTATTTTAAAAACAGTGGAAAGGTGGAATCAGATTATGGATGAACGTTCAGACAAAGTGATTGAAGAAACGGTAGATCAGATTGTGAAGCTGTTTTCACCAAGCCGCGTCATTGAGTATAACACAAAATACGATATGGACGGAAAGCTGCGCTCGTTTAAGCTGTGCATTGTCGGCAAAATCCAGGATAAAAAGAAGATGTTGACCCAAATTTTTGATGAGGTGGACAGCGAAATTCCGTATGATATCCTCCTCTATACCGATGAACAGTTTGAAGAACTCAAGGACAGCAGCGACGCTTTTGCGTCCCGTGTAAATCAGAAGGGCAGGCTGCGCTATGGGAAATAGAAGCCGAATGCACAACGGAAAGGACAGCCGCCGGTATTACGATTGGCTGGAACATTCCAGCCAGGATTTGATTGCCGCAAAGATTCTGTCGGAGGATGACCGGTGCTATCGGCTGGCGGCATTTCATTGTCAGCAGGCAATCGAAAAAGCGCTCAAGGCATATATCCTGTTAAAGTCCGACGTACTGGTAGATGGACACAACCTGACCTGGCTGTGCCGTCAGGCAAAAAAGTATGACCGCGGTTTTCATCAGTGGTTTGATGAGAGTGCGGACCTGAACCAGTGCTATATCGAGACCAGATATCCTGCCGATATTGAGCGGGAATATACATACAAGATGGTCAAAAACTTCTATCGTATGGCAAAAGAGATGTATCAGTACATCTTTGCCGAGATTGACAAAGAGTTTGACCGCCGGGAGAAGGCGGAGGAAGACGCCCCGTTTTACGCAAGATAATACGATGATAAAAAGGTTCTCAGTTTGTTTTAGCTGAGAACCTTTTTTATACAACAAATCTTGACTTTTGTGAAGGGAGACAGTACAATAAAGAAGCCGAAAACTGTTCTGTTTGGAACAGTTTTAAACAAAATCGGAGAGGACGAGCAGCATGAAGCAGGGACAAAAACGAAATAATGCCATTCAAAGCTGCATGCTGTTTGAGGGGATTGAGCCTGAAAAATCAGAGCAGCTTCTGAAAGAAAAAGCACAGTGCCGCACATTCCAAAAAGGAGAATGTATCTATACACCGGAGCATTTTGAAAAAAGTCTGGGTATTTTGATCAAAGGGCGTGCTGTGGTGGAAAAAGAAGGCGGTGTACTGCTCAATGAACTGAGCAGCGGATGTTGTTTTGGGGCAGCAGCTCTTTTCACCGAGCAGGAGCGTTATGTGACAACGGTCTGGGCAAAGACTGCCTGTGAAGTCTGCTTTTTGTCGATGGAGGCAATGGAGCAGATCATGCAGGATGATGCGAAGATCGCGCTCAACTATATCCGGTTTTTGTCGGGCAGAATCCAGTTTTTAAACCGCAAAATCGACAGCTTTACCGCACCTGATGCCGAGCAGGCACTGCTTTCCTATCTTGGTCAGCAGCCGCAGGGCAGGGTGGAAGGAATCTCGATGGTCAAGCTGTGCGAGATCCTCAACATCGGGCGCACCTCCCTTTATCGGGTGATTCAGCAGTTGGAGGATAGCGGTAAAATAAAAAGGGAAGGGAAAACCATCTGGCTCCTTTCCGGAAAAGAGGAAACAAAATGAGAAAAAATAAGTTTAGCAAACTGTTGTCGATGCTTTTAGCATTGACCATGACCTTATCTCTGGCTTCCTGCGGCTCTGCGCAGAGCTCTACCGAGCAGAAAGAAAACAGCGGTGTGACCGATACAGTAATTGAGCAGGAAACAGAAGAACCATCCGAAGAGGAAACAGAGGAGACTCAGGAGCCTGTATTGGAAAAGGTGGACATCAACCTTGCAGCACTCAAGGGTCCAACTGCTCTGGGAATGCTCGACCTCTTGGAAAAGAATGATAACGGCGAAGCTGCCAACAACTACAATGTTACCTTGGCAGGTGCACCGGACGAAATCGTCGGCAAGATTGTTTCGGGTGATCTGGACATCGCAGCAGTACCAACAAACGTTGCATCCACCCTGTACAATAAAACACAGGGCGGCGTAAAACTGGCAGCACTCAACACCATGGGTGTTCTGTACATCCTGGAAAAAGGCGACAACATCCAGTCGGTAGCGGACCTTGCAGGCAAGACCATCTACGCAACCGGACAAGGTTCCACACCGGAGTATGCGCTCAATCTGGTACTGGAAAAGAACGGATTGACTCCAGGCGAGGATGTCACCATCGTTTATAAGGATGAACATGCAGAGATCGCTCCACTGCTGGCTTCCGGTGAAGCAGAGATTGCCCTGCTGCCGCAGCCATTTGTAACCTCGGTTCTTACCCAGAATTCGGATGTCCGTGTTGCACTGGACCTGACCGAAGAGTGGGACAAAGCAGTGGAAGGACAGAGCGGTCTGACCATGGGATGCGTTGTTGTCCGCAGCGAATTTGCAGAAAACAACAAGGAAGCACTGGACAGCTTCCTGGATGAATACAAAGCATCGGTTGAGACTGTGACTAGTGAAGAAGGTCTCTCCCATGCAGCAGAGCTTTCCGAAAAATACGATATCATGAAAGCAGCAGTTGCACAGCAGGCAATTCCGGAATGCAATATCGTCTTTGTGGAAGGAGACGAGATGCAGCAGATTGCAAGCGGATTTTTGCAGGTACTGTATGATGCAAACCCACAGTCGGTAGGAGGAAACCTCCCGAATGAAGATTTCTACTACAAGAGATAGAACACAGGGAAAGATAACGTTACCTTCTGTCTGGAGAGGCACCGTCCTGCGCGTTGCGGCGGTGCTGTTCTGGATTTTGCTCTGGGCGGTGGCAGCTTACAAGGTCGGCCTTCCGGTCTTGTTGCCTTCCCCACTTTCAGTGGCACAAAGGCTGGTACAGCTTTGTGTGACCGCTGATTTCTGGATGACCGTTTTTGCCTCGCTGGTGCGCATTTTACTGGGATTTTTCTGCGGAGTTTTATTCGGAACGCTGCTTGCTGTAATGGCATGGCGTTCGGATATTGCCCAGGAAATGATCCGCCCGATGCTGGGGGTGCTCAAGGCAACACCGGTCGCGTCGTTTATCATTTTGGCACTGGTATGGATTGATACCCAGATTCTGGCAGCGGTGATTTCGTTTATTATGGTCTTGCCGCTGGTTTACCACAATGTCCGGGAAGGCTTTGATGCAGCGGACACAAAACTTCTGGAGATGGCAAGGATGTTTGAGCTGTCCAGAGCAAAGACCTTTCGCTACTGCTATCTTCCGGCGATTCTGCCGTTTTTCCTTTCGGCGGTCAGCAGTGCACTGGGATTTGCCTGGAAATCGGGAATTGCCGCCGAAGTACTGGGCAGACCGGCAAGAGCAATCGGCAAGCAGATCTATGATTCCAAGATCTATCTGGAAACGGTGGATCTGTTTGCATGGACCATCGTGGTGATTTTGATGTCGGTGATGCTGGAAAAGCTGATGCTGTGGCTGGTCAAAAGAATAGGGAAACAATCCATGAAGGTGGCGGAGAAGTAAATGAAGATCAAGAATCTGACCGTTTGTTATGAACAGCTTGCCATTCTGGAGGATTTTTCTCTCGAACTTTCCAACCAGGGAATTATCTGCTTTTTTGCACCTTCCGGAACCGGAAAAACCACCCTTCTGCGGGTGTTGTGCGGACTGATGCCGGCACAAAGCGGAACGATTGAGGGTTTGGAAGAGAAAAAGTTTGCGTTTGTCTTTCAGGAGGACCGCTTGATTCCTTCTTTGAGTGTGCGGGATAATGTTGGCCTGGTGCTGGGTAAGGAATATCAGGCACTGGCACAGGAGTATCTGGGTGCGCTTGGACTTTCCGGCTGGGAGGACAGCTTCCCCGATGAGCTTTCGGGAGGAATGCAGCGCAGAGCTGCGATTGCCCGCGCCTTTGCCTACGGCAAGCAGCATGAGGGAAATGTCGTTTATCTGTTGGATGAACCTCTTAAAGGTCTGGATGAAAAGAC
>OHBJ01000635.1_pt1 | contig 23307 bp, 18 predicted proteins | sample 1577241 | NCBI WGS metagenome assembly OHBJ01 (sample SAMEA3541594, study PRJEB24748) | human gut metagenome | biome: human gut; feature: human-associated habitat; material: faeces | place: China | collected 2012 | reverse complement strand
CGCCGGAGCGGTGCTTAAGCCGTCAGGCGGGAATTGTGCGGTGTTGCCCTAAATATCAAACAATAAAACAACTTTATTATAATATACACGCAGTAAAATATCAACGTAAACCATGCCATATCTGCCCCATACCGGGCATGGCAGCAACCCACCGTGGGCGAAAAACACCTTGCATCCCGCCGCAACAGTGGATATAATGTAAAATTATACAAAATAATAAAGTTTCATGCCGTTGCGGCGGCCGGAAAAGGGGTACAGGAAAAATGAATTTTGTTTTTGTTTCACCGCATTTCCCGGAAAATTACTGGAATTTTTGTGACCGCCTGCGTGCCAATGGCGTAAATGTGTTTGGCATTGGCGATGCCCCTTACGAAACGCTGCCCGCCCTGCTCAAAAGCGCACTGACCGAGTATTACCGTGTGGACAACATGGAAAACTATGATGAAATGCTGCGCGCCATGGGCTTTTTCACTTTCAAGTATGGCAAGATCGACTGGGTAGAAAGCAACAATGAATATTGGCTGGAACAGGATGCCCGCCTGCGGACAGATTTTAATATCACCACCGGCATTAAATCCGCTGAGATCGAAAAGTTCAAGCGCAAATCCGTGATGAAAACCTACTACCAGAAAGCCGGTATCCCCACCGCCCGCTGGTGTGTGACGGCAGATGTAACGGAGGCCCAGGCTTTCGCCAAAACTGTCGGCTGGCCCGTCATTGCCAAGCCGGATAACGGCGTGGGGGCAAACGGCACCCATAAGTTCAAGAATAAAACCGAGTTGAACAAATTTTTCCAGCAGGAGGGCCCCAATGCGGCCAACTATATCCTGGAAGAATTTGTGGATGGTGAGATCGTGACCTTTGACGGCGTGGCCGATGCCAATGCCGAGCCGATCTATGCCGCCAGCCATGTTACGCCGGACAGCATCATGGAGATTGCCCATGGCAAAAAGCCGATGTGGTACTATGTTGCACCGGAAATCAGCCCCGAACTGCGCAAAATGGGCGAAGCCGCCCTGAAAGCCTTTGGGGCCAAAAGCCGCTTTTTCCACCTGGAATTTTTCCGCCTGAAAACCGCCAAGCCCAGCCTGGGCAATGCGGGGGATATCCTGGGGCTGGAAGTCAACATGCGCCCGGCCGGCGGCTATACGGTGGATATGCTCAACTATGCCGGCGGACTGGACCTGTACCAGATTTGGGCCGATATGGTGGCGTTCGGCGCTGCGCACCATCCGCTGGCGCGTTACCACCGCTACTGCTGCTGTGCGGGCCGCCACGATGAACTGCGCTACCGCATGCCGCATGAGGAGCTGCTGAAAAAGTACCGCTCCTGCCTGAACGCGGCTCCGCGCCTGCCGGAAGTTCTGGCCCGCGAAATGGGGGACCAGCTGTACATTGCCAGCTTTGAGGACGAAGCCGCTATGCAGGCATTCCGCCGCGATGCCCTGGCCCGCCCGCGCGAATAACAGCAGGCAAAAATTGAGCGGACAAATCGGACAAAATCGAACATCTTGTGAATTTTATCCGCACAAATTGTAACATCTTGTAGTAAGCACTTGCTATTTACAGCCAAACCAGATACAATATATTCTGTATTTTTGGAGCCAGAAATAAGAGCTGCTACCCCCGTGAAGGGCAAAGCGGTTCCTATTGGGCAGAAGGAGCACCGCGGTGGAACAGGTATTTTTCATCAACCCCGTTGCAGGAAAACGGGATGCAAGCGCAGAGCTTGTGCCCCAGATCCAGGCGGCGGCCCGCCAGCTCCAGCTGCCCCAGCCTCAAATTGTTGTCACACAGTATGCCGGTCAGGCTCGCGAAGCAGCCCACCGGTATGCGGCATCCGGTACCCCGGCGGCGCTGTATGCCTGCGGTGGAGATGGCACGCTGAACGAGCTGGTTCAGGGCGCGGCAGGCAGCGCGAATGTAGCGGTCGGCTGTGTGCCCTGCGGCAGCGGGAACGACTATGTGCGCAACTTCGGCGCGGCGGGCCAAGCGCCTTTTTTAGATTTTGCCGCTCAGCTGCAGGCACAGCCCTGCCGGGTGGACCTGCTGCAAACATCCCTTGGTATCGGAATCGATATCTGCGCCGCCGGGCTGGACGCTCAGGTGGCATATGGCATCCCAAAATTCCGGCGGCTGCCGGGATGCGGGGGAACAGCAGCCTATACGCTCTCGATTCTACAGGCTATGCTCAGCCGCTTCGGCCACAAGCTGCGCGTTGCGATCGACGGCAAAGAGTATACCGGTACTTATATGATGGCGGCCATCTGTAATGGCGGCTATTACGGCGGCGGTTATCAGGCTGCGCCCTATGCAGCCATGGATGACGGCCTGCTCGATATTGTGCTGGTCAAACCCATCTCCCGCATTCAGGTTGCGGGAATTTTGGCCAAATACAAAGCCGGGCGGCACATGCAGGATGCCGATACCATCGTGCCGGAGTTCCGCAGCTTTATGACCTTTTACCGTGCCCGCAGCGTGGAAATGCAGGTGCTGGACAACCGCCCCATCATTGCCACAATTGATGGCGAGTGTGCCCCGGTGATGGAGTTGAAAGCGGAAGTTCTGCCATCTGCGTTGAATGTGCTGCTGCCGCGGCCTGCCTGCGGCAGCGCGGTCATCCGTGGGCTGTACGAATGCCCGATGCAGGCAAAAGCAAAATAAAACCATGGCAAACGCGCCAGAACAAAGCGCTGATTGCCGTACTTGAAATAAAATCCGCGGCCAGCTGGCCCGGGGAGGGAAAGATATGTCAGAAGCAAAAGTAAGGGTTCGTGTGGCCCATAACGCCATGCACCTGCCGGTGGTTGCACTGCGCGGGCTGGTGGTGTTCCCCAATAATGTGGTCCACTTTGAGGTGGGCCGCCAGAAGTCCATTGCCGCCATCGAGGCCGCCATGCACGCCAACAGCAATATTTTCCTGATTGCACAAAAGGATATGGAGACAGAGGAGCCCACGGCCCAGGATCTGTATGCCTATGGCGTCATTTCGGAAATTAAGCAGGTGCTGCGTGTATCCGAAGATCTGGTCAAGGTACTGGTAGAGGGAAAATCCCGTGCCAAATTGCTGGACTTGGATGCCAGTGGCAAATACCTGCAGGCTGATGTCCGCCCCGCTCCCGTGCGCGGTGTGGCACCAGATAAGCGCACCCAGACCGAGGCGTTGGTTCGCAGCCTGAAAGAGTGCTTTGAGGAGTATCTCTCCTACAGCCCGCAGATCTCCAAGGATGTGGTGTATAACATCGTCTCCTCGGATAATCCGCTCTACCTGAGCGAATATATGCCGGCCAACCTGCTGCTGAAATATGAGGACAAGCAGACCATTCTGCAGGAAAATTCCATCCCCAGCCGGTTGGAAAAGCTCCTGCTTGTGATGCGCCAGGAATGTGAAGTGCTGGCCATTGAGAAAGAACTGGACGATAAAGTGAACGTCCAGATGGATAAAAACCAGCGCGATTACTACCTGCGGGAACAGATGCACATCATCAGCGAAGAACTGGGCGATGCCGAGGATACCCGTGCCGAAGCGGAAAAGTATGCCCAGAAGATTCAGGACCTGCACCTGGATGCCGCCAGCGAGGAAAAGCTGCTGAAAGAATGCGAGCGCCTTGGCAAAATGGCCGGCAATCAGGCCGAAATCAGCGTGATTCGCAGCTATCTGGATACCGTCATCGGCCTGCCCTGGTACACCTTTACCAAGGATGATCTGAACCAGGCCCATGCCCGCAAGGTGCTGGACCATGACCACTATGGTCTGGAAAAGGTCAAGGAGCGCATTCTGGAAATTCTGGCCGTCCGCCAGCTCAATACGGATGTCAAGGGCCAGATCATCTGCCTGGTCGGCCCTCCGGGTGTCGGCAAAACCTCCATTGCGCGCTCCGTTGCCGCCTGCATGGACCGCAACTTTGCCCGCATGAGCCTTGGCGGCGTGCATGATGAGGCCGAGATCCGCGGTCACCGCCGTACATACATCGGCGCAATGCCCGGCCGCATCATCAGCGCCATCAATACCGCCAAGTCCTCCAACCCGATCATCCTGCTGGACGAGATCGACAAGCTGGCAGGGGACTACCGCGGCGATCCTTCCAGCGCCCTGCTGGAAGTGCTGGACCCTGAACAGAACAAGACTTTTAAGGATAACTATCTTGATATCCCGTTTGACCTCAGCAACGTGCTGTTCATTACCACCGCCAACGATGCTTCCCACATTCCTGGCCCGCTGTATGACCGTATGGATGTGATTGAACTGCCCAGCTATACCCGCGTGGAAAAGTTCAACATCGCCCGCCGCCATCTGCTGCCCAAACAGCTCAAAAATAACGGCTTGGAATCCCGCGTTACCATGGCCCCGGCGGCGCTGTATGAGATCATTGACGGCTACACCCGCGAAGCCGGCGTGCGTACTCTGGAGCGCACCATCACCGCCGTGCTGCGCAAGTGCGCTCAAAAGATCGCCGCAGGGGAGAAAGATAAGATCAATGTTACCCCTGCCATGGTCAAAGCAATGCTCGGTCCCGAAAAGGTCAAGCCGACCTTTATTTCCCGCACCGATGCTGTTGGCATTGCCAACGGCCTGGCCTGGACCAGCGTGGGCGGAGAGATGCTTCCCATCGAAGTTTCCATCATCCCCAACGGATCCGGCAAGGTGGAGATCACCGGCAGCCTGGGTGATGTAATGAAAGAGAGCGCTCACCTGGCATTGACCTATGCCCGCGTACATGCCGAAACCTACCACATTGCGCCGGATAAGTTCAAGAACACCGATATCCATATCCATGCCCCCGAAGGCGCTGTACCCAAGGACGGCCCCTCCGCCGGTGTTACCCTGACCACCGCGCTGATTTCTGCGCTGTCCGAGATTCCAGTCCGCCACGACCTTGCCATGACGGGCGAAATCACCCTGCACGGCAATGTTCTGCCCATCGGCGGCCTGAAAGAAAAGAGCATGGCAGCCTTCCGCGAGGGCATTTCCACCGTGCTCATCCCCGAAGCCAACAAGCCCGACCTGTACGAGGTGGATGAGGAGGTCAAAAAGGCCGTCAAGTTCATCCCCGTCAGTGACCTTTCTCAGGTGCTCAAACATGCACTCATCCTGCCCGCAGCATCCGCTGCCCACAAACGCACCATGCCGCAGGCTACCCAGCTGATCGCAACCGAGCAGAGCACCGCCAAGGAACCTGCTGCCGTGATGTGACCAACGCGGAAAAGCCGGAAAAGGGAGTTGTATTTATGAATTATAATCGCAGTGAATTTCAGGCATCCTATGGCCTTTCCAGCCAGCTGCCGGAAAGCGACCGCCCGGAATTTGTCTTTTCCGGCCGTTCCAACGTGGGTAAATCCAGCCTGATCAACAGGCTGTGCAACCGCAAAAATCTGGCGCGCGTCAGCGCAACGCCGGGCAAAACGGCAACCATCAACTTTTACCGTGTGGATACCGCCTATTTTGTGGACCTGCCCGGCTATGGTTACGCCAAGGTGTCCAATGCGGACCGTGAGCGCTGGGACGAGCTGATCAACAGCTATTTTGAAGCGGACCGCGCGCTGAATGTGCTGGTGCAGCTGCTGGACAGCCGCCATGCCCCCAGCGCGGACGATGTGCAGATGATGGAATACCTGCACTTCCACCGGATTCCCTTTGTTGTGGCGCTGACCAAGGCGGATAAGCTCAAAAAATCTGAGATGACCGCCCAGCTGGAAGAGTTCCGCATCACCTGCGCCCCCTATGGCTGCAAGCAGGTGTTTTTGACCAGCGCCGAAAAGGGGACCGGGGTCGAAGAACTGCGCCAGTATCTGGATGCCTGCCTGGCACCGGAGGCCTAAACCATGGCGTATCAGGAATTTGCCTATTTTTATGACGAGTTCAACGGCGCAGCCGATTATGATGCGCTGTTCGCCTATGTGACCGGGGAGCTGAAAGCCCACGGCATCCAGGATGGCATTGTGGCAGATTTCGGCTGCGGCACCGGCGAGCTGACCCTGATGCTGGCCCAGGCTGGGTACGATATGATCGGCATTGACGTTTCGGAAGAGATGCTCAGCGTCCTGCGGGACAAAGCCGATGCCCTTGGCCTGCCGCTGACCAACCCCATGCTGCTGTGCCAGGACCTTTTGCAGCTGGATCTGTACGGGACCATCCGCGCCGCGGTTTCCACTTTCGATACCTATAACCACATCGGTCCGCTGGAAAACTTTGAAAAGGCCATCGCAAAAGCCGCGTTTTTTATGGAAAAAGACGGCGTTTTTGTGTTTGACCTGAACACACCCTATAAGCATGAAAAAGTGCTTTCCGGCCAGACTTTTGATTTTGATGAGGATGACGCCGCCTGCCGCTGGAGCAACCGCTATGACCCACAGACAGGTCGCGTGGACCTCAGCATTGATATCCACTATAAAGATACCGGGGAAGACTTCCATGAATCTTTCTCGGAATACAGCTACCCGCTTGATACCGTCAAAGCGCTGCTAACCAGATACGGCTTTGACCCGGTCAAAATTGCCGATGGCGAAAGCTTTGGCCCTGTCCGGCCGGACAGCCAGCGCTGGATCATCACGGCAGTCAAGCAGTATACACAGGAAGCAGACGGCACCCCGGCCTAACCGCCGCACCCCTGCTTCGGGAGGTCATTGATTCTATGTGTGAAACAAAAAATGAAAACAGCAGCAACCTGCTGCGCGGCATTTCGGAAAACGGCGGCATCCTGTTCTATGGCATTGATTCCACCGCCATTGTGCGCCGAATGGAGCAGCTGCACAAAACCAGCGCCGTTACCACCGCAGCCCTGGGCCGCCTGCTGACCGGTGTTGCCATGATGGGCCAGATGCTCAAATCGGATTCTGATTCTGTCACCGTACAGATCAAGGGCGGCGGCCCGGCGGGCCGTATTCTGGCCGTTTCCAACGGCGCGGGCGATGTAAAAGGCTATGTCGAAAACTCCATCGTGGAGCTGCCCCCGCGCGCGGACGGCCACCTGAACGTCGGCGCTGCCGTGGGTAAGGATGGCACGCTGGATGTGATCCGCGACCTTGGTATGCGGGAACCCTATATCGGCCAGGTGCCGCTGGTTTCCGGTGAGATTGCCGAGGATATCACCAACTATTTTGCCATCAGTGAGCAGACACCAACGGTCTGCGCGCTGGGCGTTCTGGTTAACCCGGATCTGACGGTGCAGTGCGCGGGCGGTTTTATCGTGCAGCTCATGCCCGGCGCAACCGAGGATGAGATCACCCGCCTGGAAAAGAATATCGGCGCAATGCCCGGCATTACCACCCTGCTGCAACAGGGTAAAAGTATTCCCGATATCCTGAATATGGCGCTGGACGGCTTTAACCCCGAACTGCTGGATTCCACCCGCATTGACTATTGCTGTGATTGCAGCCTGGACCGCGTGGAGCGCACCATCCGCAGCCTTGGCAAAAAAGAGGTGGAAAAACTGCGCGATGAAGACCCCATTGCCGAGGTCAACTGCCAGTTTTGCGGCAAACAGTACAAAGTAGACCTGAATGACCTGCTGAAAAACTGGCCGGACACCGTAGAAAAGCAGTAAGCGTATGACTTTTTGAAAAAAATGGGCGAAAAAAGCTTGACTTTTTACATCGAATGCCATATAATAGCATTCGTCGCCCGGAGAGAGCGCGACAAAACCAAACTCTCCGCCATGCGGCCGTAGCTCATCTGGTAGAGCGCCACCTTGCCAAGGTGGAGGTAGCGAGTTCGAGCCTCGTCGGCCGCTCCAATACGAAGCCATCGTTGATGCAGAAATGCAAAAGCGATGGCTTTTTTGTTTTGTGTGGCAATGGTCGAAAATGTTCTCCGCTTGCCAAAGCAAAGAGCCGCTGTACAACACGATGCACGGCGGCTCTTCTTACAATATAAATATGGCACCGCCGCGCAGCGTCTTACATCACCATAGTAATAATGAGCGCACAAAGCGGCAGGGTGACGATGCTGAGCAGGGTAGTCAGCACCACGCTTCCGGCGGCAAAGTGCTCATCGTGGCCGAACTGCACCGCAAATACCGAGGTGATGGCGGCAGCCGGGCAGCATTCCAGCAGCGTGACCACCTGTGCAGCAGTGCCGTGGAAGCCCAGCACCCCGAACAGTGCCAGCGTAGCCGCCGGGATCAGCAGCATACGCACGGAGGCAAGCTTCCAGATGTGCTTGTCGGTCACGATGCTGCGCACGTCACCGGCAGCAATCAGCATACCGGTGATGAGCATGGAGAGGGGAGTGTTCATGTCGCCCAGGAGCTCCATGGGTTGGACGATGAGGTCGGGCAGCGGGATCTGGAGCAGGTAGAGGACGAGACCCACGACGATGGCGTAGATGGCCGGGCAGTGCAGCAGGCTCTGGGCGACCTTTTTGGGGTCGGAGCTGCCGCTGACCATGCTGTAGCCCACCGTCCAGAGCAGGAGATTGAACATGGTAAAGAAGGCGCTGGCATAAAGCAGGCCCTCGGAGCCGAAGAGCGCCGAAATGAGGGGCAGACCCATATAGCCCGCATTGGAGAAAACACAGGCGAACCGGAAGATGGGCGTCCGGCTGTCCCTGCTGCGGGCCGTGAACAGCAGGGTGATGACAAGGCCCAGCAGGATGGACAGGGTGCTCAGGGCGAACGCGGCCATGAGGTTGTGCAGAATTTCTGCGCTGAACTCCATGCGGTAGGAGTTGATGATCATGGCCGGGACGACGAGGTTGACCAGCAGGTTCGAGAGAGTCTGCTTGCCCTCGGGGCGGAGCAGGCCGGTCTTGGCACCAAGAGCCCCCAGCCCTATGAGGATGAACAGCTCCGCCACCTGCTGGGCGGTGATGACAGCAAGGTCCATAATAAGCTCCCCTCCTTACAGGATGACGTTCTTGATGAGCAGCGAAACACTGCCGTCCTCGGCGTGGAGAAATTCCACCGCAGAATCCTCGGAGAGGATCTCGGTAGGGATCTTTACCTCGATGCCGCTGGCGGTGTGGATGCTGCGGCTCTCCATCCGGCGGATGCGGGCGCGTTCACGATAGGAACGGGAGCCACTTCGCTGGCGTATTGCGCAGCGCCTTCAACGTAGTGGCGCATTACGATTACGTCTGCATAGTTTGAAACCATAAGGATTGTGTCCTTGAGGGTTTCGCCTTTAGTTACGCTTGACGCCTTGGCGTCAGAGAAACCGATGACGCGCGCACCGAGACGGTTCGCTGCGGTTTCAAAACTCAATCGCGTACGAGTCGAAGGCTCGAAGAAAAGCGTAGCCACCACCTTTCCTTTCAGCAATTCGCGGTTTGGGTGGTTTTCGAACTCCTTTGCCATTTCGAGCAAATACATTAGCTTCTCCTTTGACAGGTCGGCTATTGTTACAAAATCGTGTCTCATTATTATTTAGAATTAATGGTTGTCTACAATTTGTCTGCTAAGGTAGTTATAATTTTTCAGATATGGCGTAAATGAAAACTATTATTTATGCTTTTCTCACTTTTTTGCCTTACCTTTGCAAAATATAAGAGATATTACTAATATAATTCAGTCCTATTACTAATATAATAAGGAATACATTACTAAAAATATGAGAAAAGTATTCGTACGCTCACTATGGACGTTGCTTGCCATCGTCATTCTCGGTTCGGCTGTTGCGTTCACGGCTATATGGAACGGTTTTATCGGATATATGCCGCCAGTTGAGGACTTGCAGAACCCTATCAACCGCTTCGCAACACAGATCTATAGTGCCGACGGAAAGGTCATCGGCACGTGGAACTTCAATCGCGAGAACCGTATCTGCGTTTCATACAACGACATCTCGCCATACCTGGTGCAGGCGCTTGTGGCTACAGAGGATGTGCGTTTCTACGACCATTCGGGCGTAGACTTCATCGCTTTGGGCAGAGCCATCGTCAAGCGCGGTCTGTTCGGTCAGGCTTCTGCCGGTGGCGGTTCTACCATCACACAGCAGCTTGCCAAGCAGCTCTATTCCGAAACCGCCAAGAGCACCATGCAGCGTGCGCTGCAGAAACCGATAGAGTGGGTTATCGCCGTGAAGCTCGAGCGCAACTACACCAAAGAGGAGATTATAGCTTTGTATCTCAACTATTTCGACTTCCTGCATAACGCTGTAGGTATAAAGACTGCGGCCAACACCTATTTTAATAAGGAGCCTCGCGACCTCAATATTGAGGAGGCTGCTACGCTCATCGGCTTGTGCAAGAACCCGTCGCTGTTCAATCCCGTGCGCTATCCCGACCGTTGCCGCGAGCGTCGCAACGTGGTGCTCGACCAGATGCGCAAGGCGGGCTATATCACCGATGCCGAGTATGCGCAGCACATCGAGTCGCCGCTCACGCTCGACTTCCACCGCACCGACCACAAGGATGGCGTAGCGCCTTACTTGCGCGAGTTCCTGCGTGTGTACATGTCTGCCGAGCGTCCTGAGCGTTCCAACTATCCGGCGTGGAACAAGCGCCAGTATGTCATCGACTCTATAGCTTGGGTAAGCGATCCGCTTTACGGATGGTGCAACAAGAATCGCAAGAAGGACGGTTCGCCTTACAACCTCAACGCCGACGGCTTGAAGGTGTACACCACTATCGATTCGCGTATGCAGCGATATGCCGAGGAGGCTGTGTATGCTCACGTAGCACGCTTCCTGCAACCCGAGTTCTTCAAGGAGCAGAAGGGCAAACCGAACGCTCCGTTCACCTCTGCGCTCACGCAGAAGCAGGTTAACCAGATTATGGAACGTGCTGTGCTTCAGAGTGAACGCTATCGTGCACTTAAGGCGGCAGGCGCAAGTCAGGAGGAGATACACCGCTCTTTCCATACGCCTACTGAGATGACGCTCTTCACCTATCACGGCGACATCGACACCATGATGATGCCTATCGACAGTATACGCTACGTGAAGTCGTTCCTGCGTGCCGGCTTCATGAGTATGGACCCTAAGACGGGTGCCGTGAAGGCGTATGTGGGCGGACTCGACTATTCTCATTTTATGTACGACATGGTTACGGGCGGCAGACGCCAGGTAGGCTCTACAATCAAGCCGTTCCTCTACTCGCTGGCTATGGAGAACGGATTCACGCCGTGCTCAATGGCTCCTAACGTGCAGCAGTCGTACAGAGTGGGCAACCAGACATGGACACCGCGCAATACCAACCGCAAGCGCTACGGCGAGATGGTTTCGCTGAAGTGGGGCTTGGCGCAGTCGAACAACTGGATTTCGGCTTACCTTATGAGTAAGCTCAATCCACAGCAGTTTGTTTCGATGCTTCACGACTTTGGCATTAACAACCCCGAGATAGTGCCCTCGATGGCTCTCTGTCTCGGTCCGTGCGAGGTTTCGGTGGCTGAGATGGTGAGCGCTTACACCACATTCGCCAATAAGGGCATACGTTCGGCTCCGATGTTCGTGAGCCGTATCGAGGACAACGAGGGCAATGTCATAACCGATTTCCAGCCGCGTCTGAACGAGGTGATAAACGCAGAGAGCGCCAACCGCATGCTTGTGCTTCTGAAGGGCGTAGTAGACGGCGGTACCGGCGGACGTCTGCGCTTCAGATACCACTTTACGGGCGATATCGGTGCCAAGACCGGTACCACAAACCGCAACGCCGACGCATGGTTCATGGGCTTCACTCCGCAGCTTGTGAGCGGTTGCTGGGTAGGCGGCGAGGACCGCGACATCCACTTCGACACCATGCGCATGGGTCAGGGTGCGACGATGGCTCTGCCTATCTGGGCTTACTATATGAAAAAGGTGTATGCCGACCCGTCACTGCCTTACGACGAGAGCGTGAAGTTCGACCTGCCAGAGGGATACGATGGGTGTTCGAGCGGTGAAAGCTCGGCGGATGGCGCCGAAGATGCGCTCGATATTGAAGAAGTATATGAATAATAACAGGGCGCTGTGGCTTGTCGATGCAAGAACAGCGCCCCTTTTAAATATAGTTTTATGAAATATTTTGTAGCAGATTTCAAGATAGTGTGCGAGGCTGAGCAGTTGCAGGTAGCCCGCGAGTTATTGTCGGCAGCCGCTTGTGAGGCTGGTTTCGAAGCGTTTGAGGATTCAGACGAAGGATTGCAGGGTTATGTGCAGCGCCCAATGTATGACAAGGAGGCGCTCGATGCATCCATCGCCGACTATATGCCTGACGGTGTGTCGGTGAGTTACGAAGTTGAGGAAGTGCCCGACCAGGACTGGAATCAGGGTTGGGAGGACGAGGGCTTCGAGCCGATTGGCGTGAACGAAAACCTTGTAATATACGACGCCAAGCACACCGACCGCGAGATGTTCGCTGGCGACGACGGCGTGATGCGCATCTTCATTGAGGCGCGCAACGCCTTCGGTACGGGCACGCACCAGACTACACGCATGATATTGCGACGCCTGCTGGGTATGGACGTGCATGGCAAGAGCGTGCTCGACTGCGGATGCGGAACGGGCATACTCGGCATAACCGCCTCACGCCTTGGTGCCGATCCCGTGCTTGGCTACGACATCGATGAGTGGAGCGCCGACAATGCCCAGCATAACGCGGCGCTGAACGGTGTTGAGAATATGGATGTGTTGCTTGGCGATGCGTCTGTTCTTGATAACGTTGAAGACCGCTTCGATATCGTGATTGCTAATATCAACCGCAATATACTCATTGCTGACATGCCGGCGTTTCGTGCGCACATGAAGGAAGGTGCACAACTCATCCTCAGCGGATTCTACGAGGCTGACGTGCCGATGATAGAGGCAGCAGCTAAGGAGCAGGGACTGGCGCTCTGCGATGTTGTGACGGATGAAGATTGGGCTTGCGCGTTGTTCAAGTAAGATTATTATAAACGTAGCGGAGGTCTCCGGCCTCCGCAGCACCAAGTCAGATACAATTTATTGTTAGTATCGCTGCATGCTGCGGAGGCCGGAGACCTCCGCTACGTTTTCTAATCCTGGTTTCCGATTGTGAGTTTCTTCAGCGCATAGAACGAACCGTTGAAGATATTGAAGTCTACATATCCCTTTATGCCTGGCAGCTTTCCTGCGTCTGTGTGCTGCCAGAAATGCCACGTGCCCTTGTATTCCACCTTATCTACATAGTAATGCGCTATCCAGTAGGGATAGTCGTCGAATACGGGTGCGTCCAGATAGTTTTCCTTAAATTTATAATATGTGTATATGATAGGCTTCACGTGGTATTTGTCCTCTACGATGTGCAGCCATGTAAGAATGTCGCGCTGGAAATCTTCCACATTGCGGTCCTGCGGCTTGTGCTCCACGTCGAGCACAGGCGGAAGGTCGCCGTTCTCCAGTCGCACTTGTTTCAGGAAGAAGTAAGCCTGGTCGCGAGCCGACGATTTGTTGCTCCAGAAGTGATAGGCTCCGCGAATCAGTCCGTGTTCGCGAGCCTGTCGGAAGTTCTCCTTGAACTTGTTGTCGGTGCGCGACGAACCCTCGGTCGACTTTATCATGACGAAGCGCAGCGGATAGCCCTCGATATTGCTGTCGCGCAGCTTGTCCCAGTCGATGGTGCCTTGATAATGGGAGATGTCGATGCCGTGAATCTCGTAGCCGGCGGGATAGTTGGTGTCGCCGAAGAGCGCACGCCAGCGAAATCCGGTAGGACTGACGAAGTAGGAGTAGAAAGCCCACATATACACGCATACGCATATAGCAGAACTTGTCCACCATACGGCACGCGGGTTGCGAGAGAGTAGGGCGGAGAGGCTTGAGCGGCGCTTTTGCTTGGTCGTGGAGCGTCGTTTGCGTGGTTTGTATGTGCGTTTGTTTGCTTCCATATTTTTACATAAAAAAAGAAGAGCAGAATGACCATTGTCACTCTGCTCTTTCTGTATTAATTCTTTAGTTTTGAACAAGCAGAGGTTTACTTTGCCTGCTCAAGCATCAGAGTCTTTGTAGTCTGGTCGCATACCTCTGCCGGACCCCAGTACTGAACCGGACCCGGGTAGACGTAGCAGTCGTTCTTAGCCCACTCCTCGCGGTGAGCAGCGAGGTACTTGTAAGGAGCACCATCGAGCTCAACGAGAGCCTTGCGGATAACCGGCTTGTTAGCACCGTTACGACGCTCGATGTTCATCATCATTGTAATAGGCACACCACCTGCGATCCACTGCTCTGCAGGCGCTGTTGTGTTCTTGATGACAGACATGTATCCAGTCTTGCCGTTGCTGATGAGGCGTGAAGCGTTGAAGCCGAGTGAGTAGCAGTAGTCAGCGTCGTAGTTAGACGGAGCAGCGCAACGTCCCTCGTAGCCGAAGAAGTGGTGCTGAGCAGAGAAGTGACCGTTGAACTTGCCCTCTTCCTTCCAAGCCTCGAGCTTAGTAGCTACCATGCGAGAGAGAAGCTTCTCAGTCTCGATGAGCGATACCTGAACGTTGCCGTGCGGGTCGCGGTCGAGGCAGAGCTGACGAGCTACGTCCTCAGGAAGCGACTCGAGAACAGCGAGGTTGTCCTTAGCGATAGAGTTCTTAACGAAGTCGATCTGCTCCTCTTCGTTTGCGAACTCGCGTGACTCGCCAGTTGTCGGGTCGGTGAGCACCTCGTTGAGCTCAGCGATGAGCTTCTTGATAGCCGGGATGAACTCGATGAGACCCTCCGGGATGAGTACTGTACCGAAGTTGTTGCCGTCAGCTGCGCGGTCTGCAACAATCTTAGCGATGTATGTTACAACGTCGTCGAGCGACATCTCCTTAGTCTCGATCTCCTCAGAGATGAGGCATACGTTAGGCTGTGTCTGCAGTGCGCACTCAAGAGCGATGTGAGAAGCCGAACGGCCCATGAGCTTGATGAAGTGCCAGTACTTGCGTGCTGAGTTACAGTCGCGCTGGATGTTGCCGATAAGCTCTGAGTATGTCTTGCAAGCTGTGTCGAAACCGAAAGAAGTCTCGATCTGCTCGTTCTTCAAGTCGCCGTCGATGGTCTTCGGGCAGCCGATAACCTGAACGCCGTACTTCTTAGCTGCATAGTACTCAGCGAGTACACATGCGTTGGTGTTAGAGTCGTCGCCACCGATGATTACGAGAGCCTTGATGCCGAGCTCGCGCAGAATCTCGATGCCCTTCTCAAACTGCTCTTCCTTCTCGAGCTTTGTACGACCTGAACCGATGATGTCGAAACCGCCAGTGTTGCGGTACTGATCCATAAGCTCTGATGTTATCTCGATGTAGTTGTGGTCAACCAAGCCGCCAGGGCCGAGGATGAAACCATAGAGCTTGTTCTCTGGATTCAATGATTTAATACCGTCAAACAATCCTGAAATTACGTTGTGGCCACCAGGAGCCTGACCTCCTGAAAGGATAACGCCTACGTTGAATGCAGGAAGCTCTGTCTTCTCGCCAGCCTCAAAAGTGATAACAGGCATTCCGTATGTGTTCGGGAACAACGCCTTGATCTCTTCCTGGTTACCTACTGACTGTGTTGCCTCACCCTCTACGGCCTTAACCGGACCCTGGAGAGCCTTAGGCAATTTGGGCTGATAAGCAGCTCTTGCAATCTGCAATGCACTAATTTCCATGTGAATTTAAATAATTAAAATATGTAATGTATAAATAGATACTTTTTTTGCACTGCAAAAATACACTTTTTCTGTGACATACCGAAAAAAACTAAAAGAAAACGAACTATTTGAAGTTTTTTATAAAGAATACTTGTCGCATATTATTTTTTTTCCTATCTTTGGCGTGTTAATTTAATCTTTTAATCAATAATCATTTTAATTTGTTATGGCAAACAAAAGAAACCTGAAACGCAATATCAACTATGTTTGTAGCGAACTTTTCTCTGAGGCAGTAGCTGCTTCAATGTACAGTTCAAAGACAACAGAGGAGGATGTGAACGCATTGCTCGCTTCTATCCTTGTTATACACAACGACTATGTGCGCCGCGTGTCGCACCAGGAGCCGGGCCTTGCGCCGAAGCTCTTCTACAAGGATCTTGTGAACAGCTTCAACAAGCAGGTGTCTGAGATTGTTGACCAGGTGGTTAACCTCGGCTAATCGAAATTTTAAATCAAATATAAACATAAACAAACACAATGAGTTTTTTGCAACGCATTTGCAAGACACTGTTGTATAAGCGCATGGGGTGGACCACTCGTATAGAAGTGGACCACCCCGAAAAGTATATACTCTGTCTTGCTCCACATACCAGCAACTGGGACTTTATTATCGGACTTCTCTACTCGCGTGCCGAGGGCATTAAGGCTAACTTCCTCATGAAGAAGGAGTGGTTCTTCTGGCCGCTTGGCGTATGGTTCCGCCATCTCGGTGGCATACCCGTTAATCGTTCGAAGCATACAAGCATGACCGACGCTATGGCAGAGGCTGCGCGTCGCGAGCCAAACTTCAAGCTTTGCGTTACACCGGAAGGCACACGCTCGCTCAACCCTAACTGGAAGAAGGGCTTCTACTTCATCGCATTGAAAGCCGAACTGCCTATCTTGCTCTACGGTCTCGACTTCGAACGCAAACTGATAGAATGTACGCAGATGATTGTGCCTACGGGCAATGTGGATGCGGACATGAAGCGCATAAAGACTTATTTCAAAGATTTCAAGGGAAAGAACCCTGAATTGTTCACCGTCGGTGAACTTGACTAATATGAGAAACAGATTATTGTCGGTTTTGGTGTTCGCAGCCGCTCTGATGGCGCTCCCTGCTACGGCAGGGTCGCACAAGACGCTGTCGGCGGCTCAGCTGGATACTCGTCTTAAGAACTATGTGCTCGCCACACGAGCAAAGAATGTCGTCTACGCCGTACAGCCGTATATGGAGTCGTACAGCGTAGACGACGCTCGTCGTGTGCTCACGCTGAATGTGAGCACAGGCTTTGCCACGCAGAACTTTACGGAGAAAAGCGTGGGCTATTATTATAAACGTCTTGCCAAGGCTTTGCCAAAACCTTACAATCGCTATCAGCTGCGCATCAACACGGCTGGTATGCCTATAGAGCAACTCGTACCTGGCGCAAAGCTGCGTAGCGGTAGCGCACCCGGAGGATGGGGACGCATCAACTACGATGGCGCGCCGTGGGTGATGAACGAGTCGCAACCCAACTTCGTGTCGCACGGACTCTTCGACCGTCACATTTCTCTTTGGCAGTCGCACGGCATCTATTTCGACCAAAAGAAGAGACGCTGGAAGTGGCAGCGTCCAAACCTTTTCTGCACCAACGAAGACCTCTTTACACAGACTATCGTTGTGCCTTATCTCATTCCGATGCTCGAGAACGCCGGCGCTGTAGTCTACACACCGCGCGAGCGCGACTGGCAACGCAATGAGGTGATTGTAGACAACGACGGTAAGAACGGATATGTTGAGGACGACGGTCGCGAGAAATGGCGCACTACCGAAGAACGTGGCTTCGCTTTCCATCGCGGCATGTATCGCGACGGCGAGAATCCGTTCGAGCAGGGCACAGCACGCATGGTGCGCACAACGAAGAAAAGCAACGAGTCGTGGGCGGCGTATCAGCCAACCATACAGCAGTCGGGTCGCTACGCCGTATACGTGAGCTATCAGACTGTAGCCAAGAGCGTAAGCGATGCGCAATACATCGTCGTACACAAGGGCGAGCGCACTTTGTTCCGCGTAAACCAGCAGATGGGCGGCGGAACGTGGGTTTATCTCGGCACGTTCGACTTTGATGCAGGCAACAGTACCGCCAACCGTGTAATCGTTACCAACTCGTCTACGGAGAAAGGCGTTGTAACGACGGATGCTGTGCGCTTCGGCGGCGGTATGGGCAACATACAGCGTGGCGGATCGACAAGCGGTATGCCGCGCTGCCTTGAAGGTGCGCGATATAGTGCGCAATGGGCGGGCGCTCCTTACTCGGTTTATAGTAGCAAGAACGGCACTGACGACTATGCCGACGACATCAATACACGCTCGAATATGCTCAACTGGCTTGCAGGCGGGTCGGTATACGTGCCGACTCGCGAGGGAAAGAACGTGCCTTTCGAGCTTAGCCTTGCGGTGCATAGCGACGCCGGAGCCACACATGTACATGATTCTATAGTCGGTTCGCTGGCTATATGCACCACCAACTTCAACGACGGACGTCTTGCTGCCGGCGTGTCGCGGCAGATTTCGCACGACTTCGCCAATATGCTCCTTACCGGCGTGCAGCGCGACCTTACAGCTACCTACGGCAAGTGGACACGCCGCTATCTGTGGGACCGCAACTACAGCGAGACTCGCAAGCCGGAAGTGCCGTCGGCGATTATAGAAACGCTGTCGCATCAGAACTTCGCTGATATGCGCCGCGCATTAGACCCGAACTTCCGCTTCACTCTCGCACGTTCGCTCTACAAGACCATACTGCGTTATGTGAACGGCAATCACTCGCTTGCGTGCGTTGTGCAGCCTTTGCCCGTAAGCAACTTCCGTATACAGCGAACAGCCAACAATCAGTTGCAGCTCTCGTGGTTGCCAATGAACGATCCGTTGGAGGCAAGCGCCGTGCCTACTACATATAATATATATATAGCAGAGGGCAGGGGCGGTTTCGACAACGGACGCAGCGTGACTGGCACATCGTTCACGTTCACACCTAAGCCGAACGTGGTTTATCAGTTCCGTGTTACGGCAGTGAATCGTGGAGGCGAGAGTTTCCCGTCTAACACACTTGCTGCTTGCATAAGCGTTCAGGCAGGAGCGCGCGATGTGCTTGTTGTAGACGGCTTTACGCGTCTTGCAGGTCCGGCGGTTGTTGACGACGGCACACGTCAAGGCTTCGACCTCGATGCAGATATGGGTGTCTCGCTCGGCATGAATGCAGGTTGGGTAGGTAGACAAATCGACTTCGATCGCTCGCGTGCAGGTAGTGAAGGTCCTGGCGCTTTAGGCTATTGCGAGGACGAACTTGCAGGCAATTTCTTTATGGGAAGACAGCAGAACGAGTCGGTTTGCCACGTTGCGGACATCGCGGCGTCGGGTGCATACAATGTCGTAGCGTCGTCGGTTGAGGCTGTAGAGAACGGTTTCGTGAAACTTTCCGGCTATCGCATCGTCGACTTGATGTTCGGATTGCAGAAAGACGACGGCTACTCGCTTGTGCGCTACAAGACCTTCTCGCAGTCGCTGCGCAAGGCGCTTGAGACTTACGTACGTGGCAACGGACGCGTACTTGTAAGCGGTGCGTATGTGGCGAGTGATATGCAGCTCGATGCTGAGCGCAACTTCCTCTCCAATGTGTTTAAAGTAGGATTAGGCGGACAGAACAAGAATATCTCTACGAATCTTGTGAACGGACTCGGCATCAACTTTGACATCATCCGCCGACCTAACGACCGCCATTACGCAGCACAGTCGGTAGATATCATTAATCCGCTTGCGCCGGCGTTCTGCGCTATGCGCTATGCCGATGGCACCGATGCTGCTGTGGCTTACGACGGCGCCGACCACAAGGCGTTTATCATGGGTTTCCCGATGGAGTGCATCAATAATGTGCGTTCGCGACAGCAGGTGATGAAGGCTGTAATGACATTTCTTGCCAAGTAATTTGGCTATTTCAAGCAAACACTATAACTTTGCATAGTTATTGAAGGAAAAACTAAAAAACATATAATATAATGTATAGAACGAATACATGCGGAGAGCTTCGTCTCTCTGATTGTGGCAAGACCGTGACTCTTGCCGGATGGGTACAGCGCACTCGCAAGATGGGTGGTATGACATTCGTTGACCTCCGCGACCGCTATGGTATCACACAGCTCGTCTTCAACGACTCTGACGACAGCGACCTTTGCGCACGTGCAGGCAAGCTCGGACGTGAGTTCTGCGTGCAGGTGACTGGCGTAGTGAACGAGCGTGAGAGCAAGAATGCAAATCTGCCTACTGGCGATATCGAGATTATCGCTAAGGAACTGAATGTCCTCTCGGAGAGTGTTACACCTCCATTCACTATTGAGGACAACACCGACGGCGGCGACGATATCCGTATGAAGTATCGCTACCTCGACTTGCGCCGTCCGACAGTTCGCAAGAATCTTGAACTGCGTCACCGCATGACTATCCTCATCCGCAACTTCCTCGATGCGCAGAACTTCATTGAGGTGGAGACACCTATCCTCATCGGTTCTACACCTGAGGGTGCACGCGACTTCGTTGTGCCTTCACGCATGAACCCCGGACAGTTCTACGCTCTCCCGCAGAGCCCGCAGACTCTGAAGCAGTTGCTCATGATCAGTGGTTTCGACCGCTACTTCCAGATTGCAAAGTGTTTCCGCGACGAGGATTTGCGTGCAGACCGTCAGCCTGAGTTTACTCAGATAGACTGCGAGATGTCTTTCGTTGACCAGGACGACGTTATCAACCTCTTCGAGGATATGGCTCGCCATCTGTTCAAGGAAGTACGCGGCGTTGAGTTGCCGGCAAAGCTGCAGCAGATGACATGGCACGAGGCTATGCGCCGTTTCGGTAGCGACAAGCCAGACTTGCGTTTCGGTATGGAGTTCGTAGAGCTCATGGACGTACTGAAGGGCACAGGCACATTCTCTGTATTCAATGAGGCTGAGTATATTGGCGGTATCTGCGTACCTGGTTGCGCCGACTACACACGCAAGCAGCTCGATCAGCTTACCGATTTCGTAAAGCGTCCGCAGGTAGGCGCAAAGGGCTTGGTTTACATCAAGTTTAACGCTGACGGCACAGTGAAGTCGTCTGTAGACAAGTTCTACACACCTGAGGTGCTCGCAAAGGTTAAGGAGACAACCGGCGCCAAGGATGGCGACCTTGTTCTTATCCTTTCTGGCGACAACGCCAACAAGACACGCGTTCAGCTCTGCTCTTTGCGTCTTGAGATGGGCGACCGTCTCGGTCTGCGCGACAAGAACAAGTTCGAGTGCTTGTGGATTATCGACTTCCCTCTCTTCGAGTGGAGCGACGAGGAGCAGCGCCTTATGGCTACTCACCATCCGTTCACAATGCCAAACCCGGACGATATCCCATTGCTCGACGAGCATCCTGAGCAGGTACGCGCTAAGGCATACGACTTTGTTTGCAACGGTATCGAGGTAGGCGGCGGTAGCCTCCGTATCCACGACAGCAAGCTGCAGGAGAAGATGTTCGGCATCCTCGGTTTCACAGAAGAGCGCGCCATGGCACAGTTCGGCTTCCTCATCAATGCCTTCAAGTACGGAGCACCACCTCACGCTGGTCTCGCATTCGGTCTCGACCGTTTTGTGTCTATCATGGCAGGTCTTGACTCTATCCGCGACTGTATCGCATTCCCGAAGAACAACAGCGGACGCGACGTGATGCTCGACGCTCCTTCTGCTATCGATCAGAAGCAGCTTGACGAACTTCAGTTGAAGGTAGATTTGAAAGCTTAGTAATCATTTTGATCACAATATACGTTGATATAAATCAATAAATGTGAAAAATATTAAGAAAAAGTCCGGAAATCCGGACTTTTTTTGTATTCAGACGTTGGCTTTTGGAAAATATTTAACTAATTTTGTAAACAAAGGGAACCCAAGCGTGTTGAACGTAAGGGACTTTATTAATGTTTTTATTAGATTATGGCAGAAAAGAAAGCAACAGAAAAGAAGGTGGCTGCAAAGAAGACAGCTACAAAGACTACAGCAACTAAGACTACTACAAAGCGTTGTGCTACAAAGAAGGCTGAAGTAGTTGTGAATGTGGACGCAGAAAGCGTTGGCTTCCGCGCTGGTGATGTTTATCAGGCACTGGCTGCAGCAGGCAAGGCACTGAGCGTTCGGGAAATCGCAAAGGCTGCTAACATCAGCAGCGAAGAAGTTTACCTCGGTATTGGCTGGCTCTTCAAGGAGGGCAAGGTAAAGAACGAAGAGAACCTCATCACCTTGGCATAAGCAAGGTAAAATTGCATACGAAAGGAGCTTTTACATATCTTTATGTAACAGCTCCTTTTCTATTTGTATATACCGATAAATATTGCTCATTTTTATTTTAAGAAATGATAAAAAATATTTATCTTTGCATATCTAAAACTTTTAATAATATGACTCAAGATAGAAATCACCTGGTAATCATGGCTGGTGGAGTAGGAAGTCGTTTCTGGCCGATGAGCACAGAAGACAATCCGAAACAATTTATTGATATCCTCGGAGTAGGCAGAACCCTTCTGCAGCTTACATACGACAGATTCAAGGGAATCTGTCCGCTTGAGAATGTTTGGGTGGTGACGAACAAGAAGTACGCCGCACTGGTGCGCGAGCAGCTTCCTGAAGTGCCTGCCGAGAACATCCTTCTTGAGCCATGTCGTCGCAACACGGCGCCATGTATAGCATACGTCACATGGCGCATCAAGGCTATCAATCCGAAGGCTAATGTAGTAATCACACCGAGCGACCACTTCGTTACCGATGTGGAGGAGTTCCGCCGTGTCATCACGTCGAGCATGAAGTTCACAGCCGAGACCGACGCCATCGTAACCCTCGGCATGTCGCCGACACGCCCCGAGACTGGCTACGGCTACATTCAGGCTGACCTCTCTACAGCGTCGCCACGCAACCGCGAGATATATCGCATCGACTCGTTCCGCGAGAAGCCCGACCTGGAGACTGCGAAGGAATACATATCGCATAAGAACTATTTCTGGAACGCAGGCATCTTCGTATGGAGCGTCGCTACAATCGTGAACGCTTTCCGCGTTTACAGCCCTACAATAAGTAATATTTTCGAGAGCATGCTGCCTATCTACGGCACGCCGGCTGAGCGCGATATGATTGACCAGCGCTATCCTGAGTGCGAGAATATCTCTGTCGACTACGCCATTATGGAGAAGGCGGAGGAAATCTTCGTGTGCCCAGCCAACTTCGGATGGACCGACCTCGGCACATGGACTTCGCTGATGTTGCAGAAGCATCACGATCTTTATGGCAATACGGTCATCGGCAACAACGTACATCTTTACGATTCGCACAACTGCGTGGTGCATACTCTGAACGAGAAGAAGGTTGTTGTTCAGGGGCTCGACGGATATATCGTTGCAGAGAACGACAACTCACTGCTTGTATGCAAGCTTTCTGAGGAACAGCGCATACGCCAGTTTGCGGAAGATTGATTACCGCGTAGCGGAAACATCATTACCGCACTTCGGTTACACTGTTACCGCGCAACGGTTACACTATTACCAGTCTGTGGTAATAATTGTGGCTCTGTAGTTTAACGCTTTTAGTTGACTACTTTCAGTCTTAATTGTAAAGTTGGTTGACCCAGTTAATACTTAATTTTATTATTCGTTGATACTATTTTAAGCTTAATTGCCATTATGGTTTACACAACTTCTTTTTTGCGTAAAACATTGCACAGAACAAGAGAATGAGGTTCGGCTTGAGCCTCC
>OHBJ01000621.1_pt1 | contig 23523 bp, 17 predicted proteins | sample 1577241 | NCBI WGS metagenome assembly OHBJ01 (sample SAMEA3541594, study PRJEB24748) | human gut metagenome | biome: human gut; feature: human-associated habitat; material: faeces | place: China | collected 2012 | reverse complement strand
GTACTTCGGCAAAAAAGGCAGCGGTAAAAGCAGCGATGATTTTTATCTTGGCGGGCGAAAGATGGGACCGTTTGTGACTGCGATGAGCGCAGAAGCCAGTGATATGAGCAGCTACCTTTTGATGGGGCTGCCCGGGCTTGCCTATCTCTGCGGCTTGCCGGAGGTTACATGGACCTGCATCGGACTGGCGGTAGGGACCTACCTGAACTGGCTGATCGTGGCGCGCCGGCTGCGTCGGTATTCTGCCAGACTGGGTGCGATTACCGTTCCGGAGTATTTTTCTAAGAGATACGGAGATCACAAGAACATGCTTTCCGCTATTGCCGCAGTGGTGATCCTTGTATTCTTCGTTCCCTACACAGCCTCCGGCTTTAAGGCGATCGGTACGCTGTTCAACAGTTTGTTTGGAGTAAATTATCATACGGCAATGATTGTCGGTGCTGTGGTTGTTATTGGCTATACGGTGCTGGGCGGCTTTATGGCAGTTTCTTTCACCGACCTGATTCAGTCCATCTTCATGACCATCGCGCTGGTGGTTGTGGTGGTGTTTGGTATAGAGCAGGCAGGCGGACTGGAGACTGTGGCAACCAATGCGCAGGCACTGCCCGGCTACCTGAGCATGACCAAGGGCTATGATGCCGCTACCGGCAGTGCAGCTTCCTTTGGCGGACTGAGCATTGTTTCCACGTTGGCGTGGGGGCTGGGCTATTTCGGAATGCCGCACATTCTGCTGCGCTTTATGGCGATCAAGGAAGAAAAGAAGCTGAACACCTCCCGTCGTATTGCGTCGGTTTGGGTCGTTCTTTCCATGATGATCGCAATCGCAATCGGTATCATCGGGTATAGCGTTTCCGTCGCAGGAAAAGTACCGTTCCTCACAAGCAGCTCCGACGCCGAGACTATTATCATCAAGCTTGCCGATTTGATGAGCCGGCATGGGACATTGCTTGCCATTGTTGCAGGCGTGATTCTTTCCGGTATTCTGGCGGCGACGATGTCCACGGCAGACAGCCAGCTTTTAACGGCAGCCTCCAGTGTTTCACAGGATCTTTCTCAAAACGTCTTTGGCATCAAGCTGAGCAACAAAACCGAGATGATCGTAGCACGCATGACCGTTTTGGTTATTGCTGCTGTCGGGATTATATTGGCATGGGATCCCAACAGTTCTGTGTTCCGCGTGGTATCCTTTGCATGGGCGGGCTTTGGCGCAGCGTTTGGCCCCGTAATGTTGTTTTCTTTGTTTTGGAAGCGCTCTAACAAATGGGGCGCACTGGCAGGCATGTTGACCGGCGGTGTAATGGTATTTATTTGGAAGTACCTCATCGCCCCGATGGGCGGAGCATGGGCGATTTATGAGCTGCTGCCCGCGTTTATTGCAGCGTGCATCGCACTGGTGATCGTCTCTCTGGCGACTGCAGCTCCCGAAAAAGAGATCGTGGAGACTTACGAAAGTGTGCGCGCTAAAAAAGCAAATGCGTAAAAGTAATACAGAGGACCGCTCCTCCGGCGATACAGCCGGGGGAGCTTTCTCATAACCGAGGCGTGGATAAAGAGAGAATTGCTCGTTTTATGTTTGACGGAAGGTACCTACTCCGTTATAATGACAGTAATATTATTCATTGCAGCGAGAGAAAGGGGCAGAGAAGATGGAGCAGGCAAGTACGGCGAAAAAAGCTGTAAAAAAGGGCTGGCGAATTCTCCTGATCATATTGGCGGCGCTGGTCATCATTTATGCAGTATTGGGACTGATCCCGCGCAGGGATAACTATCCTATTGCCAACCGCATGATGAAAGAGGGAGCACTGCCGCTTTTGATCGCGCACGGCGGTGGTAACAAGGAGTTCCCCGATAACACGCTGGAGGCGTTTTATAATGCATACAGCGTGGATCAAAATGTGATGATGGAAACCGATGTTTCTATTACAAAGGACGGCGTGCTGATTCTTTCACATGATACGACCCTTGACCGTAAGACTAATGTAACCGGCAGGATCATCGATTGGAATTACAGCGATCTCATTGCGCAGAAGGTGGACTTCAGCTATACCAATCCTACTCAGGACGGTGCTTTGAACGGGGAGCGGGTACGCTTTACCGATGAAAACGGTAATGAACGAACTCCTACCGATGTGGAGTATCCGGAGGGAGTGGCACCGCGAGATGAGAAGGTGTTTCTTGCTACTACGTTGGAGGATCTGCTGACGGCCTTTCCGCACAATCGCATCAATGTGGAGATTAAGCAGAGCGGGGAGCTGGGCATGACGGCAATGAAAGAGGCACTGCGCCTTTTGGAAAAATATGATGCATGGGATCGCGTGGTACTGGCGAGCTTCCATAATGAGATCTACGCCGAGTACCAGCGCCTGCAGAAAGCGGGCGAGGTGCCGGAGAGCTTTATGTGCTCGCCCGGCGTTGCCGGAGTGGCGAAGTTTTATCTGCTGCAGCTTTTCAATGCGGATCTTTTCCACAATGACAGCATGTGCGTGTTCCAGCTGCCTACCGAATATTCGATCATCAAGCTTTCCACCGAGAGACTGGTGCAAAAGATGCACAACCATAATCTGGCGGTGCATTTCTGGACCATCAATGACCCGGAAGAAATGGAGTTTCTCATCGGCATCGGTGCAGACGGCATTATGACCGACTACCCGCACCGACTGGCGGAGGTTTATGCGGCATATGGCAACTGACCCAATTTGACTAAGGAAAAGCGGCAGGAAATATGCTAAGTTCCGAACAGCAATCCCACAGGAGGAAGAATACATGATTTACGGAATTATCGGTGCGCTCGATGAGGAGGTTGCACTGGTCAGGAAAAAAATGACAGCGGTGGAAGAGCATACTCTGTATGGGCGCACCTTTTATACCGGCAGCATAGGAGAGAAAAGCATTGTACTGGTGTGTTGTGGTGTGGGCAAGGTCAATGCAGCACTGTTTGCCAACGCCGTCATTCGGGAATTCCATGCTGAGGCAGTCATCAATATCGGGATTGCTGGCGCCATTGGTGCGGGCATTGGTGTGATGGACGTTGTCCTGAGTACAGAGGCGGCATTCCACGACCAGGACGAGGTCATGGTGAAGTATTACCCGTACTGTAAGTCTTTCCGGGCAGATCCTACGCTGCTGGCGCTGGCGCAGAAAGCCTGCGAAAACGTAACGCTGCACGGGAAGGTTGTCTCCGGCTTGATCATAAGCGGCGACCAATATGTTACGGACAGCGCTGTAAAGCAAAGCCTGCGGGAGCGCTTTAACCCCTGCTGCACCGAGATGGAGGGTGCTGGCATTGCCCATGCCTGCTATGTAAATAATACGCCGTTTCTCATTATCCGCACGATGTCTGACAGTGCGGACGATGAAGCAGATAACAGCTATGATAATTTCATTGATGCGGCAGCGCATCAGTCAGCTGCCATCGTGCTGAAGATGCTGGAGAAGGGGGAGTAAGCAGACAACACCGGTAAGATATAAACGGTTTGACAACGGAGAGCGAGAGCGCTTCGGCGGTCAAGCCGTTTTTTATTTATGTAATTTGGGCTGGGAGATGAAACCATGTTAAAAGTGTACAAATTATAAGGGGAATATTCTGCTTGCAGAATAAAATGTTTCATGATATATTAAGCATATACAAAGAAATATTTGCAAATGCTTAAACGGAGGGACGCGGGTGGGAAGTTACTTGATAAAACGGATCCTGCAAATGCTGGTCGTTATGCTTATTGTGTCGATCGGGGTTTTTCTGCTGGTGGATCTTCTGCCCGCAGACCCGATCTATGCCATGCTGGGCGATTCTATCACAGATGAGACTTACTGGAAAGCTTACTATGAACTGGGACTGGATAAACCGCTGCTTACCCGCTATTTTGACTGGCTCGGCAACGCGCTGCATGGGGAATTCGGCGTTTCCTACCAGTTTCATATGGACGTAAAGGAACTGCTGGCGCCCCGCCTGAAGGTCACGATCTACCTTTCGGTGCTGGCAACCCTTATCTGCATGCCGCTGGGCATTTTGTTCGGCGTTATTTCGGCAGTCAACCGCGGTAAACCCATTGATAATGTGATCACGCTGGTTTCCAATGCTTGCTCCTGCTTGCCGCAGTTTTGGATCGGAATATTCCTGCTGTACATATTTGCCATGAAGCTGGGCTGGCTGCCGTCCTTTGGCTTTACCATGCCGCCATGGAAGGACTGGACACTGCACTTTAGGCAACTTATTATGCCGCTGATCTGCCTGTCCATCGACGGTATTGCGGGCATTACCCGTCAGACCCGTTCCAGTATGCTGGAGAATATCCGGCAGGACTATGTACGAACGGCAAAATCAAAAGGTCTTGCAAAGAACAAGGTCATCTTTGTTCATACGCTGAAAAACAGTCTGATCCCCATTGTGACGCTGTTCGGTGTGCGGCTTTCCTACATGGTGGGAGGTTCCGTGTTTGTAGAGAGTGTCTTTACCATTCCCGGAATGGGCTTTTTGCTGGCAAGATCCATTACGGCGCAAGATGTGCCGGTGGTGCAGGCATGCGTCTTGCTGATCGCACTGGTAACCTGCCTTGCCTATATTGTTACTGACTTTTTGTACGTACTGGTAGACCCGCGCATCAAGCTGCGCAGAGACAACTGAGAGGAGGGGCTGTGATGAAAACCAAGATGGCTTCTGTTCCTCGGACAGACGATCCGCGCGCAGAAAGCAGGAGACGGTTTTTGCGGGCGATGTTTTCCCGCAAGATCGTGGTAGTTGCCACTGTGATCGTTGTGCTGTTTATCCTTGCGGCGGGACTCGCGCCGGCGCTTTCTCCTTATGACCCCAATGCTGCAGATCTTTATGACATTAGTTCGCCGCCAACCGCTAAGCATCTTCTTGGCACCGATGCTTCTGGCAGAGATGTTCTAAGCCGGCTGCTGTATGGTTCCCGCATCTCCATTACCATCGGTTTGGTCGCGGTATCCATTGCCTGTGTCATCGGAACTTTTTTGGGCATGTGCGCTGCCTACTTCGGTGGGATTGCGGATACTGTCATTATGCGCACCATGGAGGCGCTTCGCTCTGTTCCTTCCGTTATTCTGGCGATGGCGTTGGTCACCATATACGGAGGCGGCTTCCGCAATGTAGCCATTATATTGGGCGTTTCCACCGTGCCGGGCTATGTAATGATGATGCGCGCGCAGGTGCTGAGCGTTAAAAGCACCGACTATGTAACTGCGGCAAGACTACAGGGCAACAGCAGTCTGCGGCTGATGCTGCGGCATATCCTGCCGAACTGTGTATCTCCGCTGATCGTTATGATGACCCAGCAGGTGGGCAGCACTATTCTCTCAGAAGCAGGACTTAGCTTTATCGGCGTAGGGATTTCCGTCCCGACGGCTTCTTGGGGGACGATGGTGAGCCAGGGAAAAGATGTACTGCTGCAGAACCCGCTGCTGGCACTGCTGCCCGGCTTGTGTGTAGCGCTTCTGGTCATCTGCCTGAATACGATGGGCGATGGTATCCGAGACGCGTTGGACCCCAGACTGCGTGGGGAAATATGATGGGAGGCAGATATGGAAAAGCTGCTTGAAGTAAAAAATGTGCAGACAGATTTTATCACGACCGGCAAGCGCTCGCAGGCGGTTGTGGATGCCTCCTTTACTCTGCACCGCGGTGAGATCATCGGTGTGGTGGGAGAATCGGGCAGCGGAAAATCGGTCACAATGCTGAGCATATTAAAACTTATCAACCCGCCCGGGAAGGTTGTGGGCGGAGAAGCCCACCTGACTGGTGAGGAACAGAACCTGATCGATCTGCCCGATGAGAGCAGTGAGATCAGGGCGATCCGCGGCGGTCGTATTGGCATGATTTTTCAGGAACCGATGACATCGCTCAATCCGGTGCTGACCATTGGGTATCAGATCTCGGAGGCGATTTTGCAGCACAAGAGGTGCAGCAAGGAGGAAGCCCGCGTGCGAGCCATCGAAATGCTGAAGGCGGTGCGGATCCCTGACGCGGAGGAACGCTACCACTACTATCCGCAGCAGTTTTCCGGCGGCATGCGTCAGCGTATTATGATCGCCATGGCGCTTTCGGCAGAGCCGGAGATTCTGATAGCGGACGAAGCGACTACCGCGCTTGATGTTACTATTCAGGCACAGCTGCTGGAAATGCTCAAGGAGATTGCCGTGGAACGGCAGGTCGCTATCATCATTGTGACGCATAACATGGGTGTCGTGGCGCGCTATGCTGACCGCATTTATGTAATGTATTCCGGCAGTGTGGTGGAATGCAGCCCCACAATGGAACTGTTCCGTCAGCCGCGCCACCCCTATACCAAGGGATTGCTTAATTCCATTCCCCGCCTGAATGATCCCAAAGACCGTGTGCTGGAGCCGATCGACGGCTTGCTGCCGGATCCTGCCTCGCGAGAGCGGTACTGTGCTTTCTACGACCGCTGCCTGTACCGCTGCGATGCCTGTAAAGAGCAGGATCGTCCGCTGTTGCGGGAGACCGCGCCGGAGCATCTGGTGGCATGTCACCGCTCTTTGGAGGAGATCGAGGAAGTACAGAAGGGACTTTCTGCCCATAAGCAGACGGCTCCGGAGAAAAAGATCGGGGACGAGATCGTGCTGGATGTGCAAGGACTTACCAAGACCTTTGATGTGCGTACCGGACTATTCCAAAGAAAGACCGGCGAGGTACACGCCCTGCAGAATGTCAGCTTTAATGTCCGCAGAGGAGAGACCCTTGGTATCGTAGGCGAAAGCGGCTGCGGAAAATCTACTCTGGCACGTTGTATTATACGGGCGTACCGTCCCACCGCAGGTAAGATCATTTTTGAGCAGAATGAGGTATCACAGGTGCCGGAAAGTGCCCTGAAAACGCTACGTCGGAAAGTGACAATGGTTTTCCAGGATCCATTTTTCTCGCTGGACCCCCGTCAGACGGCAGGCTCCATTGTGGGAGAGGCGCTGAAAATACATCATCTTGTAAAAACCGGAGATGAATACGAGCAGCGCGTAGATGAACTGATGCGGCTGGTGGAGCTGGACCCTAAGCTGAAAAGAAGAGTCCCGCACGAATTTTCCGGCGGTCAGCGGCAGCGGCTGGGCATTGCCCGTGCGCTTTCCTCTTCGCCCTCGCTTATTATCTGCGATGAGCCGATCTCCGCACTTGATGTTTCGGTGCAGGCGCAGATCATCAACCTGCTGGAACGGCTCCAGGCGGAGTTGGGCATTTCGTATCTCTTTATCGCGCACGATCTGGCTGTTGTCCGTCACATCAGCGATCGGGTGCTGGTGATGTATCTTGGCTGCGTGATGGAAATAGCAGACTGCGAGGAGCTCTATGCCAACCCGCTTCACCCCTATACACAGGCGCTGCTTGCTTCGGTGCCCACCGCAGATCCCGAAGCGGAGCAGGGCAGAGAACATGTAGAGATGCGGGGAGAGATCCCCAGCGTAACGGATCGCCCGTGCGGCTGCCCGTTCAGCAACCGCTGTGAGCATGCGACCGAGCGCTGCCGCCAAGAATGTCCGGCGCTGCGCACGCTGCCCAACGGACATCAGGTGGCTTGCTTCCTTGTAGAGGTCGCCGTTGCCAGCCAGATAAAAAAGTAGCTAAGGCAATGTGCCTTAAAAATAAAAGACTATTGGAGGAAAAGACATGAAAAAGCTGTTTGCGATTCTATTGGCATTGGCGATGATATTTTGCATGGCCGCCTGCAGCGGCGATGCGGGTCAGCCGAAGCCGGACCCAGCGGGGACCGAGGGACCGACCTACGGCGGAACTTTCCGCTTTGGTATGTTCTATGTGACCCCCACCTTCTTTACCCCTAAGGCGGTTGGCAGTGTTAAGATGTTTGTCACCCCGTCCATCGAGCCGGTGGCTCGCCTGAACAACGATGGCACCGTTACTCCTTTCCTTGCCGAAAGCATTGAGACGAGCAAGGACGACCTAACCATGACCATTAAGCTGCGCGAGGGCATCAAGTTCCACGATGGCTCCGAGCTGACGGCTGAGGTGCTTAAATGGAACCTGGATACCGCACTGGAGTACGGCAAAGCTTCCAACCTCAGCAACCCCAAGAGCATTGAGATAGTAGATACCTACACGGTCAAGATTACCTATTCCGACTGGTCTGTTTCCTGGCCGAATGATATGTGCGATGTTCTAGTGTATTCCAAGCAGGCATTTGATGAGCATGATGCCGACTGGTGTGCCGTTAACATGATCGGTACCGGTCCCTTTGTAATGGATAGCTACACCGTTGATGACCGCATTGTGTGGAGCAAGAACACAAACTACTGGCAGGATGGTCTGCCTTATCTGGACGGCGTTGAGTTGGTATGGATCTATGATACCACTTCTTCCGCTTCTGCCTTTATGAACAAGGAGATCGACAGCTTTGATACCAGTGTTGCCGCTGCCATCAGCATGATGGTCAACAATGGCTTTGAGACCGCCGCTGCCGACCTGACCGCGAACTGCACCTACGGCTTCGCGATTCCCAACAGCGCCAACCCCGATTCTCCGCTGCACAATGTTGAAGTCCGTAAAGCCATTCTGAAAGGCGTAGACTGGAAGGGTGTTGCCAATGCGACCTCCGGTGGTTTTGGCTACTGGTCTAACCAGATGGGCCTTTCCGATGCCTATAGCTATGACCCCAACCTGAAGGATACCGAGTACGATCTGGATGGCGCTAAAGCGATGCTGGCGGAAGCTGGTTATCCCGATGGCTTTGCCACCACCATCTGGACGATCACCAATAACGCCACCAATATCGCCTGCGCTACCGCACTGCAGGCAGAGCTGGTCAAGATGGGCATTGATGCCAAGGTGGAGACTGTTGATACCAGTGTTATCACCGATATGCGCGTGAACCAGAGCCCTGATGGCTTTATCGTTCTGGGCGCGGGTCTCAGCCAGGATCTGACGGCTACCCTGAATGCGCAGTATTCGCCTACCGGTAACTTCCACACCAAGATGATTGCTTTCTCCGACGAATATCTGGCGGCGCTGGATGCGGCGAATAAGGCGGCGACCATCGAGGAGCGCTCTGAGGCGCTGAAGACCTGCCTGCGCCTACTGACCTTTGACGAAGTGCTGGTTTATCCCGCTTTCTATATTCCCAAGCAGATGTTTACCCAGCCCTATGTGCATGACAGCGGTATGAATGCAGTAAATGCGTTCCAGTGGACGCCGGAATGTCTTTACATGGACGCCCATTAAGTGTAATATTTTGGTGGGGGAGGGAATATCTTTCCCCACCAATTTGCAGAATAGGAGTATACGACACATGACAACGCGCGAATCCGAAGTGTTCGGTCTCATCAAGCATAACCCGATGATCTCTCAGGAGGAGATCGCGGAAACCATCGGGATCACCCGCTCGGCGGTATCCGTTTATGTCAGCAACCTCATCAAGCAGGGCTACATCAAAGGACGCGGCTATGTGGTAAGCGATGAGAACGATACCGTGGTGATTGGGGTTGCTGCGGTGGATATTGTAGGGAGTATGCTGGAATATCCGGGCAGCTCCGCAGTGGAGCACATTTTTGCCCAGTTTGGTGATGTCTCGGTTTCCTTCGGCGGCGCCGGCAGGAACATTGCCGAGTACATGGCACGGCTGGGAGGAAGCGTCAAGCTGGTGGCTGCCATTGCGGCTGATATGTTTGGCAAGCAGCTGGTGCAGGACTGCGAGGAGCTGCATATTGATTCCTCCGCCTGTCTGCGCATTGCCGGCAGCAAGCAGGATATGATGGTGCAGCTGCGCGATCCGCGGGATCGATCCCGCCGAAGTGTTTTGAACTACCGTACCGGTGAGCTGCTGACACAGGAATTCCTGAAAAGTCAGTACGCGCCCCTGAATGCCTCCAGCCGCATCGTAGTGACCGATATTTTGGCGCCTGACGCGGCAGAGTATCTGCTCTGCACATTTCCAAATAAGGAGATCTGGTGCATTCTCAGTGGTGTTCTGGAACGTCTGGACAGCTATCGCGGAATCCTGAACCGTTTCAGCCATGTATATCTCAATGCAAAAACAGCGGACCATCTGCTGAACTGCAATATACATGGTACAGCTTCGCAGTATGCCCGCAGTTTGTGCAGGACAGGCATTCGCAATATTTATGTATCCTGTGACAACTGTCAGCTACTGCATATTACACGGGAGCATGCCACACGGTATGAGCTTCCCGAGGGCATCATCAGCGACAGCGAACGCGGGAAAGATGCTTTTGTAGCGGGCTTGTTGGATAGCTCCGCCTGTCACAGGTTGGATATGAATGAAACAGTCCGGTTTGCTGCGGCGTGCAGTGCCGTCCAGATGGAGGCGGAGAGAAATCCGGAAGTGATCTTCAGCACTGAGACGGTGAATGCCCGTATGAAAACGCTTCCGCTACCAGCGGAGACGATCTATTGACCGGCGCAGGAGAAAAAAATCAATGCTGCAGATCTTTCGCTTGTCCCTTGAGGCTGTTTTTCCCATTTTAATTCTGATTGCGCTTGGCTATCTGCTGCGGCGCATCGACATTATCGCGGAAAATATGGTTTTCCCGATCAATCGTCTGGTATTCCGTGTTTTTCTGCCCTGCAATTTGTTCTGTACCATGCTCAATTCCGATTTTTCCGGAGGAGTGAATTTCGGCGCGATCCTTTACGCAGCGGGAACCATCATAGGACTGTTTGTTTTCCTGATGCTAGTCGTCCCGCATACTGTGAAGGAACCGAAAGCTGCTCCGGTGATCGTACAGGCGATCTACCGCAGCAATTTTGGACTTTTGGGCATTATTATAGCCGAGAACCTGTGTGAATCCGGCGAATTTAAGGAAGTCGCCGGTATGCTGGCGGTCATTATACCGTTGTTCAATGTACTTTCCGTGATCTGCTTTGAAACGCTGCGCGGAAATCGCGTGAAGTTGGGGAGTATCCTGCGACGCATAGCGACCAATCCGCTTATCCTCGCGGCAATATTGGGCGCTGCGTGCTCGCTGGCAGGGATTCGTCTTCCTGTACTGCTCCGACAGACGGTCAATCAGCTTTCCGCTGCTGCGGCTCCGGTTGGGCTGATTGTCCTTGGCGCCTGCTTCTCACTGCAGGATGTGATCCGAAGCAGGGGACTGGTCGCTTCGGTAACGTTGCTGCGGCTATTGGCAGTTCCGGTGATATTCCTGACCGGCGCATGCCTTTTGGGGATACGTGGCGGTAGTCTGGTAGGTTTGCTGGGAATGTATGCCTCGCCCTGCGCCATTGCTTCGGCACCCATGGCTTACGAAATGGGCGGAGACGGCAAGCTGGCTGGTCAATTTGTTGCGACGACCAGTGCGCTCTGTCCTTTTACTTTGTTTATTGTTATTGCGGGGCTAAAAGCCTTTTCAATGTTATAAAGCTAGTTTTATTTCAGGAAAGGAGAATGGAGATGGCAGGTGTTTCCCGCGTAACAGAGCTGAATATCACTTGCCATGGGGTCGATCTCTGTCCTCATAGACTCCATTGCTTTGCCGGAGAGATAGACGGCTGGCGGAGAACATGGAAGCTCTACCTGCCGGAGCACTATGATCAGATGGGAAAGCGCCCGCTTATTGCCTCACTACACGGCGGCGACTACCAGACCATGCACGAGTACGCCGCATGGCACCTTTTGGCGGAGAGGGAGAATATTATTATCCTTTATCCGGAGTCGCTGGTAAACGGGGTCGGCTGGAACTGCTGGGACGCACTGAGTGCGGCAGATGGCAGGGCAGATGATGTCGCCTATCTGGATCAACTTTTGGAATATGTAATAGAAAATTATCCTGTAGATGAGAGCCGTGTATATATGCATGGGCAGTCGATGGGGGATATGATGGCAACATACTATGCGTTCTGTCATCCGGAACGGCTGGCGGGAGTGGCACCTTTTTCCGGTCCGACCAAGACCCGCTGGTTTATGCGGTCAGATGGAACAATGATGTTTACCCCAGCGGCGCCGCTGCCGGTCATACGAATGCACGGGGAGTGCGACAACTTCCAGTTATCCGGTTTGACGGAAGATTGGGCAAGGCTGCGAAAGCGTCAGTGCCATATCGAAATCAATAATAACCTGTGGAAAACCGTTAACCGCTGTGCAGAACTTCCACTTATTTCTACGACCGAACAGCGCAATGTGGAACGATATACGGGGAAAGACGGCGCCGACCTTATTTTTGTTGCAACGCCAAACGGCCAGCATCGCCCTCCTGCTGATTTCATTGAGGATATCTGGAGAAACCTTGTGTGCTGCTGGCGGCGGGAGAACGGCAGACTTATTCGTCTGCCGGACAGCAACGCATGGCAGCCGGATCATGGAGGCGTGGCACTATTTGAGGGCAGCGGCAGAGCTTATGTAGATCACTGCCTGAAGGAGCCGATGGGTTGTTTGCCTGCGGAAACCGGCGAGGACGGCATTCTGCGGTTCGATATTCGTATGCTGCCTGAACTGCTGCCTGCAGTCAGTCATGTGATGCTACGGTCGGATAAGATCCGCATCCGGACCTCCATGGAAACGATAGATATTTTCCCGCAAAGCGCACTGGCGCTGCGGGCGGGCATCTTCTCCGCAATGAAGCCGTTGGTTCTCAAGCCAGAAACCTGCATGGTACCATTTGAGGATATGATTCGTCTGTTTGGCATGTGTGCACACACTGCATACGGCGCGGGCTACGCAGTAGGACATCCCTTTTCTCTTACTTATGATCTCTGCCATACTATTGGCACTATCCTCGGCAGGATCGCGCAGCCGGATAACGCCACGGTCTACGCGCAGGAGGCGGGGATCTATGCGGCACAGTGCGCGGAAAAACAGTTTGCCGCGCCGCGCAATCGTTTGGAGGAGATCTGGCAATGGTGCCATACGGTTTAAAAAGAAAACAACTTAATCACTAATTCAGCCAATCGAGGGCGGGAGCGATTCACTTTTTCTCTCTCCATATTACTTTTTCTTTTGCTTTCCGCCTTACGATAAAGCCGGTACATTACCTGGGCAGGCCATGTACCGGCTTTTTATATTGCTGTAAATTTAGTTGCGGCTGTACCACAGCTTTGTCATATCCTGCTCCAATGTATGGGGCATGATCTCCTTGAGCTCCTCTACCGTCCAGTCGCCCATGGAGGGGGCTTTGTAAATATATCGTTTCTCCTCCAGCGTTCCGTAAATACCGTACCGACCGCCACACAAGGCAAAATTCTGCCCGGTAATGTTGCTTGCTTCCTCGGTGCACAGGTAGGCGATGAAAGGGGAGAGCGCGCTGGCGGGCGGTGTAGTGCCGACGATTTTTTTGCCGGCGTCCTCCGAAAGACCGAGGGCACGCATGCGCCGTTCCAGATACTCCACACCGGAAGAGCGTCTGCCGGTTTTTCCTGCAGCGCTGGGTTCGATGCAGTTGGCAGTGATATGGTCGGGGCGCACCTCATTGGCGATGCAGCGCATCAGGCTGTAAACACCTGCGTAGGCAGCGGCATAATTGACCGAACCCCAAAAGCTGCGGATCACAGCAGAGGTGGTATAAAGCAGCCGCCCCCACTGTTGCTTTATCATATGGGGCAGCACCTGCTTGGAGAGATTGAAGGCGGGATAAAGATTATTCTTTATAACAATATCCCATTCCTCTGCGGTTAGGTCAATACATTCATTCAGACGGGAGACACAGGTGGCATTCAACAGAATATCCACGCCACCAAAGACATCAAGACAGTGCTCCACGGCGTGGGCAGCGCCGTTCATTTCGGAGACATCCTCATAGTCTGCCTCGGCAATACCGCCGGCATCCCGTATGGCTTTTACTACATTGTCGGCGGATTCATGGGTGCGCAGATTGATGTTATAATCTCCGCCCATGCTTTCATCCTGTACATATCCGACATCATTGACAAGGACATGTGCACCCTGCTCCGCAAGGTATTCACACCAGTACGCAGCCGAACCGCCGCCCCCGCCGGATACAAGAATTCTTTTTCCTTTCAGGTTTTTCTCCATTCTTGGGTAACCTCCAATAGTTAAAAAAGATTCTTTTTCTCTTTCCTATTATATTATACACCGTACAGGAGAAAAACGCAATAAACTGTGGCATGTATTTTCAGTGAATTATGCTTTAATTTACAGGAGCGGCGCTTGTGAAGGGAAGACGCATTACAGATGCTCCAGCACCCTTGCTGCTGCCGAACGCTTGACTTTCATGGCACCGACGGGGCAGAATTCCTGACAGCAGAAGCACTTGATGCACTTTTTGCGATTGATCCGAGGCTTGCCATCTGCCATTGTGATGACATCAGCGGGGCAGATCCGCTGACATTCGCCGCAGCCGATACATTCATTTTTGTTTACTGCAGGACGGCTGCTCATGAAGGTGCGCAGCAAACGGCTGAGTGTCTTTCCCCAGATCGCTTCATTGCCGTCCTGCTGCGCAAGACCTTGCGGATTGCGGATATTTTTGAAATCCGGAACTATGTGAGGCTGCCATGGCTCGCTGACAGTAATATCACCAATGTCGGCTGGGCATAGCCCAAGCTCCTGCGCTGCGGCAACGGTGGGAATACAGGCGGGAGGAAAGCCGATAAGTCCTGCACATATCATATCCAGCCGATAAGGGTTGGCGGAGGCTAAAAGGCAATCGATGGGCTTTGGGGTGCCGGCGGTGGGACCATTGCCCTCCATACCAACTACGGCATCTACAATATGCAGCCGTGCAGGGCGGGCACGGTTCAAATCGACGATCATACGGGCAAAATCCATCGGGTTGGAGTAGCGGTAGTGATATTCCGATTTGACGGCACCGGGTACTATACCGTACATGTTTTTTACGGCACAGGTCATGCCCATCATACCGTGGGTTTTCAGCTTGCAGCAGTTAATGACGGCATCAGCTTGATCCAGATAGGCTGTGTACTTAAAATCGTGCGCCACAGCAGCCCCATCAAAATGCTGTTCCCCTACCTCAAAATTCTGATTAAGCACAGCTCCGTACTGTTCCGCTTCTACAATTCCGCTGCGTTGGTAGATCCGGTTAAGATAGGCGGCATTATACACTCCGCCGGGACTGTCTCCGATGACAACCTCTGCGCCCCGCTCGGTCAGCAGCTCGCTGAGAGCGCAAAGCAGCGCAGGGTGGGTTGTTACGGCGTCCTCCGGTGGGCGTGCGGCAACCAGATTTGCCTTAATAACGATTTTCATGTGGGGAGATACCCAATCCAATCCGCCCAGTGGCTCTAAAAGACGGCAAAGCGCCGCACGCACATGGGCAATGTCATAATCGGTGCAGCGCACCAGCGATACCTCGCAGCTCATCTTGTTCCTCCCGCATCTGTATTCTATGGCTCTTATTATAGCAGAGAAAAGTGCCGGAACAAAGATAAATCTCCCTGTCTTTTGATCAGACAGGGAGAGAAATAAGCAGTTAACCTTTCTTTTCCGGAACGATAAAAATGAACGCCAGCGTGCTGATCAGCAGCAGGAACGGATAGAACAGGTAAGGTATGATCTGGAAAGCGGAAATGCTGTGGCCCAGCTTGCTTACTGCGGTGATGGCAACCAGCATCTGCGCACCATATGGGATTATCCCCTGAAATACGCAGGAAAAGGTGTCTAATATAGATGCTGCCTTGCGGCTGGTGATACCGTATTCCTCAGCCATTTCGGAAGCAATGGGGTTTGCCATGACAATGGCAACGGTATTGTTGGCAGTAGCGATATCCATAGCGCCGACCAGAAGTCCCATGCCCAGTTGCCCGCCTTTTTTTCCTCGGAAAACCTTTTTGATACCGCGCAGCAGTGCTTCAAAACCGCCGTATTCCCGAATGAGGGCACAGATGGCGGAAACCAAAATGGCAACCATCGTGGTTTCAAACATATCCTCGGCGCCGGCACCCATATTTTTCAGCAGGCTGGTTGCGGCAATTTCTCCCGATGCCAGCATAATAACGGAACCGGAAAGAATGCCGATGAGCAGCACCACAAATACATTGATGCCGATGATGCCGCCGGCAAGCACCAGAATATAGGGGATAATTTGAACAAGATTATATTCCTTGATGATGGGGAACGGCTCGATGGGCGTATTGAGGGAAATAAGGAGAATGATTGCAAGAGAGATTAGGGCAGCGGGCAATGCGATTTTAAAGTTTTCCCGGAACTTATCCTTCATCTGGCAGCCCTGACCGTTACAGGCTGCAATGGTGGTATCACTGATAAAGGAGAGATTATCACCGAACATGGCACCACCGATGACCGATGCCACGCAGAACGGCATCGGGAAGCCGGTTGCCACAGCCAAAGGTGCAGCAATGGGAGTAATGAGGGTGATAGTTCCTACCGACGTACCCATTGCCAACGAGACAAAGCAGCTTACCACAAACAAAATGACAACGGAAAACTGGGAAGGAACATGCGAGAGCAGAAGATAAGCGACGCTTTCGGCGCTGCTGCGCCCCACCACCCCGACAAAGATGCCTGCCGCCATGAAAATGAGAATCATAGTGACGATGTTTTTGTCGCCAATACCGTGTCCCATCAGCTCCAGCTTGGCATCAAAATTCAGAGAACGATTTTGCAGGCATGCTACCAGCAGGGCGATGAGAAACGCTACGACGATGGGAATATTATAAAACCCCATATTGATATTCAGACCATATTCAAACAAAAGACCAAGCCCCAGATAGATAACCAGAAATACCCCGATGGGCAACAGGGCTATGGGATTACTTTTTTTCATGTATTTTCCTCCTCGGTAAACAGATACGGGTTCGCGTCATGCAATAAAACACTCCCGCCCTTTGCATAAGGACGAGAGTGTGCATGGAAAGAGATCGGCAGCATTTTCGCATTTACGCTTTACTGCAATAAAGAATACCCGAAAAAACATGTTTTGTCAAGAAATCGGGAAACATCAGCGGCGCTTTGCCCATGCGGTTGGCGTCATCGCAATCAAAAGCGGATAGATTTCCAAACGTCCCAGCAGCATAGCTCCGGAAAGCACCAGCTTGGAGAATGGGGAGAAAGCAGAATAATTGCCGCTGGGAGAAATAATGCCGAAACCCGGCCCGACATTGTTAAAGCAGGTGATGACGGCGGAAAGATTAGTCGTCAGTCCGAAGGGCTCCCAACAGATAAGCAGGAAGATAACTGCGATACAAACAATATATAAAGTAAAGTAGGTGTTGCAGCTGCTGATGATCGTTTCGTCCACTTTTTTGTTTTCAAAGCGGACAACGCGGGTAGAGCGGGGATGCAGAACATGCTGCATCTCGCGACGAATGGACTGCGCCAGCAGTATGATACGGCTGATTTTCAGCCCGCCTGCTGTGGAACCGGAGCAGCCGCCGAAGAACATCAGCACAAAGATAATGCCCTGACTGAGCGCCGGCCACAGGGTGTAATCTGCTGTGGCAAAGCCGGTGGTGGAAATGATTGCGGAAACCTGAAAGAAGGAATGACGGATCGCTTCTCCTGCGCTGTCGTACATCGGCGCGATATTAAAAGCGATAATGCCGGAGGCTACTACAATAATAGAGAGGAAGCAAAGAAGCTCGTGGCTGCGCAGTGCGGTACGCCACTGCCCCATGATGATTAGGAAAAACAGACTAAAATTGATGGCAAACAGCACCATGAAAAAGGCGACAATCCATTGGCAAAGAGGAGAATACCCTGCCATACTGCTATTGAGCATTCCAAAGCCGCCCGTACCGGCGGTACTCATGGCGTGGATAATGGCGTCATAGATCGGCATGCCAGCCAGCAGAAAAGCACCAAACTCTAAAAGAGTCAAAACAATATAAATCAGATATAGGATCTTTACGCCGTCCCGTACACGGGGAACGATTTTATCCATGGTGGGACCGGGCATTTCTGCCCGAAGAATGTGCATGGTCCGGTCGGGGGCTTTGGCGGAAATAATGGTGACAAACACCAGAATCCCCATGCCTCCGATCCAGTGGGTAAAGCAGCGCCAGAACTGTATTGAGTAGCTGAGCGCTTCTACATCGGTCAGCAGGGTGGCACCGGTAGTGGTAAAGCCACTTACTGTTTCGAAAAGAGCATCAATATAGCGCGGAATAGCACCGCTGATGGTAAAGGGCAGCGCTCCTACCAGCGATAGAGCAAGCCATGCCATTGCAACAATCACAAAGCCTTCTTTGGAAAATATGTCCGGGCGTTGCGGGGGGAACACGCGCCGAAGCAGAAAACCCAGCGCTGTTGCAATAAGAATGACAGTTAGAAATGCCAGCGCCTGCCTGCTCTCATTAAACCCCAATGCAATGAGTAGAGGTATGATCATCATGGCGGCTTCAATATGCAGCACCGTTCCGGTGGTAGAAAGTACAATTCTGTGGTTCATTTTCCGCTTCCTTTTTTTATGATGGTTTGGAAATTGAATTATATTATAGCACGAAGCGCCAAAACAATCAATGCACGATGGGGATTTGATATTAAAGACCGGAGATAAAATAAATGTGAGGCAGAGTGTGACACAGGATTTGCCACCGGCGGCGGGATATGCTATGATAAACGAGAATGGAAAGGGGAGAAGATGCGTGGAGAAGGTGCAGAGAATTGTGGAGGAGTACCGCAGGTTATCACCCGTCGGTACAGGGATAATAGCTTTAGACGGGCGCTCGGCAGCGGGAAAAACCACTTTGGCGGGGCTGCTTACTGCTGCCCTTAACGGTGCGGTGGTGCATACCGATGATTTTTTTCTGCCACCGGAGCTGCGCACCGCCCAACGGCTGGCTGCCCCCGGGGGCAATGTCCACATAGAGCGCTTCGCTGAGGAGGTGCTGCCCTACCTTCGGCAGGGGAAACCATTTTGCTACCGCCGCTTTGATTGTCATGCGATGGACTATGCCGATGAGATGGTGGTTCCGGCGGCGCCGGTTATCATTGTGGAAGGCGCTTATAGCTGTCACCCGCTCTTTGGACATTATGCCGATTTAACCGTTTTCTGCGATATTGATCCGCAAGAGCAGGAGAGTCGAATTCGCAGCCGCAACGGGGAAGCCGGCTGGCAGATATTCAGGGAACGATGGATCCCTTTAGAGGAAAGCTATTTGAGGGAATACCGGATCAAAGAAAACGCCGACCTTGTTGTGTGAAAAAGGTGTGAAAATAGGAAGGAAACGGAGGAATTGGTTGCAATTTACGTGTGCTTTAGTATATAATTTAAGTGCATTTGCGGGCAAGGCCCGAAAATAAAAGGAGGTAATCCCTATGTCGAAATACATTCTAAGTTGCTGTTCCACCGCTGATCTCAGCAAGGAATACTTTGAGAGCCGTGATATTCATTATATCTGCTTCCACTATATGCTGGGTGATACCAGCTATCCCGATGATTTGGGACAGAGCGTCCCGTTTGATGAGTTCTATGCCCGAATGGCGGCAGGCGAAATGACCAAGACTTCACAGGTCAACGTAGAGGAATTTGTTGACTACTTTGAGGGCTTCCTCAAGCAAGGCTATGATATATTGCATGTCAGCCTCTCCTCCGGCCTTTCCGGCTCAGTCAACTCCGCCCGCATCGCCGCTGAGGAGCTTGCGGAAAAATATCCCGACAACAAGGTTCTGGTTGTCGATTCTCTCGGCGCATCCTCCGGCTATGGTCTCTTCATGGATAAGCTTGCCGACCTGCGTGATGAGGGCAAAAGCATCGAGGAGGTTCGTGATTTTGCCGAGGCAAACCGACTCCATCTGCACCACTGGTTCTTCTCCACCGATCTGACCTTCTATGTCCGCGGCGGTCGCATTTCCAAGGCAGCGGGCTGGTTCGGTACAGCGCTGAAGATTTGCCCTCTGCTGAACATGGACGACGAAGGGCATTTGATCCCCCGTCAGAAGATCCGCGGGAAGAAAGCAGTAATCCAGCAGATCGTCAAGGAGATGGAAAACCATGCGCAGGGTGGTCACGACTATAATGGTAAATGCTTCATTTCTATGTCTGCCTGCATGGACGATGCCCGTGCTGTTGCCGATTTGGTCGAGGAAAAGTTTCCGCACCTCAACGGCAAGGTTATGATCAACAATATCGGCACCACCATTGGCAGCCATACCGGTCCCGGAACCGTTGCGCTGTTCTTCTGGGGTGACGAGCGCACCCACTGAGTTTAATGTCCGAAAGGAGCACCCTTTATGGCTAAATCCGGTATTTCCGGCAAAAATATCCTTATTAATCTGATCGTTACCATTGTGGCAGGCTTCATTTACTTTTATGTGAAGCTACCGCCCATTAATCTGCACTCGGCTGCGTTCTATAGCTTTTTCCTGTTTATTTCCGTGGTCTACTGCGCCACGGCGGTCATTACCTCCGGCATCTACCGTCAGGCAGAAAACGGAAAGACCTTCTGGAAGCTGCTGAAAGGCAGCTGCATTGTGCCGCTCATTGTCATTGCAGCGGTATTTGTTGTCTATGTCGTTGGCGGTCTGCTTTCCAGCGTTATTATTCGCAGCGGCGCCTATGCCAAGCTGATGACGGTGGAGACCGGTGACTTTACGCAGGATATTGAGGAGATCTCCTTCGACCAGATCCCAATGCTGGATAGAGACTCGGCGGAAAAGCTGGGCGACCGCAAGCTGGGTGAGCTGGCGGATATGGTAAGCCAGTTTGAGGTGGCGGATAACTATACCCAGATCAATTACAGGGGTCGTCCCGTGCGTGTTACTCCGCTTCGGTACGGCGATGTATTCAAGTGGCTGAACAACCGCAGCGCCGGTCTGCCCGCATATTTGATTATTGATATGGTTACGCAGGAGGTCGATGTGGTTCGCCTTTCGGAGGGAATGCACTACACCACTGCCGAGCATTTCAGCCGCAACCTGTACCGTCACTTGCGGTTCCAGTATCCCACCTTTATCTTTGACGAACCGACCTTCGAGATCGACGAGGAGGGCACGCCCTACTGGGTCTGCTCCCGTGTGGTCAAGCGCATCGGACTGTTCGGCGGCACCGATATCCAGGGCGCCGTGCTGGTGAATGCCATCAACGGCGAAAGCCAGTATTACACCGATATCCCCACATGGGTGGACGGCGTTTACTCCGCCGATATTATTATGGAGCAGTACGATTACTACGGCACCTATCAGGGCGGCTTCATCAACTCGCTGTTCGGGCAGAAGAATGTGACCGTGACCACCGCGGGCTACAACTACATTGCCGCCAATGATGATGTGTATGTTTACACCGGTGTTACCTCGGCAGGCAGCGATGAATCCAATATCGGCTTTATTCTGACCAACCAGCGCACCAAGCAGACTACCTTCTATTCCATTGCGGGCGCCGAGGAATTCAGCGCGATGAACAGCGCCGAGGGCGTGGTGCAGCACTTGAACTACACCTCCACCTTCCCGTTGCTGCTCAATATCAGCAACCAGCCCACCTACTTTATGGCGCTGAAGGACTACGCCGGCTTGGTAAAGATGTATGCAATGGTCAATGTTCAGCAGTATCAGATCGTTGCCACCGGCACTTCGGTAGAGGAGTGCCAGGCGAACTACTATAAGCTGCTGCGCCAGAATAAGCTGGATACCGGTGAAGAGCCGGTTCTTCCCGCTGATGAAGAGACTGTAGTCGGTACTGTTGTGGCATTGCGCTCTGCGGTTATTGACGGCACCACTATGTACTATGTGACATTGGACGGCGGCAACACCGTTTACAGCATCTCCGCCGGCGAGCTGGAAAAGGTCGTTCTGCTGAATGTGGGCGACTATATCGGCATTACCTACGAACCGTCCTCGCTGCGTGACGACCGCATCTGTACCGCCAATGACTTTGAATGGGTCACGGCGGAGAAACCGGTCGAGCCTACTGAGGAACCGGAGCAGCCTGAGGCAGAGGATAATACCGAGGCAGCATAATAGAATGTTTCATAGAAAGTCCCTGCTGTAAGGCGGGGACTTTTTGCCGCCCAAAAATGGGGCAAGAATATTAAGATTATTTAAATAATACGCTGCCTGCATTGACAAGCAAGCACCATAATAGTAAAATATATTTGACATCACAACTACAACCGGAGGATATTCCATGCTGAGAATAGAACATTTGACGAAACTATACGGCGAGAAAAAAGCCGTTGATGATCTTTCCCTGCATATTAGGGCGGGGGAGATCTATGGCTTTATCGGACATAACGGCGCAGGCAAGACCACGACCATTAAATCCTGTTGCGGGATATTGCAGTTTGAGCAGGGGGAGATCTATGTAGATGGCATTTCCATAAAAGCGGATCCCATCGGCTGTAAACGCAAGATTGCCTATTTGCCTGATAATCCGGATTTGTATGAATTCCTCAGCGGTGTGCAGTACCTCAATTTTGTTGCCGATGTATTCGGCGTTTCCAAGGAAGAGAGAGAACAGAGAATTAGGGAATATGCCGATCTCTTTGGACTTACGGAGGATCTTGCACAGCCGATTTCCGCCTATTCTCACGGCATGAAGCAGAAGCTTGCCATCATCTCTGCGCTCATTCATAAGCCGCGGCTGGTTATCATGGACGAGCCGTTTGTTGGGCTGGATCCCAAAGCGGCACATGAGTTAAAACAGCTTATGCGTCGTCTTTGCGATGGCGGATCTGCAATCTTCTTCTCAACCCATGTACTGGAGGTCGCCGAAAAGCTGTGTGATAAGGTCGCAATCATCAAGGGCGGCAGACTTGTCGTTTCCGGAACCATGGAGGAGGTAAAGGGACAGGATTCTCTCGAAGATGTGTTCCTGGAACTGGAGGACGACAATGCTTAAAACGCTGCTTAAAGTTCAGTTCGCGGCATTGAAGGCTTCCATGCTGCGCAGCCGCCGCAAGCAGACCAAGGGCAGTACCGGACGGGGAATCGGGCTGGCTTTGCTGTTTATCTATGTAATCGTCTGCTTTTTTATTATGTTCGGCTCGATGTTTTCCTCGATCTGCATGCCGCTGCATGAGCTGGGACTGGGGTGGCTTTACTATGCCATTGCAGGTTTGATGGCGTTTATGCTAACCTTTATCGGCAACGTGTTTGCCACACAGACACAGCTTTTTGACGCCAAAGATAACGAGCTGCTGCTTTCCATGCCCATTGCTCCCAAATTTATTTTGGGCAGCCGTATGCTGCTCTTGCTTGCACTGGATCTGGGATATGTTCTGCTGGTTATGGCGCCTGCGGGCGTGGTGTACTGCATGAACTATTCTGTCACTGCACTGGGAGTTGTGTACTTTATCATCAGCACTCTGCTGCTGCCGCTGATGGTACAGGCATTTTCCTGCCTTATTGCATGGATCATTTCTCTTATCAGCAGCAAAATGCGCAACAAAAATATCATCACCATGGTGGCCTCATTGGTTTTTTTGGCGGCTTACTTCTACCTTTACAGCAAGATGGGCGACATCATCTCCGGACTGATCGCCAATGGCACCGCAGTTGCGGTTGCTTTTAAGAAATACGCCTTTCCTGCGTACTATTTCGGCGTCGGAATCGCAGAGCATAATCTGACATATTTACTGCTGTTTACCGTATGCACGCTGGTGGTGTTCGAGCTGGTCTATGCCATTCTTTCCCGTAGCTTCCGGCAAATCACCACAGTCAA
>OHBJ01000620.1_pt1 | contig 23524 bp, 19 predicted proteins | sample 1577241 | NCBI WGS metagenome assembly OHBJ01 (sample SAMEA3541594, study PRJEB24748) | human gut metagenome | biome: human gut; feature: human-associated habitat; material: faeces | place: China | collected 2012 | reverse complement strand
ATTACAGGCTCTTTTGACATCCCCTTTAAAGAAACAAAACCTATATTAGCTCCATAAGTAAAATACAATTGTCGTGTATTAGGTTGAACTTTAACATATAGTTTTTTGCAATGTACCAACTCCTTAAATGCCTCTACTGAATAAGTACAGATGTAGGTTAAGCCATCAAAAATGACTTTATTACCTAATAGATGAAGATTTATCCTCTCTTCTTTATTGCCTATAAAAGCCTTGACAGAAAACAGGTATTCTTCTTGCAAATTCCATATCTTGTCATATTTCAAAGGAACTACGATATTTCCCAAAGTGTCTATTATGCCCCAACCACGGTATTCCATTACTCGTGCAAATCCACAAACAAATTGTGGGTCACACCAAGAATATTTGCCAAAATGAATTATTTGCTTGTTGTTAATGTCAATGTAAGCATACTGATATTGGTGGTTTCTGACTAATGACAATCCGCAGCTAAATGGTTGCATTTCCATATATTGAGGTGGAATAATTATTTCCCCTCTTTGGTTTTTAACTCCAAATAAGCCTTCCTCTTGAAATATGATATACTCCTTATTCATGCTACCTTTTTGTAGGCATACCACAAAAAGAAAGGTGCAGGCTCAACCTTGAATGTGTATCAGAAGGTATCGCCAAACACCTATAACCATACAAACAAGGAAAGCCCACACCTTATGGCATGAGCATTCACTTACCTGCTTATGATGGTTATATTCTGTTGAAACTGGCGATTTCTCTGATAACATCAAGCAAGAAGCAAACACTTCTTTTCTAATATGTCTTGTTAAACTTCTATTTCATTGTCTCACTTTTTTGTTACTTCTGCAAAAATACGATAATTCTGCAAAAAACAAGTATAAAAAAGGCAAAATCAGTAGAAGCCAATCCATATCAGCATCTTAGGTGTGGGCTATAGCTTGTTTTGAAGGGATAATAAATATCTCTCCTTAATCTTATACAAAAATACAGTTTTTATCACATATCTCTAATCCTCATAACTTTCAATTTATAAAAGCCCCAATGCCTTAAGTAAGGCAATGAGGCTCCATCCAACAATTAAACCATAAATCATGGTTCCTTATTTCTGTCCGCATAAAAGTAACAGAGTACAAATGCCCCTATTACCAAGTTTATAATGGCAAACACTATTTCTCCCATAAGCCTGCTATGAAAATTTCCCACCATAATGAATATATATCATTATTATTGGATGAACCAAGAATACTCACTATCTTCATAAAGGGCTTTGTTCAGTCCATCAGCAAGCTGGGTGGCATTATAAGCCCTGTCCAAAAAGTTGTCTATGTAGGAGGATTTATTTGCACCTGTAAGCAGATTGTACACATTCCATATAGATATTTCATTGCCATTCTCAATGGTTGAGAAATTCTCATCATGATAGAAAGACTTGGCTACAATGCTTATTTGGGTGTCTGTCATGAGCATCTGTGGCAGCATTTTCTTTTGCTCCGCAGGCAGATATTGATATAACCTGCTTTTTCCAAGGAACTGTGCAAACTGGTGTTCTGTCATATAGCTGTCCTTTAATGCACCCATATAATAAAGGTGTTTGGCAGCATTGTATTCTTGGAAAAGCTGTATTGCTGCATTGAATAATCCATGCACATCCATAACCTTTAGTTCTGACTTGAAACCATCTGTGTTGACACACATATTGCAGCATACCATATTCTTAAAACCAATGAAAAGTTTGAATTTCTCCATACCTTTTTTGCTATATAGGTTTTCATGATTGTAGCTTCTTACCCCTCCAATAGTCAAATTGAGCCTGTTCCCTGCAATATCCTCGTGGATTGTAGGTATCTCAAAACAGAACATCATCCTCTCATAATAGATGGTCTTGTCCTCTTCCAACAAATCCTTTACTGGTTTATGGATGGCTTCAGGAGTTCTGCCCTTAATCACGTGACTTACCCTTATGGCAGGTTCTTCAATGGTTTCATTGGGGAATACCCTGTTTGCAGCTTCCCATGTTGCTTCAATGAAGTAGGGATGGGAAATGGTTATTTCATTGTCCTTGCTGAACACTGGCACCACACAATCATCTTTCAGATGTTCAATAGTCACTTCTTTTGTGTTTGCTTCAATAAAGGGAAGTCTTTTTACTTCTCTTCTTGACAAGATTGGTGTCACATCAACAATTTCCTGCTCTTGGGATAATCTCAAAGTCCTGTTTACCCTGCTTGGATAAATCGGGTTAGCCTTGACAGGCTGCAACTGCATTGCTTCCATATCTTATGAAATTTGGATTATAATTAATACTCGGTTTGTCTTTTTCTTCTTTCAACTGCATCTTCTTCTGCATGAAATCAGAAGTCAGTTGCTGATACCATTCAGGGTATTTGTGATAAATGGCAGTCAGTTCTTCAATGGTTTTGGCTTCATTGATTTGCTGTCTTATCATTTCCACATTTATGCCATCATTACACCAATCAAGTATAATTTGTCCTGTTGTTGGTGTAATTGTAAAGTCAGGCTTTCCCATAAAGAGGCTGGTTCTGTCCTTGCTTGCAATGGCTTGATGCTTCATATTGATGTCAAAAACTATGGTAAATTCATAATCAATGCCATCCCTCATTACAGCCTTTAGTCCTACCTTTTCAGGCACCATTTTGCCATTCTTCTCATTCAGGATATAATCCTGTTTACATCGCATAGTGCAAATTATATGCTTGTTACTTTGCAGGATTCTTTGCATGAAAGCATTGATTCTTGGAGTGACCTTTTGCCAATTAGTAAAGCTGTTGCCTTGCAAGTTGGCATGATATTCCAACAGGTTGTCCCAACATTGGGAAATGGAATCTATGATAATGACTTCCATCCCTGCATCCTCACATATCCCTATGGCTTCCATATAAGTTTCGGGGGTAAAGTTGTCTTGAAGGGACAGCACATTGTAATTGCCTAAGCTGGCATATAAATCAGCACTTCCATTCTCACTGTCAATGATGGCTATCTTAGTCCAATCACCACATAAACCATAAGCAAGTAACAAGGCTGAATAGGTCTTTCCTGCCCCTGAACAGCCTTGTAAGGCAAGTTTTATCTTAGCCTGCTTCTTTGATGAAACTCTTAACTGCATCATATTAAAATTCTATTAATGATTCTATAATCAGAAAAATAAAAAGGCAGTCAGAACTTAATCCAACTGCCCATATAAGACATACATTATATGTCACAAAGTTGCCAATGTAGGTGCTCCACCATCCCCTTGCTGATGAAGCATGTAGAACATATCCCCTGTTTCAGGAGAACAAACTTGTGAAATGACAGGCTTTGTGATGTCCCCTTTGAGGAATCTTTCACTTACTGCACCTGTTTCACAGCCATACACAAAGAAACATTTTCCCGTATGAGGATTCTGTTTCACATCAATTCTTTCCACTCCCATTTTGGTCTTGAAGTCTGCAACAGACATTGTTTCAATGAACTTTAAGCTATCCATAAATTTATGATTTTAATTGTTGTGGGAGGGGACTATCCCCACCCTGAATGATGGGGAGGGTATCAGGATGGTGTGGTTTATGCTCCTAAAGACAAGAAAAGTTGCAAAAAATATCAGAGAAAATTCAGTAGGTTTAGCTATACATTATATATGACTATTTTTCTTTTAGATAAATAATCCGTTCAAAAAAGAATATGAGGTTCCATATTTTTGTTTTCATTTTTGCAACAGATTATTATTACTTTGATTAAGAAGTCTATTAATTTCATCATATCCAAAACCTATAAAATTGAGGATACAACAAATTAGAAGTTTCCGAAGTTTGAATGTCAAATTATACAAATCCCATCCTTCAAGAGTATATGTTTTTTTTGATTTATTCATAAAGTGTGAATAATAATTTCGTGAATCTACGACTTGCCGACTATTGATATTGTCGTTTTTTAATTTGTCAATAACAGAAAATTCTGATATTAAGGTTTCAAGCATTGTTGTTAAATTGGTCTCTTTGCGAAACCTTGTACAAAACCCCTCAATCGCTTGTATCACAATTAGAAAATCTATACTTGAAAATACTGGCTTATGCTTAATACTATCAATAAGATGTGCTCTTATTGGTGCTATATTTTCTTTGTCATTATACCATTTATGAATTATTTGAGGGTATTGTTGGGATATAGAATTGTAGTCAAATAAATAGTTGTATCTTTTAGTTGAAGGTGTGTTGTTTGTATCTCTTTGAATATAAAATAATTGTATGGGATGATAGAATCTCTTCCCATCCTTATATTCTTGATACAATGTCCTGTCATACAATATTATTTTGGAACAATTTATAGTCTGTAGTGTTGCTAAAGATAAAAACTGTTCAAACAAATAAATGTTGGCAAAAAAGTCCTTTATTGAGACGTCGTTCTTTTTCAATATGCTAATATAAGTATATTGTTCTATTTGGGGTGATAAATAATCTCCCTGATAATTTACACTACCTTTTATATCTATGGTTGTATTTTCATCTACATCTGTACTATTTATTAATATACTTTTAGATTTGAATGATATTGTGGTTGCAAATTCTTCATTCTGTTTGTCTTCCATCATTGTTTCTGTTAAAGCACATGGAGAACACCAATGACTTAATTCAGGAATCGTTACATAGGCTTTATAAAAACATTCTTCCTCAAAATCTTTAAGAAGCTTCCCTAAAATAAGGAACTGACAGTTGTAATTTACAATGGGGAATGGGCAACTAAGATTTAGACTTGCATATGAGTGACAATTTATTAATGTAACTTTTTTAGAATCAGACGTAATCCCATGAATAATATTTTCATCGGATTTTTTGTCACAAAATAAAATATCAATGTGTTTTGAGTCAAAACTGCCGATTAATTCTAATTTTATTTTCTCATTAGGAGTATAAGTTAATATCCCTGCAATTTTATTCTCTGGCTTACTGGGTAACCACCAATAACCTTTACATTCCAACTTTTCATTTAGTTTTATTGACTTATTCATTTCTCTATTTTTATAAATGGAATTTCTCCAACAACTTTTGCTAATTCTTGAATCATTATTTCTTTTACAAAGACTTCATTTCCTATGGTTGTACAGATAGAATCATGGATAGTAAAAACAGGAACTTGATGATTGCTTATATTCCATATTTGACAACAACATCTATGCAAGATGATTTCACTTTCTATGTTTTGTAGAATACAAGCCAAAGTCTCATGATTTTCTTTTTTTACTAATCTAATCAATTCGTAAATTTGAGGGAAATTTTGTTTGAAATATTTCTTATATGTAGGCATAAACCTATTCTTTGAGAATAAGGTTGTTAAAATCATTGTCTTAATGTCATCTCTTTTAAGATTGACATTTTCTCTCTTGTTGATAACCTCTTGCATATATTCATAAACTTTTCCTTGTGATGCTGTTTGAATATAGTTTTCTAAAGCCGTATCATGACAAGTACTTAAAGACAAGACATATTTGTATATTTCCGATAAGTGTTCTTCTTGAACCATGCCCTGAATGTTATGAGATAACATTCCTATATTCAAAGGTATATCAGAAGTCTTATCCCAAAAAGATGGATTTAGAAGTAAGCACAACAAATAAGGCTGGCTGTTACAAATATCTACATTTACCAACTTCTGACCATTATAACTTAGAAATCTGCGATAATCCTTCTGTAAATTGGTTATAACAGAATGTAATCTATGCACATTGCTATCAATAGATACCTTATAATCACCAATGGCAATACTATTGATATTATATAGGGCTGCATGATATTGGGTTAGTGGATTTTTTCTTTTAATAAGGTTGTTGCGACTTTTATCTCTGTTTATATCCCATGATTGTATTCCTTTGCTGATTTTGTCCTGCATCATTTGATAAGCACAGGTTAAAGCAGCTTCTTCGTCTATCTGTAATCCTTTCGTGGAATACCAATAGGAAAGATAGGGAAAATCTAAGATTGGATTATGGACAAAATTCCCTGTTTTTTTATTGTAAATTTCTTCTTGGATAGATGCAACATTGTCTGTGTTTTGTATAAATGCAGGGTAGTCATATCTTACTAAAGGGGCATTTGCATATCTTTCTGTAAACCTATATCCTTTTGATTGTTTCCCTTGGATATATTGTCCCTTTGTTTCCAATACTCCTGTTAATATAAGATAATCAAGATAGGAGAGATAGTCTTTAAAAAAGTTTCTGATTAGCTTTGAGTTGATTGATACATATCCTGTTTCTGTAATAGAATCTTTATTTCGTGCAGGTATTGAACTTATCAACCCAAGAATATAAATGAATCTAACAGGGTCAAATTTTAAAGAAGAACCAATACCACCATATTTTGATACAGACCGGATTATTCCCCTATTATCCTGTACAAACATATAATCTGTAATTGGATATTGAGCTAAATGAGCTTCTAAATCCAAATTACTTGGAATTAGAGCAAAATAGCCTGAATATTTTAAAGGAATACCTAAAGAGCTAACAATGGAATGCTTAGGCTCTAATTTATTGAAATATTCTTGAAGTTGGATTTTCTTTTGAATCCAAATCCTATCTTCTATGTAATCAATTCTATTATTCATTATGGTAGGAAATTGTTTCATTTAGCAAAAATAGTAAAGAATCTCCATAGTTTAAATACTATAGAGACCCTTTTACCTACTTTACTGATATTTCTCTAAACACATACTCTAACACCTTCCTGTTGGCTTCATTCTCCACCTCAAAATCTCTCTCAATATAGATGTCAGTTACCTTCATAGCTTCATCAATATGGTTGAGGGCTGCATGGACTGTGTACTTGTCTATGCCTACCTTATTGACAGCTAAGGTAGCCCATGAATGGCGGGCAGCATAATATTCCAAATCTTCTATCTGTAGGATTTCTCCTATTTGCTTCAAACCATAATTGATGGCTTTGTTGAAAGCATCAGCCGTAGAATAATGCTGGTAGAAATTAAACACCCTCTTTCCTGTTCTGTCCCTATACTTCTCCACCAAAGGCTTGATAACCTCTATGACCTTTACCTTCATCTTTGCCTTATCATTTCTTCGGGCAGAAGTTTTGGCTCTATAATAGGTAATGACATCATCCCTTATATCTTCACAGGAATAGAGGTCTGCTGAATTCATACCTATCAGTCCGAATGAGAGGATGAAACAGTCTTTGGCAAGATTGAATCTGCCTGTCTTTTCCCTGCCTCTACAATCAAGAAGATAGGGCATTGCATATATCTTCAATATATCCTTGGCAGAAATGGCTCTCTTTCTTGTTGCCTCCTGCTTAGGAATCTTGAAGTTCTCAAAGGGGGAATGGGAAATGAGTATTATGTCCCTGTCATAGTCATTATACTGCCTTTTGGCTTCATTGAATAGATGCCTGATGCTGCCAAGGTATAGAGAAACCACCCTATTGGATGGAATCCTTTTGCCTTGTTTCTTGAGCAACTTCATTTTTTCCTCCCTCTTCCTGACAAGATAGTCCATAAAGTCTTTGAGTAAAGAGGTGGTCAGTTGCTGGATAATCAACTTGTCTTTCTCAAGAAATTGCACAAAGGCATTGATGGCAGATGTATAGTTCTCCGCACCTTTAATAGTAGCATGAGCAATCCATTCTCTGCTAAACTGAATGAAGTCTATCTCTTGGGATTTCATTTGTTCTCCCTTCAAGAGAGCTATAATTTCATCCATAGTGTAGTTGTTAATGTCCACTTGCAGTTTGGCACACATCTCCTGATAGTGCCTTACTATGGCATCTGCTTCTTGAATGAACTTGGGATTCTTTAGTTTGAAAGATTTGGTTAAGTCCTCTTGTCTGACAAAGATGTTGGTTGCCAGCCTTTTGACCTCTCTGTTATAGGTCATTCTAATCTTTACATTGTAAGTACCATCACTTTTCTGTTTACTCTTTAGTACTTCTGCCTTAAATGTCAGCATGTTATCTCAATTAATTTGGGAACAACAATAGACCAACATCAGCAGATTTCAGGGGTATTCCTGTCAAGATTCATAAACAGAGGCTAAAAAGAAAACTCCCATAAGTGTTTAACTTACAGGAGTTTCTTCGTGGACCAGCCAGGGCTTGAACCTGGGACCTCCAGATTATGAGTCTGTTGCTCTAACCAACTGAGCTACAAGTCCGAGCTATGAGAATTTCTTCTTAGCAGGTGCAAAAGTAGAACATTTCTTTGAGATTTGCAAAGAATCACACCCAAAATTTGATAAAAAGATTTAATTCACTTATTCGTAAGGATTTAAATTGTATTTTTGTACTTCACTAATTAATTGATAATAGCCGTATGGCACATACAAAACAGGAAACCGCCTTTACAGGGCTGACAAATAAAGAAGTTCTTGAAAGTAGGGAGAAATTCGGGATGAATCTCCTGACACCCCCTAAACGTCCTTCTATGTGGAAACTTTATCTCGAAAAGTTCCGCGACCCGGTGATACGCATCCTTCTCGTTGCAGCATTCTTTTCACTAGTCATAGCCATCATTGAAGATGAATATGCCGAAACTATCGGAATATTCTTCGCTATATTTCTGGCTACCGGCATCGGGTTCTATTTTGAATATGATGCAAACAAGAAGTTTGATTTGTTGAACGCCGTAGGTGAAGAAACGCCCGTCACGGTCATGCGTAACGGCAAAATACAAGAGATTCCGCGCAAAGACATCGTTGTGGGAGACATCGTCATATTAAATACCGGCGAAGAGGTGCCGGCAGACGGCATCTTGTTGGAAGCTATTTCCATGCAGATTAATGAATCCAACCTGACCGGAGAATTAATGGTGAACAAAACGGTCAACGAAGAATTATTTGATGATGAGGCCACATATCCCAGCAACACCGTCATGCGTGGAACAACAGTAGTGGACGGTCACGGCATGATGCGCGTAGAGCACGTAGGCGATGCGACAGAAATCGGCAAAGTGGCTCGCCAGGCAACAGAGCAGAGCCAAGAACAGACTCCATTGAATATTCAATTAACAAAGCTGGCCGATTTCATCGGTAAAATCGGCTTTACCATTGCCACACTGACCTTTATTATCTTCACGGCCAAAGACCTTTATGGATATTTGAGCATGAACGAGATAACCGGCTGGCAGCAATGGGTGCATATCGCCCGTATTGTTTTAAAATATTTCATGATGGCCGTTACCCTGATAGTGGTCGCCGTTCCCGAAGGTTTACCGATGAGTGTTACTCTCAGCCTTGCACTGAATATGCGCCGTATGCTGAAAACGAACAACCTTGTCCGAAAAATGCATGCCTGCGAAACAATGGGAGCCATCACCGTCATCTGTACAGACAAGACCGGCACACTGACACAGAATCTGATGCAAGTGCATGAAGCAAAGCTCGACACCTCCAAAGCAGACTTGATAGCTGAAGGCATCAGTGCCAATTCCACGGCTTTCTTGGAAGAAGCAGAGGCCGGAAAGAAACCTTCCGGTGTAGGAAACCCGACCGAAATCGCTTTATTGTTGTGGCTTAACGAGCAGGGAAAGAATTACATGGAGCTGCGTGAAAGAGCGACTGTTGTCAACCAGCTCACATTCTCCACCGAACGTAAATATATGGCTACGTTGGTCGACTCTCCCATCCAGCAAAAAAGAGTGCTATATATAAAAGGTGCGCCCGAAATTATAATGGGTAAATGCAATCTGAGCCCTGATGCCATTGCACAATATAATGCCGACCTGCTTGCCTATCAAAACAAGGCCATGCGTACTTTGGGACTGGCTTATAAATATATCCCCGAAGGCGTCGGAGAGGATTGTTCTGAATTAGTGAATGAAGGCGGAATGACTTTCCTCGGTATTTTTGCCATCAGTGACCCCATTCGTCCCGATGTACCCGAAGCTGTCGGCAAATGTCAGTCAGCCGGTATCGGTGTGAAGATTGTAACCGGTGATACTCCGGGAACTGCTACCGAAATTGCCCGCCAAATCGGATTATGGAAACCCGAAGACTCGGAACGCAACCGAATCACAGGGGTGGAATTTGCTGCTTTAAGCGACGAAGAAGCACTCGACCGTGTGCTCGACCTGAAAGTAATGAGCCGTGCGCGCCCGATGGACAAACAACGCCTGGTGCAGCTGCTCCAGCAAAAAGGTGCGGTAGTTGCTGTTACCGGTGACGGAACCAACGATGCCCCCGCTCTCAACCACGCACAAGTGGGACTTTCGATGGGAACAGGAACTTCTGTCGCAAAAGAAGCCAGCGATATTACACTGCTGGATGACTCTTTCCACAGTATCGCCACTGCCGTCATGTGGGGACGTTCGCTCTACAAAAACATTCAACGCTTCATTGTCTTCCAACTGACAATCAATGTAGTGGCATTGGCAAGTGTATTGCTCGGTGCCTTTCTGGGAACGGAACTTCCGCTGACTGTCACTCAAATGTTATGGGTAAACCTCATTATGGATACTTTTGCTGCCATGGCACTGGCTTCCATACCGCCCAGTCCCGATGTTATGAACGAAAAGCCGCGCAAGACCAATGACTTTATCATCACCAAGGCTATGCGCAATAATATATTAGGTGTAGGACTTGCATTTTTGGTTATACTGATGTCACTCATCGTAGGTATCAGACAACTTCCCGCCTCACAAACAGAGTGGGCTCTTACCTGCTTCTTCACTATCTTTGTAATGCTTCAGTTCTGGAATCTGTTCAACGCCAGTGTTTTCGGAACCAACCATTCTGTATTTAAAGATTCACGCCATGCACTGGGTATGCTCAGTGTAGCGGTTATCATACTGATAGGTCAGATATTCATTGTCGAATTCGGAGGAAAAGTATTCCGCACCGTACCGCTGAACCTGACCGAATGGATTATAATCATCACCGCTACCTCTTTAGTGCTGGTAGCAGGTGAAATCTACCGACTGATAAAACGGTTGCAAACAAAAAAGTCAATTAGGTAAAAGAGCATAAAGAGTTATGGACAGTAAGATTAAAAATGTTATTTTCGATTTAGGTGGAGTATTAATAAATCTGGATTTTGACAGTTGTCTGAATGCATTCCGCACAGCAGGATTCACCAACATAGAAGAGCAAGTTCGTCAAATGCAAGGTAATGGAGTATTTTCCCGATTCGAGTTGGGAGAAATCTCACCCGAAGAGTTCAGGGATGCCATCCGCAAAGAAGCCGACGAATCGTTGACCGACCGCAAGATAGATGATATGTGGAACCTGATGCTACTGAATATTCCCCGCGAAAAGTTGGATTTACTGTTAGAGCTGCGCGAACGCTACATGGTTTACCTGCTTAGCAACACCAACCAAATCCATTGGGATTATGCCGGTGAAGAAATGTTTAACTACCGAGGTTTTCGAGCTGACGATTTCTTTGAAGACACCTTTCTTTCTTTCAAAATGCATTTGGCTAAGCCCGATAAGGCTATCTATGAGAAAGTAATGAAAGAGGCAAATATTCTTCCTGAGGAAACGTTCTTTATAGATGATTCGGAAACTAACTGCCGGGCAGCAGCGGCACTTGGCATTCAAACCCACCACTACCATATCGGTGAAGATTTAAGTTTATTATTCGACTAATGGAAATTATATCAGACATAAACCATCCGGCACTTCCCCCATCGGTTGCCACCATCGGCTTTTTTGACGGGGTGCATCGCGGTCACCATTTCCTCATCGACCAAGTAAAGGAAGTGGCTGTAAAAGAAGGATTATGTTCTGCGTTAGTCACCTTTCCTGTACATCCCAGACAGGTGATACAAACCTCTTATTGCCCCCAACTCCTCTCCTCTCCTCAAGAGAAATTAAACTTATTGAAAACAACAGGTACTGATTATTGCATCCTGCTTCCGTTTACACATGAATTGTCATTGCTTTCTGCACGCAAATTCATGCAATTGCTACGCGACAAATTCAATATCCGCATACTGGTAATAGGCTACGACCACCGCTTCGGTCACAACCGAAGTGAGAGTTTTGAAGATTATTACCGTTATGGAGAAGAACTCGGTATATATATAGTACGCGCGCGCGAATATACCGACGGTGAAAATAAAATCAGTTCTTCCGTCATCCGACGGTTGCTAAAAGAAGGAGACGTAACCCATGCCTCTCAGTTCTTGGGATACAATTATTATTTAGACGGAACCGTTGTCGACGGTTATAAAGTCGGCCGTAAGATAGGCTTTCCTACCGCAAACCTAAAAGTAGATTATCCCGAAAAACTCATTCCTTCGGAAGGAGTATACGCCGTATATGTACATATAGAAGGGAAAAGATGGGCAGGGATGTTGAACATAGGGCACCGTCCTACCATGAATAATGGAAAAGACCTCAGTATCGAAGTGAACATCCTTCATTTTTCGGATAATATCTATCACAAAAAAATGTGCATTGAGTTCGTCCAATATCTGCGCCCCGAAGAAAAGTTCGATAACATTGAAAGCCTTATCTGCCAAATGCACAAGGACAGAGAAGAAGCCGCAAAGATTCTATTATAGAACTATTCCCGCCTCACAACAAAGTGTCTTTTTTACCGGCATTTCCTACCCCAAACACATAAAAACAGCATCCTCATCCTCTTTCATCCCCACAAACAACGAGAAAGGATATATTTTTATCGAATTTCGATAATTTTTTCTCGTTTTTCTTTGGTGATATAAAAATAAGATGTACATTTGCATATCGATAAACGATAAATGAATATCGAATAACAAACACAAGTAGAACATTAAAACACAAAGTAAAATGAAAAGGTCAGTATTGAAATCAGGTTTAGCAGCAGCAATTGCAACAGTAATGATGAGTTGTACAACAGCAGCACACGCACAAACAACAGGAAACACGAAGTACATTTATTGTCAAGACGACACAAACACAACAGTGTACACACTGAATGAAGACGGCAAAACATTAACACGCAAAGTGAAATATGAGTACAAACGCAATGAAACAGGACAAGTAATTGAAAAGAAAGCGTATCGCTGGGATGCCTGTCGCGAAATTTGGAAGCCGGCTTACTTGCTTACAGTAACTCCCGGAATATCTGAAACGAAACTGAGCTACACTGAATGGAACGCCAAGAAAAGCGCCTTTAATGACAACAAACAAGAAACAATTTACCGTGAAGACTGCAACACAAACTTGCTGGCCGACACACAAAACAAAAAGTAACAAGAACTTAAAAATCCATTAAGATGAAAGCATTCAAACGTATTTTCGCCGCAGCTACCCTATTGGTAACCACCGGCCTCGCCTCCGAAGTCAATGCACAAGTGCCTTTGGAAGACTTCTTTAAGAACCCCGAAAAAGTGGGTTATCAAATCTCTCCGGACGGCAAATACTTCTCGTATATGGCACCGTATGAAAACCGCCTCAACCTGTTCGTACAGGAAATCGGTTCGGACAAGACAACCCGAATTACTTCGGAAACAGCACGTAACCTGGCAGGAAGTATGTGGGCAAATGGTCATCGGATTCTTTACATAAAAGATACTGCCGGAGACGAGAATTATCAACTTTACGGAGTCAATGTAGACGGAACAGAACCTAAAGCATACACTGCTTTTCCCAACGTAAGAACACAAATCATTGACCCGCTGGAGAATATCGACTCACTGGTCATTATCGGTCTGAACAAACGTAATCCACAGGTCTTCGACCCCTATCGACTCAACCTCAATACAGGCGAACTGACCCAACTGGCTGAAAACCCCGGAAACATTCAGGGATGGATGACCGACCACGACGGTAAGTTGCGTGTAGCCCTGGCTATTGTAGACGGAGTGAATACCCAAATTTTATACCGTGAAACAGAAGAACAACCATTCCGCCCGGTATTGACTACAAACTTCAAAGAAACAGTCAACTTCGCTACTTTCACTCCCGACAATAAGATGGTATATGCCTTGACTAACATCGGTCGCGACAAAACCGCCCTTGTCCTGATGGATCCTGCCACCTGCGAAGAAAAGGAAGTGCTTTACACCAATGACAAATATGATATTTCCGGATTGGGCTATTCCGAACTGAAGAAAAAACTGACTTCCGTATCCTGTACCGGACACAAAGGAATAATCCGTCACTATTTCGACAAAGACGAAGAGGCTATCCGCACCAAACTGGAACAAAAACTAAAAGGTTATGATATAGGCACTACCAGCCAAGACAAAAGTGAAAACATCCGCATGATTTATGCCGGCAGTGACCGCACGTATGGCACTTACTATACCTATAATGTAAAAGAAGACAAACTGACAAAGGTGGCCGATGCCGCTCCCTGGATTAAAGAAGAGGAGATGGTTGCCATGACTCCCATCACTTATACCAGCCGTGACGGACTGACCATCGAAGGATATCTCACTCTGCCGAAAGGCTATACAATGGAAACTGCAAAAAAACTGTCGGTAGTGGTGAATCCTCACGGGGGTCCATGGGCACGCGACACTTGGGGATATAACCCTGAAGTACAGTTCCTTGCCGCACGCGGTTATGCCGTATTGCAAATGAACTTCCGCGGTTCCACCGGTTACGGACGCAAATTCACCGAATTGGGTTACAAACAATGGGGACAGACCATGCAGAATGACATTACCGACGGTGTGGAATGGTTAATCAAGCAAGGAATAGCCGACCCGAAACGGATTGCCATCTACGGAGCAAGTTACGGCGGTTATGCAACACTGGCAGGTGTCACTTTCACCCCCGACCTTTATGCTTGTGCCATCGACTATGTGGGAGTTGCAAATCTGTTTACTTTCATGCAGACCATTCCTCCATATTGGAAACCATTGCTGGACATGATGTACGAAATGGTGGGCGACCCGGTGAAAGATAAGGAAATGATGGAAAAATATTCTCCGGTGTTCCACGTAGATCAGATTAAAGCCCCGCTCTTCGTGGCACAAGGAGCCAATGACCCACGCGTGAACAAAGCCGAGTCCGACCAGATGGTGGAAGCGCTGAAAAAACGTGGCATCGAAGTAGAATATATGGTAAAAGACAACGAAGGACATGGCTTCCACAACGAAGAGAATAAATTTGATTTCTATCGCGCCATGGATAAATTTCTGAGTATTCATTTAAAGAAATAATAATCATAAAAACAAATTAAGATGGGACGCACGATTAAATTAATACTTTACTATTTTGCTTATCAGTTTGCTGTAGCCATTCCGGGAATGTTCGGATACACAATATGGAAATGCTTTGAAACGCAAAGTTTCGACCTGCATAATGCCCCTACTTCTTTGGCCATTATCCTTTCACTGTTGGGAACCCTGCTCATGGCATGGCATCTGATACATTATAAATATGTAAAACTGGACAAACAGACTCTTGCGTCCCTGCCTCTTAAACCCACCTGTCTCTACATCCTTATGGGAGCAGCCGCCATTATATGGATGAACTGGCTGAGCGAGATGGTCCATCTCCCCAATATAGCCGAAAACGTCTTTGCACAAATGAAAAACAATGTATTCGGTATTTTGAGCGTATGTATCATCGCTCCTATATTTGAAGAAATCTTTTTCCGTGGTGCCATCGAAGGATACTTGCTGCGCAAATGGGAGAACCCCCGTTGGGCCATCCTTGTGTCAGCCCTTATCTTCGGATTGATACACATGAATCCGGCACAGATACTTTTCGCCTTTCTGTTCGGTATTATCTTAGGAGAGCTTTATTACCGTACCGGCAGCCTGCTTCCAAGCATCATTCTTCACTTTATCAATAATACTCTGTCATTGATACTGATGAATATTTTTGAAGAGAAAGATACCCTGACCGATATTTTAGGAAACACCACTGCCGTTCATGTATGGGGAATGACAGGAATCGCCATCTTCTGCCTCACATTCCTGTTATTCAAAAAAGAGGTGAAACCCGTGCAGTGGGCGGTAGAAGCGACCGAACCTGTTCCTGCGGAAGAAACCAACCCACAAAATTGATTAATCCAATAATAAAATATAACGATGAAAAAGAAACTGAATCTGCTTTGTGCCATGATATTTGCCGTCTTATTACTCTCCTTGTCCGAGAATATCTATTCCATGGTATGGGGAGCCATCGAAGGTGGGAAAGCCGGTATGGAAAATAAGGCAGGAGAAATAAATAACCTCCATCCGCTGATGTTGCTCCCGGACAATCTGATTAGCACTTCTGACTCTATATACAATGAGATGACCGGAAAGAATGTACCGATATGGCAGATACAATCCATGGTGACTGTCGACACCGATGCACCCGGCTGGTTGGCCCTTATCAACACCCTTCTTAGTTTCATCCTCATCATTTTCGGCATCAAAGCTGTCCTGCAATTCATCAAGTTCATTCGCAATATCAACCGCTCGGACATCTTCTGCTGGGCAAATGTAAAACTGTTGCGCAAGTTAGGCACCTCTTTGCTGATTACTTTCGCCGCCACTTTGACCAGCACTTATATGCACACTTGGCAACTTTCGCAAGTATTGAAGATACCCGGTTATTCTTATAACTGGCTCAACCCCTTTTCACACTCCAGCCTTTTGCTTGGCGTACTGGCATTCGTCATTGCCGAAGTATTTGCCATCGGACTGAAAATGAAAGAAGAACAAGACCTCACCATTTAAATATAGAACAACTATGAAAGAGAAGAGCAAAGAGCATTCTTTAAAAGAAATGAAACTGATTATGACTTGCCTCACCATCATCTGTTTCTGTTGCACATTCATCACTATCTTTCAAAACGCAATATTGTGTTTCGAATTGGGAACCAATCGGGCTGCCATAGATGCCGGAAAAGCAGCGGCATCCGAACAATTTATCTGGCAAGCATTTCCACAAGGTATCACTTTATTATCCATGGCTGTATGCAGTGTTTTTATCTATCTGATGCTCCGCAATGTAAAGCGCAATCTGATATTTGTAAGAGCCAACGCCAATCTGATATATTATATCGGTCTTATTATCGAGTTTAACGGAATTCTGCAAGCTATCCTGAATGAGTTCGCTCCTGTAACAAACCCAAGACAAACCTATATGATATATATCCTTATTGGAGTATTCATCATCTTTATCGGATATCTGTTCCAGATAGGCATCCGCATGAAAGAGGAACAAGAATTAACCATTTAAGGAACAACCGCCATGAAAGAAAAAGATAAAAAAACTATTTCGATAGTTTGCCTGATAGCCGGTTTCATAATAACACTGTTTGTTGTCCAACTCATCTATACACTTACGTTACGCCAATGGCTGGATCACAAAACAGCAAAAGCCTTTCTTAATATCGGATGGATATACTTCTGTATGTATGTCTATTACAGACTGAGCAAACGCTATACTTCGTGGTGGAACTCGCTAAAAAGAAAAGACAACGAATAATTAAAACCTGAACTATGCCGATAATAGTAAATTTAGACGTAATGATGGCGAAACGAAAGATTTCGCTGGGAGAACTGGCCGAGAAGATTGATCTCACCCCGGCCAATCTCTCTATCCTGAAAACCGGAAAAGCAAAAGCTATCCGCTTCTCCACACTGGAAGCTATCTGCAAAGAATTAGACTGCCAGCCCGGAGACATTCTGGAGTATCGTGAAGAGAATGAATAACCTGACAGGCAACACAGACACTCTAACATAAATTCTCTCATACCTGCCCCCTCATAACTCTTACAGTGGGAAGGAATAAAGGATTGCATTGAGCAATCCTTTATTATTCTCTCCGGCACCTTTTAGTCAATTTTCTATAAATTGTACTGTCCGATCAAACAAATATTTCATATATGCCATATAATCCCATGATTATCCGTATCTTTGTAACGAATTAGATATTTGAAATAAATGAAGACATTTGAAGAGTTAGGCGTTTCCCCCGAAATCAGGAAAGCAATAGAAGAAATGGGTTATGAAAACCCGATGCCTGTACAAGAAGAAGTTATACCGTATTTACTCGGTGAAGGAAACGATGTAGTGGCCCTGGCACAAACAGGGACTGGAAAAACAGCCGCATTTGGTCTGCCGCTAATCCAGAAAATTAATGTAAAAAACCGCGTACCGCAAGCGTTAATTCTTTGCCCCACACGCGAACTGTGCTTGCAAATCGCAGGTGATCTGAATGATTACTCCAAGTATATTGACGGACTGAAAGTCCTTCCCGTATACGGCGGTTCATCCATCGAAAGCCAAATACGCATGCTCAAAAGCGGAGTGCACATTATTGTCGCAACTCCCGGACGACTTATTGACCTGATGGAACGAAAAGTAGCCAAACTAGATACCATCGGTAATGTAGTAATGGACGAAGCAGACGAAATGCTGAACATGGGATTTACCGACAGCATCAACTCTATTCTTGAAAAAGTACCCGAAGACCGAAATACACTGATGTTCTCGGCTACCATGAGTCCCGAAATCTCACGCATCTCCAAACAATACTTACGTAATGCAAAAGAGATTACCATCGGAACCAAAAATGAAGGAAGCAAAAACGTAAACCACATTGCATACGTGGTACACGCGAAAGATAAATATGCAGCGCTGAAACGCATTGCCGATTATTATCCGCAAATTTACGGTATTATATTCTGCCGTACCCGCAAGGAGACACAGGAAATTGCCGACAAATTGATACAGGACGGTTATAATGCCGACTCGTTACACGGCGAGCTGAGCCAGGCACAGCGCGACCTGGTGATGCAGAAATTCCGTCAACGTCACCTGCAACTGCTGGTTGCCACCGATGTGGCTGCCCGCGGACTGGACGTAAATGACCTGACACACGTCATCAACTACGGTCTGCCCGATGATACCGAAAGCTATACCCACCGAAGCGGACGTACCGGACGCGCCGGAAAGACAGGTATCTCTATCGCTATCATCAACTTACGCGAAAGGGGAAAGATGCGCGAAATAGAACGTATCATCAACAAAAAGTTCATTGTGGGCGAAATGCCAACCGGCAAGCAAATCTGTGAACAGCAGCTCATCAAGCTGATTGATGACATAGAAAAGGTAAAAGTAAACGAGGAAGAAATCGAATCTTTCCTACCGGGTATTTACCGCAAACTGGAATGGCTCTCGAAAGAAGATTTGATAAAGCGCGTAGTGTCTATGGAATTCAACCGCTTTTTAGAGTATTACAGTAATGCGCCCGAAATTGAAACGCCGACCGTAACCGACCGCCGCGGTGAACGCGAACCCAGAGAACGCAAGGAGCACGGCAGCAGTCGCGAAAAGACAGAACGCAAAGCAGAAAAGGGATATACACGCCTTTTCCTGAATTTAGGCAAGACAGACGGCTTCTATGCCAACCAAATTATTGAGCTGATTAACCGCAACATGAAGAAGCAGCGCACCACTATCGGAAGAATAGACCTGATGCAAAACTTCTCTTTCTTTGAAGTGGCGGAGAAGCAGGCAAATGATGTTATCAGCGCCCTTAATAAAGTCAACCTGAACGGACGCAAAGTAGTAGTGGAGGTAGCAGGTGAAAACAGTGGAAAAAGCGATAACGGAGGACGCAAAAACAGCAGTTCTCGAAAATCGGCTTCTACTAAGGAGAAAACCGCCAAGTCCGCTTCTCCCAAGGCAGCAAAGGAAAGAAAACTTAGCCGTGCCGAACGCGGATATACCGAAGAGCGCGGTCCGAAGAAGCAAGATGACTGGAAACAGTTTTTCAACAGCGACAACAGCAAGAAAAAAAGCAGCAAACTGAAAGGGGAAGAACCCGACTTTAACGAAGAAGGCTGGGCACGCAGAAAAAAACAAAAATAAAATCGTTTATAAGAGAAAAAAGGGAGTATCAAAAACTGATGGTACTCCCTTTTTTTATCACCAAAACATGCGGGAAAAACAATAAGCATTCCTCACCCCAAAATGCTTACTCCACTAATTTCAATTCATTAATCAAACGCGTAGACTTTCCATATTTCTCAATCATATAAAGTACATAGCGAATATCCACCCCAATACAACGCTGTAAATTGGGTTCATAAATAATATCACTGCTCATCGCTTCCCAATTCCCATCAAAAGCTAATCCTATCAGCTCTCCATTTCCATTAAACATACCGCTGCCGGAATTTCCTCCTGTAATATCATTATCGGAAATAAAACAAACATTCATATTTCCATCTTCTGCCGCATAACGACCGAAATCTCTGTTCTCCAGCAAATCAATGACGGAGGGAATGACTTCGAAATCGCTATCGCCTTTGTATTCACGTATCTTATCGAAGATACCCTTGGTCGTTGTATAATAAGTATATTCTAATGCATCTTTTGGCGAGTATCCGCCAATCATTCCGAAGCTGAAACGCATGGTAGAGTTAGCATCCGGGTAAAAATCCTTATCTGATTCCATCTCACGCACAGCCTCATTAAGTAAACGCTCATTCTTTTCTATTTTCATATTATCATCATCTGCAGCCGCACTGAGTTCGTAAGATTTCACCAACATATCAATGACAAACGAAATAGCCGGATCTTCAAAAAGAACATAAGTACTGTCCTTTTTCACTACACGTTCAAATCCTCGGGGAGTATCCAATTCTGTGTGGCTGTATAAATCGTCCACATACGCCTGATAATCACCTTTGAACTTCTTTTCTATAGTAGCATAAGTTTCCGAAAGGCTCTCCGGCTCTACTACTGCCGCATATTCTTTAAGCATAGCCACAAAAACTTTCTTATCAATGTCCAAATCAATATTGGCATAAAGTTCCAACAATTGACGAACCCTCTCTTCCAAAACCGATTTTTCCGCTTCAAAATCAAAGTTCAGGACAGACCATGCAGCAGTAACCAACTCGGGACCATTGGCAAAACATTCACCAAAATAAGCCATTGCACGGGCATTCTTATAACGATTGCGATAACTGTCTTCCAACTCCGTCAATATCCCGACATACTTGTTTCGTTCTTCCGGCTTCCGATGAATCCATTCCGTCAGTTGATGTTCCAACCGACGTTTTTTCCCGATAATATTCAGCTTTTTAATAGACTGATTCATACCAATGCTATTCTTCCAATAGTTGGCACTTTGAGCATACTTCGAAGCATATTTTATACGAACAGCATCACTTTTCTCCATTGCATCTTTCCAAATAGCCTGTTTGATAGCACGAACATCTATTCTTGCCATATTATCGGCATTCATACGTTCTTCCACACCATAAGAAGACAAATAACGGCTGGTAGTCCCGGGATAACCCATCGTCATACAAAAAGAACCTTCCTTATAACCTGCCAAGGAAATAGGAGCATAATAATCAGGATGATAAGGAACATTATCTTTAGAATAAGCTGCCGGTTCGTTATGAGTATCCGCATAGATACGAAAAACGGAAAAGTCTCCGGTATGCCTCGGCCAAACCCAGTTATCGGTATCTCCCCCAAACTTGCCAACCGAAGAGGGAGGAGCATAGACTAAGCGAACATCATAATAATCCTTATACACAGACAGATAATATTCATTGCCGGCATAGAAAGACGAAACAACTGCCCGCAGTAAAGTGTCATTCTTCACTGCTTCGTCAGCAATCAGTGTAGAAAGAGAGTCTACAATCAAAGAACGATTATCTTCAGTCACATCTTGCGGTAAGGCCTGTAAAATGCGCTCTGTCACATCTTCGGTACGAACAAGAAAACTGACAAATAAATCGGGATTGGGAAGTTCGTCCGATAACGAATCGGCCACAAAACCATTACGCAGGTAGTCATGCTTCACCGTGCTATGCTGCCGGATAGCATCGAAACCACAATGATGATTGGTGAACACCAAACCATCCGGAGAGACAACCACTCCGGAACAGAAACCTCCAAAACTGACCACAGCATTGGAAAGTGCAGCACCGCCGGGATTATATAATTGCCTGGGAGTAAGATTCAACCCCATATCTTTCATCACTTGTTGAGTCTGCTTGCTCAGGCAGCAAGGCAACCACATACCTTCATCAGCCCATATATATATAGGTAAGAAGACGAGCAACATCAATATTTTTTTCATGGCACGAGTGTTTTGCTTGGTGTCCTGTCTTTATTCCACCACTAATTTCAGTTTCTTTGCTCCGACACGGGCTTTCAGCCATTCGGTTATCTTTTCCTGTTCCTTCTCGCTGGGGTGCTTCGCAAATTTCATCAAAACCAGAGTTAATGTATCCATGCGTGTCGAATCAACGGAAAGTTCTACTGTTTTTGCCATTGCAATGGTTTCGGCCGACGGATAAAGCACCTTCAGTTCGGGAATGATTTTCTTGTCTACCGCATTATAAGCGGCATAAACTTTCAATTCATCTTCCAGCTCATGTATCTTGTTCTGTTGCTCCAACAAACGCTTTTCACTATTCTTATAGAAATCTTCCATGACCTGGGCCTTCAAGCTTCCTATGTCCATAGCCTCATTATTCATCCCCTGCATGACAATCAATTTCGTACCGGCCAAATTATAATGTTTCAAATTATCTTTAGCAGCAGCAATCTCTGTTGCAGGAACTTCATTACCAATCAGCACAACACGAATTTCCTTATTCTCATACGAAATCTTACGGTCAATAACCTGTGTATCGGGAAAATTCAGTTCTTCGCTGATGAAATTATTGGCAGATGCCGTATAGATGGTATTCTTCACAATACCATATGTCAGATATATTGCCGGACACATGGTGGCCAAAGTAATGATAACAATGTACTTCTTAACCAATTTCTCACGCTCTTTGTCCACAAACTCTTTCCGCTGGAAGTGCATCACGCGCACTCCAATGAAAGTTGCCAAACTAATAAATACCGAATTAATGAAATATAAATAGAAAGCGCCCAAGAAATAAAGCAGGTTTCCCGTTGCCAACCCGAAGCCGGCGGTACACAAGGGGGGCATCAATGCAGTGGCAATGGCTACCCCCGGAATCACATTGCCCTTTTCCTTGGTGGAAAGCGCAATAATACCTGCCAAACCGCCACATAAAGCTATCAAAACATCATAAATAGTAGGCGAAGTTCGTGCCAGCAATTCCGATTGCACTTCATCCAAGGGAGTCAGTGAGAAATATAAAGTGGCAGTAATAACACTGAAAACAGTCGCTATCAGATAACTCTTCAACGACCGTTTCAGCAGTTCAAAGTCATTCTGCCCGATAGCCAATCCCACTCCCATGATAGGACCCATCAAAGGAGATATCAACATGGCGCCGATGATTACCGCCGTAGAATTGACATTCAGCCCCAAAGAAGCAATGAAAATGGCAAATATCAGAATCCAAAGGTTAGTACCTTTAAACTCCACTCCATTACGGATAGACTCGACAGTCACAGCTTCATTATCCTTATCTTTGCCCAAATCAAAATATTCATGAAGGAACTGCCTGATATAAGGCATATTCTTCAAATCGTTTTTTAACTTACCTTTAATGTCAGCCATAATTATTTCTTTATAAACCGATTAATAACAGGAATCTGATGCAATGGAAAATCTACCTTTATGATGTATGCCACAAAGAGCATCAGCAACACACCTTGACAACCATGATTGTCGTAGGCGAAGCCATCGGCAACC
>OHBJ01000617.1_pt1 | contig 23570 bp, 10 predicted proteins | sample 1577241 | NCBI WGS metagenome assembly OHBJ01 (sample SAMEA3541594, study PRJEB24748) | human gut metagenome | biome: human gut; feature: human-associated habitat; material: faeces | place: China | collected 2012 | reverse complement strand
TTTCTTCACGTAAAATAAGACCTTGAATGTACTTCGCATAACTCACTCCTTTTTTTGGTTACAAAATTAGTTTATAGTGAGTTACCGACAGCTATGCAGAATTACGCAAATCGCAGAAAAAGAACCATTTAGCAAGAAATATGCACTCGTTACGGGGGTAATGAGGTGGTAACTGAACTTCTGCACCGTTTGGCTTCGAGGTGGCATTTCGTTGGCTCTGCACAATAGAAAAACAAAGCGTAACGAACGCTCTTTCAGCTAATTCGCTACGCTTTGCCCAAATTTGCAAATCCGCTATGTGTTTATTTTAAGAAGAGAATAAGGCTGAACTCTTCACAAAGAGCCAACCTTATTTCTTTATATATTGGAGTATTATTGAGTGACCAACGTAATAATGGAACGTGCCGGGATCACAACTTTTTCATGGTTTTTGATGCTTCCTACCGGTAGAAGATTCTCTCCATCTTTATCCGAAGTACGATAGATTGTCCAGTTTTTTATAATTCCGTTACGCTGATAGAAAGTAAACTCTTTATCTTCCGCTGCATAATTAATCATAACGAAAACCTCCTTTCCGTCTGTATTTTGGTATGCTGAACACATTAGTCCGGTTACATCCGTATCGCCTTCAGGAATGATTTTCCCTTGGTTGTCTTTGGCTATAATTGCTTTCCGAACAGCTCCCGGGCGTATAAATCTACTGTAGTTTCCCAAAGCCCACATTAATTTGGAGTCTTTCACCTCACCATTCAGAAAAGTCGGATCACTATACTCACGGATTAATCCGTCTTTATAATCTCCACCGATAGATCGCCACCATTGCCAACTGCGAGCACCTGCATATACAATGTCATGATGAATGATCCGTGCTACATATAATGCTGTCTTCATGGTGAAGTCATATCCTCCGCCTCCGCCGATTTCTTCGTCATTGCCCATGATACAGGTTTCTGTCTGCCAGAAATCCACCTTATACTTGTCTAAAGTATCTTTTAATTGACAACGGATATCGTGTAAATTATTCAGAGGAGTATTAGTCCAATAACTATGCCCTACCATCAGCCGGGGAACATTGGGAGTATCACCCAGATAGGTGGCTATACTGTCCGGATTAAAGAAAGACTGGATTTGATACCCCCGTTCCCAATTAGTCATGTGAGTATCGAACATACAACGATAGTCAGAGGACTCATTGACTAGAATCTGTGTGTCAATTTGGTTATTTACGAACTCTTTACTGATGAGGCGTATGGCACGGGCTATTTCGCGGTTGGTAGCCGGTGTACCTTCTTGTTTGGGGCCAATCCAGTTCCAATGCCCATCGGGCTCATTGAATGGACAGAGGTAATTGAACTTGATTCCATCGTGTTTCTCTACCCCTTTTATGACTTTGGCAAGAAAACGGGCAAAATTTTTATAATGCTCTTCCTTTAAGTTTAAGGTTCCTCCACGGCCTGTGTTGGTGGCAAGACCGTTTTGTGTGAAATATACGGGAGGTGAATTAAGAAATGCCAAAAAATTGTTTACACCCCGTTCTTTTGCCAGACGTAGGAAGTTGCGCTGCCCTTGTTGTTTATTCCAATTATAGTTACCATCTGCCTGAAGGAAACATTCGGCACGCATCCAGGGAGAGGCTATTTGGCTGGCTTCTCCTTGTTCCGCACTTCCGGCTCCTACATTAAAACGCCATAAAGACAGACCGATTCCTTTAGGTTGTCCGTTTTCATGGTTTTCCGTACTGAACAGCCAGTCGGCTACTTGGTTTTGTTTTTCTTGTGGCCATAAGCCGATAAATTGCATGCTCCAACAGTCTGATGCTCCGAAATAGTCCATGGTTTGACAGGGTTGGTCTGTTTCTATTTCAAAGTGAATGGCAGGATGCTGAGCAAACAGGTTTGCTGTTGCAAATAAAGAGAATAATAATGCTTTGTATTTCATAAAGTTGAGGGATTATTTCAGATTATAAATGACAGTTGTAACACTTTCCGAAGGCACAATTACTTGTTGGTCTGCCGTGACGTGTACCTCTTGCAAATTTTTGTTATTTGTTGTTATATAAGTAGTGATGGAGCTTATTTCACTTACCCATTCTTTATGAATTTCGTTTAGCCGGACTCCTTTTTCTGATAGATTGGTATAAACAGCAACAATTTTATCTTTTTTCGGTGAAATCCATGCTGACCCGAAGAAACTGGATGATTCATTCATGTTAAGCATGATACGGCGATAACCCGGTCGGATGAATAGGCTGTAGTTACCTAATACCCAAAGTGTGGGAGTAGCTTTATAAGTGCCTTCTTTCTCTATATCCCCATAAACTCCATCGGAGGGTTCCAGTGAAATCAGTAAGAAGCGGTTTTTGTGTCCCCAGCGGGGGATATCCATTGAGGTCCAGTAGCTCCAGGAGGAAACTCCTGCTATAGTTAGGTCATTGTGTATTACTTTTGACATATAAAGTGCAATGTCCATTTCGGTTGCTTGGTCATAGCCTATAAACTCGGAAGAGCTGTATCCGTCGCCTAACATACTCCACTCACTTTGCCATATTTCTACATCATATTGTTGGGCTGCTTGGGCCAGTTGTTTCCGGACATTACGCATACCATCCCATGTGCCATCTGTCCAGTAGCTGTGGCCGCAGATAAGTTTCTTTACATGAGTCAGGTTGCCTATATAGGTGGAAGTTCCAGGTGTGAAAAATGCTGAAAGTACGTTACTGTGGGCGGCATCATTCTTAAATTTGTAGAGATATTCATAATCTCCAGATTCCCCTGGAAGAATATCAATAGAAAGACCGGCAGAAGTGATGGCGGTATCCAATTCACGTATAAGTCTGGCTACTTCATCATTAGTCCATCCGCTGCCTTCCTGGCCGCTGTCCCATTTATATTGGGGTTCGTTAACTGGTGAGATATGTGTCACTGGATATCCTTCGTTTACATAGTATTTTGCTACATCTGACATGTATCTGGCAAAGTCCGTATAACGTTCATCCTTCAAATTAGAAATTCCTCCGCTATTGGAGAATCCTTTTCCGTTGGAGGTATATTGTACAGGAGGGGTATTGCTGAAAAGTACTATACTCTGACAACCAAACTCTTTGGCATGCTGCAAGAAGTAGCGCTGCCCTTTACAGCGTGTCCAGTCTAATGTTAAGTCATCAGTCAGATAAGATTCTGCTCTGCGTGATTTGTCTTCTATTCCACTTGCTTCACCTTGTTCTGCACTGCCACCACCTAGATTCATACGCCACATGGAGAGTCCTATACCTTTAGGTTGTCCTGATTGTATTTCAGAAGAGAATAGCAGTTCACTGATTTTGTCACGATTCGTTATCCAGCTTTTTCCTACGAAGGCAGGTGCCCAACAATCTGATGCGCCAAATCCTGTCAGAGTCTGAAAAGATTGTCCGGCGTCTATGGTTACTGTTTTTTCTACGTTTATGCTGTTGTCCGGTTGCCCCGATGTATCCGGCGTTTGGGGAGAATCGTCACTGCAGGCTACAGTAGAAAAGAACAGTGGAAGAGTAAAAATATATTTTAGTTTCATTATTTTAGATGGATTAAAAAATAGTCGCGGATAATCCTAGCAAACTATCCGCGACAGAATATAAAGACCTATTGAATGTTTAATTCCTGTAACAATTTGTTCTTTTTGGAAAATGATTAATTCCAGCCCGGATTTTGGGTGATAGAACCATTAGACATTGTAATCTCATATAAAGGTATCGGGAATACCATATCCCGGTTTTCGTTGAAGCTGATTCCTTTATCACTTGCCTCACCTTGATTTTCCCATTCGTAAATGTCGCGGGTAGTGGGATCTGTATTGTATTTTACAAATGTACCGTTTGCTCCCATCAGGTTACAAATCATTTTCTTGCCATTGTCATCTGTCCAACGGCGGATATCATAGATTCTGTTTTGTTCCCATGCCAGTTCCAAACGACGTTCTAGCCGGATAGCTTTGCGAAGCTCGTTCCCACTGGATGTGACAGCAGGTAATTTTACACGATTCCGTACCTCATTAAGGTAGGTACGTGCTGTACCATCTTCGCCCAATTCGTTGCAGGCTTCAGCATACATCAACAATACATCTGCATAGCGTAAGATACGATGATCTAATGGAATTTTGTCGATATTGTATACTTCCGGACGTTTTTCAATAGGTACAAAATACTTCCGGACAATACGTGCTGATTTATGTTGTGACGGATCTATAATATAACATTCGGGATCCCAACCGTACTTTTCGATATAATCTTTATAATTGGCGATTTTTGTGTTGTTTTCAACGAACTTGTCGAAGTTATTCTCTCCGGCAATTTCTGTACAACCCGTTTTAATGATGGTCCAACGTAAACGTTCTGTATCTCCTGCATCGATGTAGGCTTGTTCAAGGTTGGCGGTTGGCTGTCCCCAAGACCATCCGTCGCCGGGGCCACTACGGGCACCGGTAATAACAGTCAAAGAACCACCCAATGCATAAGTTCCATCATACATATATTGTACTTCAAACAGACTTTCTTCGCTATTGTTATGGTCAACATCCCATACATCACCGAAGTTGTCGAGTAATTTATATTCACCTTCGTCGATGACTGTTTTCAATACATCATGTGCCTCTTGCCATTTGCTTTGGTAGAGGTAAACCTTTCCCAATAGGCCTAATGCAGCTCCACGGGTAGCGCGTCCCATATCTGTAGCAGCATATTGACTACGTTGTGGCAACACACCAGCAGCGGCTTTTAAATCATCTTCAATGAACTTATATACATCTTCGGCCGAAGCGCGGGTAATACCTTGTATTTCTTCGGGCAACAGGAAGCCTGTAATGAGAGGTACACCACCAAAATTCTTCACAAGTTCAAAATAGAAGTATCCACGGAGGAAACGTGCTTCGGCTACAAGCCGGTTCTTCATTTCTTCATCTGAGAAATCAGCTTGTGAAATGCGTTCTACTGCGATATTGCAACGTAGAATGCCTTTGTATCGATACTGCCAAAAGTTGGAGATGGCACCATTGCTTTGTCCGGTACCTTGATAGTGGGCCAAAGAAATATAGTCACTTTGACTTTGGCTGGTATTGCCCATCCAACCGTCATCACTACACATCTCGGAAAGCAACCATACTGTGTTGATATTCCACCATCCGCCAAAAGTAATGGCCTGGTAACAACCAGTAATAAATGCTTCGGCTTCTTCTGCACTTTGGAAATAAGTATCCAAATTTTGTTGCCCGCGCACTTCCTCTGTTAGGAAATCCTCACAAGAAGTGAATGTCAGCGAGGCAATCATTGTTAATATTGTTAATATCTTTTTCATGGTTTATACCTTGAGGGTTAAAATCTTAAATCAATTCCAAATAAGAAAGTACGTGGGTTAGGATAAGCGATGCCGTCAATACCGGTTTCAATTACACTGCCATCTTTACCAATCTGTGGACGTTCAGGATCCATACCTGAGTAGCTAGTGATAGTGAAAGGATTTTGAGCCGACAATGAGAGACGCAATTCGGTTCCGTTCAACCACTTCTTGGGGAGTGTGTAACCCACTTGTAATAGTTTGCAACGCATATAAGAGCCGTCTTCTACAAAGAAACTTGAAACGCGTGTGTAATTCTGATTCAAATCATTGTAGGACAGGCGAGGAATATCGTTGCTGGTTCCTTCGCCATGCCATGCTTTCTGCAATGTACCTGCCCAAACGTTTTGCCCACTTACGCCGGAGTATAAACCTTTGGTCTTATTGAAAATATCATTACCGAATGTACCATAGAAGTTGGCTGTGAAATCGATGTTTTTATAGCTGAAACCCAAGTTCAAACCTACCATCAAATCGGGATATGGGTTACCGATCCATGTTTTATCATTTTCATCTAGAACTCCGTCATGATTCAAATCCTTAAAGCGGATGTCACCGGGTTGGGCATTGGATTGTACCAGCTTGCCATTTTCGTTGGTGTGAGCATAAACTTCATCCCAATTTTGGAAAATACCATCGGCTACGTAGCCGTAGAAGCGTGAAATCAAGCCACCGTCTTCATTACGGATAATTTGGTCGCTGTTGAAACCTCCAGTTTGGATAGGACCGTCACCGGAGAATTTAACAGCTTTATTTTTCACTGCGGAAAGGTTCACCCCCACATTATATCGGAAGTCTGCTACTTTGTCGTGCCAGTTCAGACTTAATTCCCAACCGCTAGCTTTCATACTACCTATATTCATCCATACTGTACTGTTCCAGTCGGGGTATCCGATGGCGAAGATATTTTGTTTCTGATAGAGCATATCAGAAGATTTCTTTTGGAAATACTCGAAGGTCATGTCTAGACGGGAGTCAAGGAAGGACATATCCACACCTACGTTCCAGTCTTCTACTGTTTCCCATTTTAGCAAATTATTGCCCACGCCTGATACCATAGTACCTGAAACACGTCCTGGAGTTGTACCAAATACATAATCAGATTGTCCTAACAAAGTCAGCGTAGCATCATTATCTATGTTTTGATTACCTACACGTCCCCAACCTCCGCGTAATTTCAAGTTACTGAAAATCTTCTGGTCTTGCATGAAACTTTCACTGATGATACGCCATGAAGCAGAAACAGAAGGGAAGATGGCATATTTGTTTCCTTTGGGGAAACGAGAAGAACCATCTGCACGAATAGAAGCTGTTAGATAGTAACGATTGTCATAGTTATACATCACGCGTCCTAAATAAGATACTAATGTGCTGTAAGCAGTTTTACCTTCTGACTTTTGGTTTTGTGTACCGGCATTTACTTCCTGCATTTGATCCATATTATTAGGAACATCGTCACGTGAGGCTTTTGATTGGAATTCAGCAAAGCGTTCAGCTGTAAAGCCACCCATTACATTAATATTATGCTTTTCTGCAAAAGTCGTGATGTAAGTAGCAGTATTAGTCCAGTTCCAATCAAGCCATTCCTGCATTTCACGGGAAACATTACTTAATGTAGATTGTTCCAAAGCATCAATATAGAATTCAGGAGTGAATTTGTCTGTACGGCGGAAGTGTGCATTAGCGCCGAACTGCGTGCGCAGGGTCAGTTTTTGAATAGGGTTTATCTGTAAATAAGTATTTACAATTGTACCCATTTCACGGGAGTGGGAATTTTGGCGAGCCAATGAACCGGCAGGGTTCCACTCCTGGTTGTTGTAAGAACGCTGATAGTTATTGAATTCGTTATCCACCCATTGATCTTCCGGCTTGAATATAGGAGTTGTGGGGTCCATAGACATGGCAGCTGAAAAAAGATCGGGGGTATCATCCCATGATTCTACACGTGGGGCAATGTCGAAACCCATTTTTACATATTTATTAAATGTATATTCTGTATTAAGGCGTGCGTTGATTTTGTCCCAATAACCATAGTCATATTGTGAATTGTTACGGTAGTAACCCATACTCAGGTTATAAACCAGTTTGTCTGAACCACCGGAGATATTGAGTGAGTAATTTTGCACTAAAGCAGTTTTGTTGATTACTTCGTCCCACCAGTCTGTTCCTCCGGGATTGGTAGTAGCGCCTGTATCATTCCAAATAGAAGTTCCTCCGTCATTTGTGTATCGGGTATTGAATACTTCTTTATATTCGGCGGCATTAGCCATTTTGGGTTTTGACAATGTTTGGAAACCTGCAGATGCATTAAAACTGATATTTGTTTTTCCTGCCATTCCTTTTTTGGTTGTGATTAGAATGACACCGTTAGAAGCACGTGTTCCGTAAATGGCAGCAGCCGAAGCGTCTTTTAAAACTTCCATAGATTCAATGTCATTACTGTTTAGGAAGTTGATGTTTGTACCTACCGGCATGCCATCTACTACATACAAAGGATCGGTTCCGTTTACTGTTGTTACACCACGGATTAGAACTTTTGGTTGTGCGCCCGGACCACCACCACTGGTTACTTGAACACCGTTGATTTTACCTTGCAAGGCGTCCATTGCATTACCGGTTACAGTTTCGGTAATTTCTTTTCCTTTTACGGTAGATATAGAACTGGTCAGGTCACTTTTTTTCACGGCTCCATAACCAATAACCACTACTTCGTCCAGTAATTCACTGGCATCTTTCAGCACTACATTGATAACGGTTTGTCCGTTTACCTTTATTTCTTGAGTCTCATATCCTATGCTGGAGAACACAAGTACGGCATCCTTGGCAACATCGTTTAGTGAATAATCACCATCAATACTTGTAATAGTACCTGTACCTGTACCTTTTACTTGCACTGTTGCACCAATCATCGGTTCTTTATCTGAAGCCGAGGTTACTACACCTTTTACAGTGATGGTCTGCGCATAGCTACATAGACTTGTCAGCGCAAGACACAATAATAATATTTGCTTTTTCATATCTTAAATCTAATGTTACTTGTTAATTGGCCGGAATGAGTTTAGCTCTTTCCAAATGAGCGTCGAATATAAGTTTATAATTCCCTGTGACGTTCACTGTTGGTTTTGCCCAATTGTCACCTACATGATCGGGTTTGGTCCATGCCGGATTGGTATATTTGGCTTCTTTACCATAATATCCGAAGATCTCCGGTTCGTCTGAGTTGTCTACACGCCACGTGCAATAATTCCACCATCCGTCGGAGTGCCAGTTATGAATAACGAAATTCATTTTAGTACCTGCCTCCAGGAATAGGGGGGTATCCAAATAGAACAGGTGAGGATTGGTCTTATCTTGAGTGAAACGCAGGACTTCAGTTGGGCTACTGGTCATATATCCGAAATAGAATTCCTGTAACCACGAACCACCGTCACCCCATGTGTCAAGGCTGATAGAACCGTATGTGTGAGGTATGGGGTCTACAGCATCGGCAATTGAGTAAGTTTTCAGATTGTATGTACTGTTCTTCACATCAATATTAATTTCATAGTAAACATTGGCTTGGTCAAGTACGATTGGCATTGCTGTTTCGGGATCGTCTGTCAGTTTGGTGTTATCCTCTGGATCAAGCCCGAAACAAATAGGAGTGAAGTCACTCTTTTGTGGTAAGAAGAATATTTTAGTTCCGGCTTTTTGACAGTAATAATTTGCTTTATACTGATATTCACCTGTATGTTCAATTACCATCGGTACCCCGAATATATCACTATTCAGTTCTTCGGCAGTTGCCACATCTGCCAGATACATTTTGGGAAAATCCGGCATTTCTGAGATATTCAATACACTGGTGGTAGTGGTTGAGTTTTCTTTCTTGTCAAAAGCGGTAATTGTCACATTATAACTTTTCGGTTCATTGGGGAATACTATTATTTCGGCAAAGTTCAATGAACTTTTTCCATCAGCATCTACACGGCGGTTGTCAAACCCGTCTATACCTGGAATATTAATTGTGACATAATCCAATGCACGATCATCTGTAGCCGTGAACCGAAGATTGAATTTCGTTTCATTTTTCATTAATACTGTAACAGTGGCATCCGGGGCAGCAGAAAATACCGGAGCTGCAAAATCTCCGTCCATTGTGATTAATACATCTTGAGATATACTGCGTCCTCCTACATCGGTTACAGTAACTTTGACTGTGAAACGTTCGCCGATTTCATTTCGGTTTATGTCAAAGTAATAACTTAAATCATAACTCTCTTGCGGAACACCATAGATTTCGATTAAATCAATTGTCTTGTTCAAATGCAGGTCGGCACATTGTAGGCTGATAGAAGCAATACCGTCTTTGTCTTCTAATGTCCCTTCAATAGTAAATCGATGTCCCGCTCCGGACTCGATGTGGTCTGTTGCTAATGTCATTGTTGGATTTTGCCCGTCTACATCGGGGTAGTCGTTATCATCACTACATCCCGTACATAGGTTTGCAGTTACAAGAAAAGCCCATAACATGGCACCATACAAATGTTTCTTTTTCATATTTTATTAGTATTTGAAGATTAAACATCTACTCTAATAGAGGACGAATTAAATTCGTTAGTGGTGCAAATGTACGTGAAGAAGAATTAAAATCCTGATATAAATCTTGCAGAAAAGGGAGGTAAATCTTGCAATGCATGATTTATGTATCTAAAATACAGACTTTATTTGTATTTTTGAACCATATTATTTAACAATGTGTACACTGATGCTATGAGAAAGATATTCGTACTTTGGCTCTTGCTGCTGTCGGTTGTTTCATTGGCACAACCTTATTCTGTTAAGCAGCTTGGTATAGAGAAGGGATTATCCAATAATTATGTGGTGAGCATTGCTCAAGACAAACAGGGCTTTCTGTGGTTTGCCACGGAGGAAGGGTTGAACAAATTCGATGGTACCCGTTTCATTACTTATTTGAAGAATGAAGATTTGACAAGGCAGGGTATAACAGGCAATGAACTGAATTGTTTGTTGGATGATCCTCAGGATTCTATCCTTTGGATAGGCACGCAAAGGGCCGGTCTGAATGCGTATGACTATGTAAATAACACTTTTCTTTGCTATAGGCATGATGGCGAGAACCCCGAAAGTCTGATAACGGATGATGTTACTAAGATTGTGGCAGCTACAGATGGTAATCTTTGGATTACGACATATTGGCGGGGAGTAGATTATTTCGATAAAAAGGCTGGAAAATTCATTCATTACAATACTCAAACAGTTCCGGGATTGGCTAGCGATAATATTTGGTCGGTTGTTGATGGAGGAGATGGAAAGTTGTATATGGGGCATGTGCATCATGGATTCAGTGTGTTGTCTCTTAAAGATAAAAAAGTAAAGAACTTTATGCATGACCCTGAAGATCCGGTCAGTTTGCCAGGTAATGGGGTAACTTGCATTTATAAGGACTTAAGCGGTAATATTTGGCTGGGAACAGACCGGGGGCTGGCACTGTTCAATCCGGAAGCCGAAAATTTTATCCATTTTCATCATAGTGAGGACGGGGTTCCTCATACCGTATTTGATATCAGACAATTTGATGGGAATAAACTTTGGATTGCCATGGAATTTGGAGGAATAGCCATTTTGGATTTAACGCAACGTATGTTTCTTTCTCCTGACCAAGTGCGTTTTCAATATATAAAGGAAGGGGATGATGAATACAGTCTCTCTAATTCTACTGTACGTTGTTTGTTTCAGGACTCCTTTAAAAATGTATGGGCTGGTATGTGGGGAGGTGGAATTAATTTTCTTAGCCATGAATCTTCCTATTTTAATGTTTATAGTTATTCTCCTATCCAGCATTCGGGTAGTAGCCTGAATAATAAGACAGCAAGTAGTGTATGCGTAGCAAGGGATGGAAAGTTATGGATCGGAACCGATGGGGGAGGCATCAATGTATTTGATAAAGGCAAGCGGGTGGCGGTTTATAAAGAAGAAACCGGTGATTTGACTGATAATTCCATACAGGCTGCACTTTGTGATTCGGAAGGAAACCTTTGGTTTGGATCGTTTATGGGAGGAGTGGATTTTTATGATGTGAAAAAGAAAAGTTTTCACCAGATTTTTCCTAAAGATAAAACAGGGGAAGATGTGCGTGCACTGTATGAAGATGCAGAATATGTATGGATAGGAACTAGTAATGGCATCTATAAGGTACGCTTGCATGATAAAGGCATTGCAGATCATTATACAGTAGAGAATAATCTGGTGAGATGTATCTCGAAAGATAATCTTAATCGTTTATGGATTGGTACTTTCGGAGGAGGATTAGGGGTTTTTGATGAACATTTTCAGTGCGTTAAACTTTTTAACGTGACTTCTCTTTTTCCCTCTAATACTATCAATACTGTTTATATGGATAGTCAGAACAGAATGTGGATAGGAACGGGAGAAGGTCTGGTTTGTTTTCCATCCTCTCAGAGTTGGGACTATAAAGTATATCGCAGTGAGGAGGGTTTGTCCAATGTCCATATACGTGCCATTACGGAAGATAATCATGGAAATATATGGGTGAGCACCAATAAAGGTATCAGCTGCTTGTTGAAAGACAAGGAGGTTTTCTATAATTACGATCATTGGGATAATGTGCCTATGGGCAATTTCATGAGTGGAAGTGTGGCGGAAGCTAAGGATGGAACACTTTATTTTGGCTCAATCAATGGCTTATGCCGTTTTAATCCAGATCAGGTATTGGAAAAACGAGAGTCACCTGCTGCAATTATTACGGAGATGCGTATATTCGGCCCGTTGCGTGATACGGACAGTAATGAAAAGGTGATGGCGCTTGAAGGCCAGTCGGAAGTACGTTTAAGCTATATGCAAAATAACTTCAGCGTCACCTTCAATATACAGAATTATGCCTTGGCCGATCAAGTGGAATATGCTTATATGTTGAAAGGGTTGGAAAATTCATGGTATACAGTAACCGATCCTAATAATGTGACTTTCCGTAATATACCTCCGGGAAATTATTGTTTTCAGGTAAAGACAAGAATACGGAATCAGGAATGGGCGGATGAGATAGCTTCTCTGGATATCCGTATTGACCCGCCTGTATGGCTTACGTGGTGGGCCAAGTTATTTTATATTCTTTCGGGTGTTTCTGTCCTGTATTTTATTCTTCATGCCTATAAAAAGAAACTGGATATGGAGTCTCTCTATGAGTTGGAGAAGAAAAATCATGAGCAGGAACAGGAGCTGAATAATGAGCGTTTACGTTTCTATACCAATATCACACATGAGTTGCGTACTCCTTTGACGTTGATTCTGGGACCGTTGGAAGATATGCAGAAAAGTAATTCTTTATCAGGGAAAGATTCACAGAAAATATCGGTTATCCATCAAAGCGCCATCCGGTTGTTGAACCTGATTAATCAGATACTGGAGTTCAGAAAAACGGAAACCCAAAACAAGAAATTATGTGTAAGTCGTGACAATCTGGCAGCCCTTGTACACGAGATCGGACTGAAGTATAAGGAATTGAACCGGAAACCTGAGATTGATTTCTGTCTTGAGATTGAGCAGGAAGATATGTCTTTGTTTTTTGATAAGGAGGTAGTAACGATTATACTGGATAATTTGATCTCCAATGCTATAAAATATACAGAGAAAGGAACTATAACTTTAGGATTACATCAGGTGGTCCGGAATAATATACACCATACGGAAATCAGTGTGAGTGACACCGGTTTCGGTATTGCTCCCGATGCATTGCCTCATATTTTTGACCGTTATTATCAAGAGGGAAGCGAACATCAGGCTTCAGGAACAGGTATTGGTCTGGCTCTGGTAAAGAACCTGGTAGTTTTGCATGAGGGGGAGATCAGGGTTGAAAGTTCTTTGAATGTGGGAAGTACTTTTTATGTCAGTCTGCTGACGGATAACACGTATCCTCATGTGCTGCATGCTGACTCGACGGAGAAAACTTCCGATGAAAAGGACGAAAAAGAAGAAAATATAGAACCTGTGCATAGTGGTAAGCGTATTCTGCTGATAGTGGAAGATAATAGGGACATCTGTGATTATATTGTAGAATCTTTCTCGGACGATTTTGAAGTGAGGACTGCCGCCAATGGTGAACAAGGTTTGGAACAAGCGTTGGGCTGCATTCCTGATATTATAGTCAGTGATATCATGATGCCGGTGATGAACGGTATCGTGATGTGCCGGAAATTGAAAGAAGACTTGCGTACCAGCCATATTCCCATTATTTTGCTGACGGCAAAGGATTCTTTGCAAGATAAGGAAGAAGGGTATCAAGTAGGTGCTGACTCTTATCTGACAAAGCCTTTCAGTGCTACTTTGTTGCATAGCCGTATCCATAATTTGCTTGAATCCCGCAAGTTGTTGGCAGAGCGTTTTAATACGAATTCCATACTCATTGACAAACGTGCGGCAGTAACTGAGTCTATGAATAAATTGGATAATGAGTTCCTTGAGAAGATTAACAAGCTGATTGAAGATCGTCTTTCTTCTGAGAAAATTGATATCGGTTATTTGTCGGACGCCATGTGTATGAGTAATTCTACCCTATATCGGAAGATGAAGGCATTGACCGGACTTTCCACCAATGAATATATCCGCAAAATAAAGATGCAATATGCGGAACGTCTGTTATTAGAAGGGAAATACAATATTTCAGAGGTTGCATTCAAGGTGGGAATTAACAGTACGGTCTATTTTCGTCAGTGTTTTAAAGATGAATTCGGTATGGCTCCTTCTGATTATCTGAAAAAGATAAAACCGGAATAGAGTGGTTGTGTAAGCCGTTTCTTCCATATAGTTAAGCTTTTTTTTACAGTCATCTGCTACAGACTCCGCCAGTGGACTGTAAGGTCTGCTTGGGTGGACTATACAGTCTGCTGCAATGGACTCTACGGTCCATTGAGGGAGTCTGTAGTAGGTAACCGTAAGAAAAGGCTTAATTGTAGGCAAGAAAAGCCTTAGTTAATAGGGAGATTGGACTTTGAAGGAAAGTTGCTGTTTCTCAATTTGTATGTTTATAAATGATTGTAGAATGCTTTCACCGTTTCCCATTTATAATAAGGAGCAATAGGGCTGTCAATGGGTAATTTGACTTCATTTTCATTATGTAGCAATTTTACAATAACTTCTCCTTGTTTATTCTTGAAAAAGATTAATTGAAGGTTGGCTCCCATAGGTGAAACACGGAAATCTTGCCAGGCCAGGTAATATCGGTCGGGATCTGTTTCTTGATTGGAGCATCCTTCTACTTGCATGAGTGCCAACAGACGGATCAGGTTGGTATCATGTCCGAAACGGAGGGTGGCGCAAGGAGTTCCTTCACGGATGGCGCGGTCGGCACTTTCTATAATATTCTTCAATAAAGATTTTGCACTCTCGGGGGCTGCTCCCTGATTGACGGGAGCATTGGCATTGCAAATATACATCCGATAATTCACAGACTGCCAGATACCGAATAATTCTTCTTTTTCAAACAAATCATAAAAGGATAGAGGCAACTCTACATCTTGCATGTCGGAAGCAATCCAATAAAGTCCCATCATGAGCTCGCGGGGATTCCTGACTTCTTTGGGATTTTTGAAAAGTGAAGCGATTAAACGTTCCGGATGAATATGATTTTCTTCGAATGTATGGAAAGCTGTTCTCCATGGCGCACTTGCCGAACCCAGCTTTTCGGCTTCGGGTGAAGTATAGGCAATGTAGTCCATGTGTCTTTGGTTGGCTTCGCGGGTGATCTGGAGGGAGGGGTTTAGTTCTTTCAGTTGTTCTGTGAATGCGGACATGCTCATGATACAACGTACGGAAACGCTCGAACGCGCTGATATGTTGGCGCTGTCCCGGAATATATGGGGATATTGTTGATAAAGCCGTTTGGCAATGGCTTTATGTTGTCGTTCTCCTAATGGGGTCAGGTTTCCTCCGCGCCCACGGGCATTTTCCCATACTTTCTGGAGTCTGAACCTCACATCTTCACCTAAATCGGTAAGTCCTGATTTATTGTGAAACGTATCAAAGACACGAATGACTTCTAGATAACGTTCGTCCGAAGTCATCCAGCGGGACCCATGGCGTCCGTAATGGCTGATGTAGAAAGGACTGTAACCTTCGGGTACCGGAGTTTGTATGCCGTTTGGTGTGGGATAAGCATAATAGATGCTACCCATTTTTTCCGGGCTTTGGATGATTTCTTCTTTCAGATTGTGTGCGGGGAGATCTATGGGAGCTACTTTCCAATTGATGCCGAGCGGATTATTTTGTATTTCCCATATCAGAGGGAAATCCGGATTATCCATAATCCACATTTCGCATCCGTCTACTGAGTCGTTTACATGCAGTAAGGAATAGCCCATAGCTTGTGACTTGGTATCAGCCAGTTGGTATTCTGTCTGATTATAATGAAATGCCTTTTGGCTTTTCAATTCCTGAAAAGCGGTTGCTGAAAGTAGGGCAAAGGTTTCTTGAATGGGGAGACAGATATGCTGTCCGTCTTCCGGCTGTAAGAAGCTTAGTCTGACCGCCGTTTTTAAAGCTTCTTGGGGCATGGCGTAGCTGCCTGATTGCCATCGGGTGTTTCTTTCAATTCCCCAATGCAGATAAAGGGTGTCGTTGGACTGATTGAAAGTAAATTGGTACTTTCGGGTTTGTCCATGCAGTTTGAATACAAATAACAGAGGGTTGGTAATGATATCTTGTGCCATTACATTTCCCATCAGGTTGCCGATAAGCAGAAAGCATATAAAAAGTTTTTTCTTCATCGTATGTTACTCTTTAGGTTCAGGAAATAGCTTGCTCCCCCAGTTACCGGGACTGGGGCCCATTTTTAAAACCAACTCGCCTCCTTTGATGATATCATTATGGCGGATGGCGGAATATGGATAATTCTTTCCATTTAATAATATCGACCGGATATACTTGTTCTTTTCGGAAAGCCCTTCGGCTTTGATCGTGAATGTTTTGCCTTCCTGTAAATGGAAACGACTCTCTGTCAGTAGAGGGGTATGGATTAAATAATAGTCTTGTCCGGCATTGGGGTACAACCCCATCATGTGGAATACCAACCACGATGACATGGCTCCGGAGTCATCATTTCCGGGAAGACCGGCAGAACCGTCATTATAGTTCTTCTGGATAATTTCATGGATGCGGTCGCCGCTTTTATCCGGACGCCCTACCCAGTGGTATAGGCAGGGAGTGAGGAAGGAGGGTTCATTATTCACATTGAAGAAACCCTTGTCAAAGAAAATATCCAGCCGTTCGTCAAACTTCTCTTTTCCGCCACATTGTTCAATGAGTCCGGGTACGTCATGCGGAATGCTGAGTGAATATTCCCAGGAGGAGGCTTCATAAAAGAACATGTTCCACCAAGGAGTATACCAAGGACCTTCAAAGGTAACGGGAGTATATGTGAAGGTGGGTTTCTGGATATGGGAGTTTCCGAAAGGTATTTTGTCTAACCAGTTTCCTTCTTTATCCCGGGGAAGTATGAATCCTTTGACTCCTGCATGTTCATAATCGGCCCGCCACAAGTTCTTCCAGTTGGAAGATTGTTTCAAGTATTGCTGGTACAAGTCTGTCTTGCCTAGTCCTTTTGCTACTAAGGCTATGGTATAATCACAATAGGAGTATTCTATTGTGCGGTTTCCGGCTCGGGGAATACCGTATGGAATATATCCCAATTCCAGATAAGGAATCAGTCCGCCTCTTCCCTCCGCTTCTTCGTTACCTCCGGGCGGTATGGTCGCATCTTTCAGCATAGCTTCCAAAGCCAGATGGTAATCTATGTTTGGTAGTCCTTTTACAAATGCATCGGCTATAACAATTTCGGCGTTGGAGCCGCCTTGTGTCCGTCCGTTACAATTTCCGCTTCGTGCATCAGGCATGTAGCCGTCCCGTTTATAGATATTGATCAGTGAACGTACAATGTCTGTTTCTCTTTGAGGGTCAATCAGTGTGATAAGTGGAGTTGAGGTGCGGTAGGTGTCCCAGATAGCATAAAAATCATCATAATAAGGTTCCGGATCACTCCATAATGGATTTTCACCGGTACGGTCTACAGGCATTAACATGGTATGATAGATACCGGTATAAAACATACGCTTATATTTTTCGGGTGTATTTGAGGCTATATCAATGCGTTGCAATAAGTTTTCCCATTGTGCCAATAAGGCTTGCCGGGTGTCCTCAAATGACCAATGAGGTATTTCGTTCCATACATTCTCTCTGGCTTTGAGAGAACTGATAAATGAAATTCCGACTTTCAGTTGAATGGTATTTGCAGAAGAAGGGAAACGCAACAAAGCTCCGGTTTTTTGTTGGGAGTCTGGCTGGTATCGTTCATTGCTGATCTGGCTTCCTTTCCATGTGGCCGTTTGTACAAAGGGATGGTCGGTTACTGCATAAAAATAAACGGTGTAGGCACGTCCGTTATTCCAACCTCCGCGAATACGGGTATATCCCATTACTTCGTGATCGGATATGATTTGAATTTCCGAACCTACAAATTGTTGTGCTTCGCGGGCATCGGGGGTCGGTTGTTCACCCAGGAAGAAGCCGGCGTCAACCAACAGGGATTTTAAGGAATCTTCGGGATAGGTGAATCGGTAGAATGAGGCGCGTGGAGCAGTTGTTATTTCAGTATATATGCCTGTTCTCTGGAATTCGGTAGCATAATAGCCCAAGCGGATTGTTTCATCTTTGCGATAGTCTATATGATTGAGCTGATCCATACCTTTGCCAAAAGGCATGACAAGTATGTTGCCATATTTAGGACCTCCTCCTGTCCCGCTGACGTGTACTTGGGAGAACCCGTTAACTTGTTCGGGCATAGGCAGCCAACCACTATTGGGATGGACAGTGCAATCGGGCGATGGTTTCACCATACCATAAGGGCAGGAGGGGCCGATAAATACCCGTCCCAGTCCTTCCGAACCGATTCTGGGATCTACGTAATCAGAAAGTCTGGCTTCCTGTGCCGCGACCGTCACGGGCAGCAGCAGGAAGACCAGTCTTAACAAAGAAACTTTGAATGGAATGTGGGTCATAATTATTTCTTGTTTATTTTTACACGTATTGTATTCTTCTCTTTGATATCTCCTCCGGCTTGTGTCAATTGAGGGAAGGCCCAATAAATGTTACAGCCGGTAATCCGAATATCCGAAGCGGTGTCCAGATAGAAAGCATAAGTCTTGTCATATACAAAACCATCTCCGTTACAAGGACGTTTGTCATACACACCGCCTTCATAACCGGTACGTTTTAACAACTTGACATCTATTTCATCAAAATAGATATGGTGCACCTTCTCCGGAGTGTCTCCCCCTACGAAAATGCCGTTTTCACTAGTGCATTTAATCTGATTGAAGAAAATGTTGCTGACTTCTCCCGAGTGTCCTTTCGTTGCACCTTTGGGGAAACGCCAGCCTGCATCTTTATGATTGCCTACGGCACGAGGGTATGAGGTGACATAGATAGGTTCCGCTTTACCCCACCATACATCAGAATAGAACATACAGTCTACTAATATATTGGAGAAAATGACATTGCTCACAGTACCTTCATCCCGGTTTTGTATGCCGATGCCCCGGTTGCTGTTTTTGATAATGCAATTATTGAATAATACATTATCAATCTTGTCCATATTTTCCGAGCCTATCTTAATAGCGCATGAGCGTGAAGTCATGACACAATTAGTCACTACAATATCTTCGCAAGAGCCATATTCTTCAAATTCCCGACGATTCTTCAGGCAAATGCAGTCATCGCCCGATTCAATGAAGCAGTTCGCTATACGTACTTTTTTGGAGTGATCCACATCAATACCGTCACCGTTGCGTATTTTTAGATTATTCAATAAAGAGATGCCGTCAATCAAGGCATCGTAACAGCCTATCAGGTGTATTGTCCAATAGGCGCTGTTCCGGATCGTGATGTCACGGATAACGGTCTTCTCTACATTGATAAGGGTAAGCACATGTGGGCGTGGGTCAAAATCAGTGACGGGCTTCAGCTCGTAGGAATCATCCAGCTCTTTGCCCATGAAGGCGATTCCGTTTCCGTCTATTTCTCCTGTACCGGTAATGGATATTTGTTTTAAGTCTTTTCCACTGATCCACATCATTCCTTCGCCACGGTTTTCGCGGAATGCGCTTTCTGTATAGATGCTTTCATCGGGGTTGGCCAGCAATCGGGAGTTGGGTTCCAAATGGAGATTCACATAGGATGCCAGTTGCAGTGGGCCACATAGAAAGGTGTGTCCGGCAGGAATGATTACGGTTCCTCCACCGGCAGCGGAACAGGCATTGATGGCGCGTTGTATAGCGGCGGCATCATCTGTTTTGCCATCTCCTTTGGCTCCAAAGGCTATAATGTCATACGTATTTCCCTGATGGGGGGTGCTGCATCCTGCTACGAATAACAGAAAGCAGCATAAGAGGCTGATAATAGGTTGTTTCTTCATATCTATGTTTTTTTATTTTTGACGTTTATTTCATTGTCTCTGGAGGTAGGCTGAGGGTAGATGCTCCCCAGTTCGGGTTCGGATTCGGTCCCATCTGGAACTCTAACGTTCCTCCCTGTACTATATCCTGATGTGTAAAGTAATTCTTGTCATACTCTTTTCCGTTCAGGCGCGCCGACTGGATGTATACATTCTTTTCATTAGCGTTGTGGGCCAGTATGGTGAACGTCTTTCCATTTTCCAAACAGATGCTCATCCGGGGAAAAGAAGGACTTCCTATTATATAATAAGGTGTACCGGGACATACCGGATAGAATCCCATAGCAGAAAATACATACCAGGCAGACATCTGTCCTGCATCATCATTACCTGACAGACCACCGGGAGCATTCAGATATTCTGTTTCCATAATATGACGTACCTCCCGTTGGGTTTTCCAAGGTTGTCCGGCATAGTTGAAGAGGTAGGCTATCTGATGACAAGGTTCGTTGCCGTGCCAGTAGCGGTGTTCGCTGAACATGGAATCCAGTTTGGCAATGTATTTTTCTTTTCCGCCCATACATTCCATAAGTCCGTATATATCATGGGGGGCATACCAAGTATAATGGCAGGGAGCTCCTTCGGTGATGAAGCGGGTGAAAGAAAAGGCGTTACCGGCATCGGTGAGGAAACTTCCGTCAGCGTATCTGCCTTGGGCATATCCGGTGCTAGGGTTTATTACGTTACGGTAATATCGTGCACGTATCATTAATGTATCATAAAGTCCTGTTTTTTGTGGATCAGGAAAGTAATCATCTGATGTTTCCAACTTTTGCAGGACTTGGGCCAATACGAAATCATCGTATGCATATTCTAAAGTACGTGACACTTGTTCGCAGGTATGAAAGGCTTCTGGTACGCTGTCTTCCAAAGGAATGTATCCATATTTCAGATAAGAATTCAAAGCACGCCGTCCCATTCCGTTTTTATATTCTTCATAGGTGGCGGGAGTCCTGAATGCGTTCCGGAGCATTCCTTCGCAAGCTTTGTTGATATCAAAATTACGGATTCCTTTGATATAGGCATCTCCCAGTGCGGAGATGCAATGATCGCCTATCATGGCTGCGGTATAACTGTTCCAACAAGGGAATATAGGCAGCCAGCCACTTTGTTCATATTTGTCCACCAATGATTGCATCATGTCTCCGGCTTTCTTTGGGGTCAGGATATTGATTAACGGATGGAGAGCACGGTAAGTATCCCACATACTGTAATCTTCATAGTAATTTCTACCGTTGGCTGATTGTCTGAACGGGTGTCCTGTGGAGAAAGAAGGGTAGCGCCCGTCTACATCATTGAATGTACGTGGCAGGAATGAGGCACGGTAGAGTGCTCCGTAAAATTTCTCTTTATCGTTTCGGTTGTTTGTCTGTACTGTAACTTGTGAAAGCCTTTGTTCCCAGATGGAGTTCAGTTCCTGCCGGGTGCGGTCAAAATCCCAATGAGGTATCTCGGTGTCCAGATTCTTTTGAGCGCCTTCCATGTCAGTAAAAGAGGAAGCGGCTTTGATTAATACGGGTTCTTCTGGGTGTATTTTGAACCGGAGATATGCACCTATACCTGTTCCATCGGCTATCTGTCGTTGTCCGGCGAAGAGACTGTCATGCCGGAATGTACCATATTCCTCTATTTCATTTTGATATTCAATGACAAAGTACCCGTTGTATCCGGCGGGGGCTCCCCAGCCTTGATAGATACGGTGTACGGGATTGTATCCGCGTATCTGTTTTTTTATAGTATCGATTTCAATATATCCTTCTCCTTCATCGCTGTTAGGATTGACTATGAGATAAGCATCTTCCGGTTGGTTATAAGTGAATCGGAAAATGGCTGAACGGGAACGTCCGGTCATTTCTGCAAAAATGGAATAATCTTTGAGAAGGACGGAGTAATAGGCAGGCGTTGCTGTTTCTTCTTGGTGAGAGAACAGGCTTCCTCGGTCTTGGGGGAGATATTTCAGTGTACCCGATACAGGCATCAAGGTCATGGAACCGTAATCTTGTGTACACCCTCCGACAATCCAATGTGAATTGCGGAACCCCTGTATCTTCTTATCTTTGTAATAATAGGGAGCCTTGCATTTTATTTCTGTATCTTGTGTCTGGGGAGTCCAAAAGTTCATTCCGTTGGGCTCTAGGACGGCAGGCAGCGTCTGTCCGTACTCTTCGGTATTTTTGCCGAAAAGTCCTGCGGTATGGGTTATGCTCGGTGCAGTTCCCGTACGGGTATCTACATAGGACAATAGGGATTCTTCCTGATGTCCGGTGCAAGACATGAACAGGCTACATAGAATCAGCAGATAAGATAGGGTACTTTTCATGGCTCTTCTTGGAAAAGGGTTATTTTTTAATCTCCTGACGGAGCATTTTTATAAAGAGTTCCGGCCGGTCCAGATTGACTAAATCGGGATGGGCTTCAATCGCTTTTTTATATTCTTTTTCACTCGCATTCTGAATAGCAGCCATTATCTTGATATGATTGCTTTTGCAGAATTCTTTGAATTGAGCCGCTGGCTTGCCGCCAACACCACCGGGCGCGGCCTTGCTCAGACCGGAAGCCTGTTCTTTGGCCGTATCCATAAGGGAACCGAGCGTCTCACCAATATTTTTTTTATTGAAGATGTCGAAAAGGGACATATGTACCTCTCATGTTGTTGTCTGGCACAGGAGTATTTCCAGATAGTTCCTGTGCGTAAACAGCGTATTTCAGAGTACAGATAGGGTCAGATGACCACAAGTCAAGAGGGATACCTTTGAACCTGCTTACCGATAGCCCTTCCCTTTCTCCACGTGGCAAAGCTTTCCCTGCAAAAATCATACGGCTCGCATGCCGGAAAGCAGCCGGACACGCTCGCACAGTCACTCCCTGCCTGTGACCTCCCCTGCTCCCGTATTTTGGGAGATACATCCAATCGTCACATAACGGACATGCTCGCGTTCCCCTTTTTGCCTAGTGTGACTTTTGCAAAGGCAAGGCTTTCTTTTCATTCCAAGGAGAAAGATCATGACCAAGAGAAAACAGCCCCCCATCGAATGCCGCTTGCGCCCCAACTATACGAAAAAATGTGTCGCCTGTGGGCACGGCCCGGTTGTCGATGTCTATACGCGAGACGGTCATTTTGTGAACAGCACGGCCATGTGCGGTGCGTGCAGCTTTGGCAAGGAAAAATACGCTGATCCTCAAACTTGCTCTTGGTGAACCAGAGAACGAAGTCGTTCTTGTTTTTCTTATTGGTGTCCTCTTCCACGCCCTCCCGGACGCCTACCGCGAGATCTTCCTCGTCATGGTCGTTGAAGACGTAATACTGCTTCAAAGTGGAGGTGTCAAAGTACACGTTGCCCCCGGCGAGATAGGCACAGCCTTTGTCCAGCAGGGTCTGCACCATGTGGATATACTCGCTGATGCAGTTGGTCGCAGGCTCCACCACGTCGGGACGCTTGATGTTCAGCTTGTCGCAGTCGGCAAAAAAGGCGTCGGTATAGTATTTCGCGATTTCCATGACGGTCTTGTGCTCCCGCCGGGCGCCCTTGAGCATCTTGTCCTCGCCGGTGTCGGCGTCGGAAGCCAGATGGCCGACGTCGGTGATGTTCATGACCCGCTTGACGTTATAGCCCAGATACCGCAGGGACTTTTCCAGCACATCTTCCATAATGTAGGTGCGCAGGTTGCCGATGTGGGCGTAATGG
>OHBJ01000613.1_pt1 | contig 23601 bp, 20 predicted proteins | sample 1577241 | NCBI WGS metagenome assembly OHBJ01 (sample SAMEA3541594, study PRJEB24748) | human gut metagenome | biome: human gut; feature: human-associated habitat; material: faeces | place: China | collected 2012 | reverse complement strand
ATTTACAACTGAATAACGAAGAGCAGGTGCTCTTAAGGGACGAGGATTCCGGGGCGTCCTTGATTTTTCCTTCGGTTACGGCATCGTTATAGCCGCAGGTCAGCAGATGATTGTCGATGTTCGGTACGAAGCTCAGCATTCTCGATGGATTTACGCGGCCAAACTCCTCCTGTAGCTCCACAATTTTCTCAGCCGGAATCGCACGCAGTTCTTCGAGTGTTTTTGCTCCGCTAAGCTCCACAAATTCCTGGCCGATGGTTTCCCCGTCCAGCCACATCAGGTTGAAATAGTATCCGATGATAAAGCTGCCAAGAGAAAACAGCAGCGAGAACACAAGCGGCATGTAAGTCTGGCCTTTGCTCTTCGTACTGAAATACCAGGCAGAGGTAAGACCGCAAAGTCCGATCTTGAGCACGATCAGAAGTGCCATCGCATCCATCATATTTTTCTTCGGGAAAAGCACAATCAGGAAATTCAGCGGGCTCGCCAGATAATAGGCATACGTTGCCCAGAAATTAAAGCCCAGTCCTCCTCCAAAAGAATAGCGAAGGGAACTTCCCTGTTCCAGTTTTTCATGGAATTCCGTAAAAAACGGAAGTGGATTATAGCGACATCATTGTACATATTTTTTTACCGGAGGTACGACATTTTTATAATCTGGAACACTTGTGGGCAGATGCCAAACTGACCAACATACCAGATTTAGACTAATATATAATAAGGAAAGAGAAATATGAGTGATAACAATAAACCAAAAATCAATGTACCACGCTTTAATCTAACGTGGCTTTATGTCATAATTGCCTTGATTTTTGCCTTTCTCTATTTTTCTGGAGACGAAGGAAGTGCCACCAAAGAGGTGAACTATACCGAATTTCAGGAAATGGTGTCCAAAGGCTATGCTGACAAAATCGTGGCATACGACAACAATGCGGTGGAAATGTATATCAAGCCAGACCACATTGTAGATGTATTCAAAAAAGATGCCAGCAAAGTTGGAAGAAGTCCTTCCATCAACGTACAGATCGGCTCCATGGAAGCTTTAGATAAGTTTCTGGATGAACAGACCAAAGAAGGTAACTTTACCGGTTCTATCCAATACGAAAAGAAAAGTGACTATTTTAGCATAATCCTGTGGAACGTTCTGCCGTTTGTCTTCCTTATCGGTATCTGGATGTTTGCCATGCGCCGCATGGGTGGCGGAGGAGGAGCCGGAGGAGGCTCAAATGTATTTAATGTGGGAAGAAGCAAAGCACAGCTTTTTGAAAAAGGGACTAACCGCATTACATTTAAGGATGTTGCCGGACAAGCCGCTGCCAAACAGGAAGTACAGGAAATTGTAGATTTCTTGAAACAGCCGCAAAAATATACAGAACTAGGTGGAAAGATTCCCAAGGGTGCTCTGCTTGTAGGCCCTCCGGGAACTGGTAAGACATTGTTAGCCAAAGCCGTAGCAGGTGAAGCCGATGTACCCTTTTTCTCTATTTCCGGATCAGACTTTGTAGAAATGTTTGTCGGTGTCGGTGCTTCTCGCGTACGTGATTTGTTCCGTCAGGCAAAAGAAAAATCGCCTTGTATCATCTTTATTGATGAAATTGATGCTGTAGGCCGTGCCCGTGGCAAAAACCCAAGCATGGGAGGAAATGACGAACGTGAAAATACATTGAACCAGCTTCTGACAGAAATGGACGGATTTGGTTCAAACAGTGGAGTCATTATCTTAGCGGCAACCAACCGTGTAGATATTCTGGATAAGGCCTTACTGCGTGCAGGACGTTTTGACCGACAAATATATGTAGACCTTCCTGATCTGAATGAACGAAAGGAAGTGTTTGGTGTTCATCTTAAACCTTTGAAACTGGACAGCAACGTAGATGTGGATTTGTTAGCGCGTCAAACCCCTGGATTCAGTGGTGCAGACATTGCCAACGTATGTAATGAGGCTGCTCTTATTGCAGCACGTCATCAAAAGAAGAGTGTAGATAAAGATGATTTCTTAGCTGCAATCGACCGTATCGTAGGTGGCTTGGAAAAGAAAACAAAAGTCATGACTGCTGCCGAAAAACGTGCCATTGCGCTTCACGAAGCAGGTCATGCCACCATCTCATGGTTCTTGGAACATGCCAACCCGCTGATTAAAGTAACGATTGTCCCAAGAGGACGTGCATTAGGAGCAGCATGGTATCTGCCTGAAGAGCGACAGATTACCACCAAGGAACAAATGCTGGATGAAATGTGTGCCACATTAGGCGGACGCGCTGCTGAAGAAATTTTCATCGGACACATCTCTACCGGAGCGATGAATGACTTGGAAAGAGTCACCAAACAGGCTTACGGCATGATTGCATATGCAGGTATGAGTGACAAGCTTCCTAATCTCTGTTATTATAATAGCAATGAAGATTACAGCTTTACGAAACCATACAGTGAACATACAGCTGAGCTTATAGACCAGGAAGTACAGCACATGATTAATGAGCAGTACATGCGTGCAAAGGCCTTGCTGCAAGAACATAGTGAAGGGCACAATCAACTGGCACAGCTGTTAATTGACCGAGAAGTAATCTTTGCAGAAGATGTTGAAAAGATTTTCGGTAAACGTCCATGGACTTCCCGTTCGGAAGAAATTATGGCGGCCAATGAGCAGCTACCGGAAACCAAACAACTGGAAAACAAGCAGGAAAATACGGATGGTGAAAATAACTCTTCTAGTGAAAACAACACCCCTTCACAGGAAGAAAACCAAGAAAAAGAAGAAGCATAACCGAACAAAAACCTACCAACGTGAAAAATAACTTTATTCAACGAGCAATTACGGGAATAATCTTCGTAGGAGTACTTATTGGTTGTATTCTTGGAGGTCCTATCTCTTTCACCCTATTGTTTGCTCTGATTACAGCCCTGACTATTCATGAGTTCGGGAACATCGTAAGCAAACAACCGGATGTAGAGATAAACAAACCTATATGTATGTTGGCCGGTGTATTTTTGTTTTTCGGATTTGCCTATTTAGGTGTCATGCCTGGGCAAACAGAAATACTGATTCCTTACTTATTTCTTATCATATACCTGCTTGTCAGCGAGCTATATTTAAAGAAAAAGAATCCACTGAACAACTGGGCGTATGCCATGATGAGCCAAATCTACATCGCACTTTCGTTTGCGATGTTAAACGTACTGGCCTATCATTCTATTGGAAATGAAGGAGAATTGTCACATTATCAGGTACAGTACAACCCGATATTGCCGTTGTCAATATTTATTTTCACATGGATTAATGATACGGGAGCATATTGTACAGGTATGCTATTCGGGAAACATCGCTTGTTTGAACGAATTTCTCCTAAAAAATCATGGGAAGGTTCCATTGGTGGAGGAGTCTTCAGTATCATAGGGGCTATTGTAATGGCGCATTTCTTTCCGTTTATGCCAATCAGTATCTGGATAGGCTTGGCTTTGACCGTTGTGATATTCGGTACATTAGGAGATTTGACAGAATCGTTGCTTAAACGCACTATTGGAATAAAGGACTCAGGCAATATATTACCTGGCCATGGAGGTATGTTAGATCGCTTTGACAGTACCCTGATGGCGGTTCCAGCAGCGGTTGTTTATTTGTATATCATTTCTTTTATTGAATAATATAAGCAGAAAATTGATAACAGGTCCTTCAGTCTTACTGTAAGGACCTGTTATATTTTTGAGATAAAAATTCAACGATTTTTCCGGCTGCCCGTTCAGAAGCTCCTTCCTGTCCTAGAATTTTAATCAACGCATCATAATCCTGCAACATTTTCTCACGAGTCATTTGCCCAGGTAGGATTACGTCTAATTGTTGCTTCACATTTTCTACGGTCATGCCATCCGCTACCAGTTCAGCCACGACTTCACGACCAGCAATCAAATTGACCAAAGAAATATATTTAACTTTTAAAATATGTCGGCGTAAGAATGAAACCAGTTTTCCTGCAGCAGTATAATAACACACCACCTGAGGCACCCGGAACAAGGCTGTTTCAAGCGTAGCCGTACCACTGGTAACCAAAGCAGCCGTAGCATGACTTAGTAAGCTATATGTCTGCCCAAATATAATTTTAGTATCAGTCCCCATATAAGCCTGATAAAATTCGGGAGATATTCCAGGAGCTCCCGCAATAACAAACTGATATTCTGTATAGTTACGGGATGCTTGTATCATTCGCTGTAGATTATCCTTAATCTCCTGTTTACGGCTACCAGCCAACAAAGCAATAATCGGCTTTTTATCCAACCCGTTACGAAAGGTAAATTCATCAAAGCTCTCGGTATATCCTTGCTTAAAACAATGTACGGCATCTACACACGGATTTCCGACATAATGAATGGGATAATTATGTTTCTTGAAAAAATCCACCTCAAAAGGTAATATAGAGAACAACTCGTCCACATCTCGTTTAATATTCTTGATGCGGTATTCCTTCCAAGCCCAAATTTTAGGAGAAATATAATAGAAGATTGGAATATTCGTATGCGCTTTTATATATTCAGCTATTTTCAGGTTAAACCCCGGATAATCCACCAAAATCAATGCGTCTGGATTCCACTGAACAATATCTTTCTTACAAAAATCCATATTACGAAAGATTGTCCGCAAATGAAGCAACACCGGGATAAATCCCATGTATGCCATATCCTTATAATGCTTGACCAGTGAACCTCCTGCTGCTGCCATTAAATCGCCTCCGAAAAAACGAAACTCGGCTTTGGAATCTTTTTCTTGCAGTGCTTTTATTAAATTAGATGCATGCAAATCACCCGAGGCTTCACCTACAATTAAATAATATTTCATAGCTGCCAATTCCAGTGATTCAATTGCTCCATCAAAGTATAAGCCGTTACATCTATCTGAGTAGGAGTAATAGCTACGTATCCATGATCTAATGCCCAATGGTCGGTATCTTGTGCCTCAGGTTCATCGTTCCGGTAAGAACCTGTAAGCCAATAATAGTTTCCACCTCTAGGATGAACAGACTTTACGAACTCATTTGTCCAGACTCCGTCTGTTTGCCGACAAATACGCACTCCCTTGAGCTCCTTTACATCAGGGAAATTTACATTCAAGCAGGTTCCTACACCCATGCTGCAATACCTCTTCTACGATACGTTGTATATAAGGGAAAGTAGGCGTAAAATCAGCATCTTCCGCATGATTACAAAGAGAAAAACCGACTGAAGGTATTTTTTTCAGACATCCTTCTATTACAACTCCCATTGTACCTGAATAGTGTACATTGACAGAAGAGTTATCTCCGTGATTAATTCCTCCTATCACCATATCAGGCGTACGGGGTACCAAGTCGTGCAAGGCCAGTTTCACACAGTCCACAGGAGTACCCGTACAACTGTACAATGAAAATCCCGGTGCCGACTCTATCTTTTTACAACGAAGCGGATACTCTGAAGTAATAGAACCGGAAGCTCCAGAACGTGGTCCAGAAGGTGCTACTACCATCAAATCAGCCATTGGTCTTAATACTTTTATCAGTTCCTGAATGCCCTTTGCGGCAAATCCATCATCATTCGACAACAACAGAAATGGTTTCTCTTTCATCATATCTTTATTATCCAAACTTTTATGAGTGTAAAGTTACAACAAATCTTAATCTTACCAAACCACATCATGCAATTAGCTAAAAATATATATCTTTGCCCGCGTGAAGTTATTAACAGATGAGGTGAGTTTTCAACACTTTCCCAAAAGTCATGGAATTTTAATTGAAACTATCGTCATTTATTAGTTACTTCGCAATCAGAATAAACTGATTAATATGGGAAAAATTATTGCTTTAGCCAACCAAAAAGGAGGTGTAGGCAAAACTACTACCACTATAAATTTGGCTGCATCTTTAGCTACTCTCGAGAAGAAAGTACTAGTGATTGACGCTGACCCTCAGGCAAATGCCTCATCCGGCCTTGGTGTAGATTTGAAAGACATTGACTGTTCAATCTATGAATGTCTGATCAATCAGGCTGACATACGGGAAGCGATTTATACAACCGATATTGACGGATTAGACATCATACCTTCTCACATTGACTTGGTGGGTGCTGAAATCGAAATGCTGAATTTGGAGAACCGCGAGAAAATCATGCGACGTGCGTTAGAGCCGATGAAAAGCGAATACGATTACATTTTGATAGACTGTTCTCCATCTTTAGGTTTAATTACCATCAATGCCTTAACAGCTGCCGACTCTGTAATTATTCCAGTACAATGTGAGTATTTTGCGCTAGAGGGTATCAGCAAGCTTTTAAACACGATCAAGATTATCAAGACAAAACTAAATCCTTCATTGGAAATCGAAGGATTCCTGCTGACAATGTTCGACTCGCGTTTGCGTCTGGCCAACCAGATATACGACGAAGTGAAAAGACACTTCCAGGAACTGGTTTTCAAGACCATTATTCAGCGTAATGTCAAACTAAGTGAAGCACCCAGCCACGGTATTCCTGCTATTCTTTATGATGCAGAATCAACCGGAGCTAAAAACCATTTGGCTTTAGCCAATGAAATTATAACAAGAAATAGCAAATAAGTATATGGCAGTACAAAAAAAATTTGCATTAGGACGAGGACTTGATGCTCTGATATCCAACGAAGAAGTGAAAACTTCCGGATCATCATCCATCAACGAAATAGAACTGGACAAGATATCTGTAAACCCCAACCAACCTCGTCGTGAATTTGACCCTATCGCCTTACAAGAACTGGCTGATTCCATTGCGGAAATAGGTATCATCCAGCCTATCACCTTACGTAAACTCAACGAAGATTCTTATCAAATTATTGCAGGTGAAAGACGATACAGAGCATCCATCCTTGCCGGTCTGAAAACAATTCCAGCATACATTCGTACTGCAGATGACGAAAATGTGATGGAAATGGCCTTGATTGAAAATATTCAACGCGAAGACCTGAATTCTCTGGAAATCGCATTGGCCTACCAGCATTTAATTGAACAATATGAACTGACACAAGAACGCCTGAGCGAACGCATTGGCAAAAAACGAACAACCATAGCAAACTATTTACGTCTGCTAAAATTGCCAGCCCCCATCCAGGTAGCCTTGAAGAATAAGGAAATAGATATGGGACATGCACGCGCGTTACTAACTCTGGAAGATCCTAAAACTCAGATACGTATTTTTAATGAGACGGTCGCTCAAGGGTATTCCGTGCGTAAAGTGGAAGAAATCGTAAAAGCACTGGCTAACGGTGAAAGTATAAAAAGTGGAGGAAAAACAATCTCTGCCAAAGGCACACAACTATCTGAAGAATACTCTATGCTTCAAAATCATCTATGTACTTTCTTTGGAACAAAAGTACAGCTTTCCTGTACCAATAAAGGGAAAGGAAAAATCAGCATTCCTTTCAACAGCGATGCAGATTTGGAAAGAATTATGGAGATTCTGGATTCTTTGAAAAAAACGGAATAAACAAAAATAATTTGAGAGCACATACTTTTACATATATTCTGTCGCTTATCCTGCTATTCTGTATCCCTTGGGGAAACATGGAAGTGAATGCACAGCGAGCCCAAAAACGCAGGGAAGGTATACTTACAGCCGATTCTATCCGCTCACAGAATCGTGCTGACAGTCTAGCCTTGGCCGATACGACCAACCTACACCGGCAACTTGCTTTGGAAACGCTGGAAGCGCCTATAGATACAGCTGCTCTAGCAAAACAGAATGATTCTATTCAAAAGAACTTACCTCCAACTCAGGAGAAAAAACGCTGGATACCCAATTCTAACCGTACAGTATGGTTAGGACTCGTTATCCCTGGAGCCGGACAGATTTACAACCGGAAGTACTGGAAACTACCTATCATTTATGGAGGTTTCGTAGGATGTGCATACGCCTTGACATGGAACGGACAGATGTATAAGGATTATTCGCAAGCCTACCAAGACATTATGAGCGATAACCCCAATAACAACAGCTATCTGGATTTCCTTCCCCCCGGAACAAATGTCAATGACCGTTTGGAGTATTGGCAGGAAATCTTCCGAAAACGAAAAGACCTTTATCGCCGTCAACGCGACTTAAGTATATTTGCATTCATTGGTGTATATCTGCTATCAGTGATTGATGCCTATGTAGATGCTGAGCTGTCTGATTTTGATATCAGCAAAGACCTCAGCATGAAATGGGAACCTACCGTGTTCAACGATGCATTCCGCAACCGTCCGCAAGGAGTTGGTTTGCAATGCTGTATTAAATTTTAAAAGATGAAAAGAATAATTTTTAGTTTACTTACTGCTGCAATCTGTAACGCTTCATCTCTTTTTGCCCAACAGACAGAAAAGACGATTACCATACAAGCTAATGGACAAGAAGATGTAATAGATTTACCAGAAGGAATGATTTCTACCACGGATAGTCTGTACTTGGACTGGATTTCCAAACATTACATAAATCCAGCCGAGAACTGTACAATGACTACCCAAAATCCAGAAGTCAGCGATTCTATCTACATGGATCGTTTACAGCGCATTCCTGCCATCATAGAGATGCCTTATAATGACATCATACGGAAATTTATAGACATGTATTCTACCCGGCTCCGCCAAAAGGTTTCATTTATGCTGAGCGCCAACAATCTATACATGCCTATTTTTGAAGAAGCATTAGATTTGTACGACCTTCCTTTAGAATTAAAATATCTTCCTGTTATTGAATCTGCATTAAATCCAACTGCAACTTCTTCACAGGGTGCTGTAGGATTGTGGCAATTCATGCTTCGCACGGGACAAGTATACGGTTTGAAAGTTAATTCACTTGTGGACGAACGCAGAGACCCTATTAAATCTACCCGCGCAGCAGCTCGATATTTGAAAGACTTATATGATATTTATCAAGATTGGAATCTCGTTCTAGCAGCCTATAACTGTGGACCTGGTACTATCAACAAGGCTATCCGCCGTGCTGGAGGTGAAAAAGACTTCTGGAAAATCTACAACTTTTTACCCAAAGAGACCCGAGGCTACGTACCTGCATTTGTAGCAGCAAACTACATCATGACTTATTATTGCGAGCACTACATTAGCCCTATGGAGATGAACATGCCAGAAAGTACTGATACTGTCCATATCAACCGCTCATTAAATTTGAATCAAATAGCTGAAGTCTGTAAGATTGACATTGATCAACTACGAGCGCTCAATCCGGAGTTTAAAAAAGATATCATTCCAGGAAATGAGAAGCCTTATGCCTTACGGTTGCCAACCCAGATGATGAGCTGTTTTATTGATCACGAAGACAGTATCTACAACTACAAACCGGAAATTTATCAGACACGTCGTAATACTGTAACAGTCAGCAATACCACTACTAAAGGGAAAAATAGCGGGAAAGCTGTATACCACCGTATCCGTAACGGAGAGACATTAGGAGGTATTGCCGCTAAGTACGGAGTTAGCGTAAGCCAATTACGGAGACTGAACGGAATCAAGGGAAGTAGCATCCGGGCTGGCAAATCTCTACGCATCCGGTAAGAAAACCCCTCATTTGCTTGTTTGATTCGTATTTTTCTCTATTTTTGCATTATTGATTCAAAGAAAAGGGAGAGAATTATGACCGAGGAGAAACTTACGCAGGAACAGACAGATGAAAAACTGATTGATGAAGCATTTCAGGAGCTATTGGACCAATACCTGAAAAGTAAACATCGGAAAAAAGTCGAAATAATTACAAAAGCATTTAATTTCGCCCGACAGGCACACAAAGGAGTGCGCCGACGTTCGGGCGAGCCTTATATTCTACATCCTATCGCTGTAGCACGCATCGCCTGCGTAGAAATCGGCTTAGGATCTACCTCTATTTGTTCTGCTCTACTCCACGACGTAGTAGAAGATACTGACTACACCGTAGAGGATATCGAAAACTTGTTTGGACCTAAGATTGCTCAAATTGTAGATGGATTAACCAAAATCTCAGGAGGAATCTTCGGAGACAGAGCTTCTGCACAAGCAGAGAACTTTAAGAAGCTGCTTCTCACAATGAATGATGACATCCGTGTCATTCTTATAAAAATTGCCGACCGGTTGCATAATATGCGTACCTTAGGCTCCATGCTTCCAAGCAAACAATACAAAATTGCCGGGGAAACACTCTATATCTACGCTCCTCTCGCCAACCGACTGGGTCTGAATCGTATCAAGACTGAATTGGAAGACTTAAGTTTTAAATACGAACACCCAGAAGCTTACCAGCAAATCGAAGAAAAGCTAAAGGCTACTCAAGCTGAAAGAACCAACTTATTTGAAGAATTCACAGCTCCCATTCGCGAACAATTGGATAAAATGGGACTCCCTTATCGTATTCTGGCACGTATCAAGTCTCCCTACTCCATTTGGAACAAGATGCAAAACAAACATATCACGTTTGAAGAAATCTATGACATACTTGCCGTACGCATCATATTCACTCCTAAGAATGAAGAGGAAGAACTGAATGACTGCTTCAACATTTATGTAGCTATCTCCCGGATATATAAGCCTCATCCTGACCGTTTGCGCGATTGGGTCAGCCATCCAAAAGCCAATGGATATCAGGCTCTTCATGTGACATTGATGAGCAACAAAGGACAGTGGATTGAAGTTCAGATCAGAAGTGAGCGAATGAATGATGTAGCAGAACAAGGTTTTGCCGCACACTGGAAATACAAAGAAGGAGGAGGAAGTGAAGACGAAGGAGAGCTTAGCAAATGGCTGAAAACCATCAAAGAAATTTTGGATGATCCGCAGCCCGATGCCCTTGACTTTCTGGATACAATCAAGCTTAATCTTTTCGCATCTGAGATATTTGTATTTACTCCTAAGGGTGAAATTAAAACGATGCCTCAGAATGCAACCGCACTTGATTTTGCTTTCTCCATTCATACATTCTTAGGAAGCCATTGTATTGGAGCTAAAGTAAACCATAAACTGGTACCACTGAGCCATAAACTGCAAAGTGGAGATCAGGTAGAAATTCTGACTTCAAAATCACAGAAAGTACAACCTTCATGGATTAATTTTGCCACGACAGCAAAAGCCAAGGCTAAAATATTATCCATCCTCAAAAGAGAACGAAAGGAAGTCCAGCAGGCCGGAGAAGACATGCTGCATGAATTCCTTAAGAAAGAAGGCATTGAAGCTACCGAAACGAACATCCAGAAGCTCTGTACCCTTCATAAATTAAAAACTCCTGAAGACTTGATGTACCAGATCGGGCAAAAAGTTTTCACCTTAGGAGATTTGGATAAGAATGAGTTAAAAGAAAAATCCACCCCTGCAAATTGGAAAAAATACATTGCATTTGCATTTGGAGGAGGAAGCAAACCCAAGTCTCAGGATAATGCATCTTCCAAAGAAAAACCTGCTTTGAACATCGACAAGAAGAAAATTGTCAAGCTTACGCCTGAAGAAATTCAGAAGCACTACATCATTGCAGACTGCTGTAAACCAATCCCTGGAGATGATGTCTTAGGATATATTGACGACAACAATCGAATTATTATCCATAAGCGCCAATGCCCGATAGCTACGCAACTGAAAACCAGCTTTGGCAACAGATTATTGGCCGTACAATGGGAAATTGGCAAAGCACTTAACTTCCCGGTAAATGTATACATGAAAGGAATCGATGGAATTGGGGTGCTTAACCAAGTAACAGGTATTATATCACAACAGTTGAACGTAAATATTCACAAATTGAATATCGAGTCCAATGATGGTATTTTTGAAGGCCGAATTCAATTGTTTGTACACGATGTAGATGATGTAAATACCATCTGCGAGAACCTTAAGAAATTAGACCACATCAAGAAAGTCACCCGAATAGAAAACTTCGATGACACCATTACCGATTAAAAACTTGCTGTTGTCGCATTTCCGTTATAGCCAATCCGATAAAAAATCTTACTCAAATTCAGGACCGGTCTCTCCGCTGAGATACCGGTCTCTTTTGTTTTTGTAAAGAATTCCTGAACTTTTTCATGAAATATCCGTTCGTTATTTCTTGAAGACAAAACCAGATTTACCTCGACACGTACGTGACGAGGTCATGACACGTACGTGCGGAGAGGTCGACACGTACGTGTCGAGGTCTTAACACGAACGTGCTGCGACATCATCGTAAAGATATTTCCTGTACAATTTCTATTGCATCGGGCAATAATATAGAACAGCTCTATCCGAATAGAGCTTCAGATTTTTATATAGCTTTTCTGATGGAGCTGACTGATAAAACGGGAAAAGTATAAGAGCTAAAAAACAAAAACCGCTGATATTCAGCGGTTTAAAATAATCATCGTGGACCTGGAGGGAGTCGAACCCTCGTCCAAACAAGGAAGCCATATGCTTTCTACATGCTTATCTCTGCCTTCGGTTTTCGTGCATAAGCAAGACCAGAGCCACCCACTTATACCTTAGTTCCTAAAATTTCATTTCAGTCGCGGAACGAGACCAAAACTATTTCCGAATTTGCTGCACCGCTAAACCAAACGCTTCGGAACAAGAGCTTTTGAGCGATGTCTCGTTTCCATCACTTTGACGGAAATAAAGCTAATCTACTGTACTTCGATTAAGCAGCGAGAGCATAGTTTTCGTTGCCAGATAATTGTTCAGTAACTGAGATTATAGTGCAAATCACTGACGCACTGCATGCTTACATACCACATCTCTCGCTGTCAAAACCAAACAAGCCCAAGATTAGTATCAAACTTTTGCAAAGATAGTAAATCAAATACTATTTACAAAAAAAGAGAGGTAAATTCACTTGCCTTTCATCCCCGCCAGCAAATTTACCCCTCTATTTTCAGACTAATTCATTATTAATGATGGAATAAACGGATTCCCGTAAATGCCATTGCAATACCGTATTTATCGCAAGTTTCAATCACATGGTCATCACGCACAGAACCTCCTGCCTGAGCAATATATTCCACGCCACTCTTGTGAGCACGTTCAATATTATCTCCAAACGGGAAGAAAGCATCCGAACCCAATGATACTCCCTTCAATGTATCAAGCCAAGCACGTTTTTCTTCGCGTGTCAATACTTCAGGTTTCTCAGTGAAGAACTGCTGCCATACTCCATCAGCCAATACATCGTCATGATCTTCGCTAATATAAATATCGATGGTATTATCACGATCGGCACGACGGATCTTTTCTACCCAAGGCAAATTCAGCACCTTCGGATGCTGGCGCAAATACCAGATATCAGCCTTATTACCAGCCAGGCGAGTACAATGGATACGGCTCTGCTGTCCGGCACCAATACCGATAGCCTGTCCATCCTTCACGTAGCAAACAGAATTAGACTGAGTATATTTCAACGTGATTAATGCAATCATCAAATCACGTTTAGCAGCTTCAGGGAAATTCTTATTCTGAGTCGGAATGTTTTCAAACAATTCTGCTCCATTCAATTTCACTTCGTTACGTCCCTGCTCAAAAGTGATACCAAACACATCCTTACGTTCAATGGGATTCGGACGATATTCCGGATCAATTTTAATCACGTTATAAGTACCCTTACGTTTATTTTTCAGAATTTCAAGGGCTGCGTCAGTGTATCCCGGAGCAATCACGCCGTCAGAAACCTCACGATTGATAAAACGAGCTGTTTCTTCATCACAGACGTCACTCAAAGCTATAAAATCGCCATACGATGACATACGGTCTGCTCCACGCGCACGCACGTACGCATTTGCCAACGGAGATAAAGGCAAATTATCCACGAAATAAATCTTTTTCATGGTTTCATCCAGTTCCAGACCGATTGCGGCTCCGGCAGGACTCACGTGCTTGAACGAAGTTGCAGCCGGCATTCCGGTAGCTTCTTTCAATTCTTTCACCAACTGCCATCCGTTAAACGCATCCAGGAAGTTAATGTATCCAGGACGTCCGTTCAATACTTCAATAGGCAGTTCTCCCTCCTGCATGAAAATGCGGGCCGGCTTCTGGTTAGGGTTACAGCCGTACTTGAGTTCGAGTTCTTTAGCCATATTTTAATAGTTTGGTTGAATTTTCTACAAAAGTACGAAAAAATCAGAAGCTTCTTCATGATAAGTGCATGATTTTAAGAATTCCTCCAAAAGCCAACTGGAATATCACAAAATAAATCTGTATTTTTGCCTATATTCTATACAAAATATAAATGTTATGATAGACGAATTATTAAATTTCAACAAGACTTTCGTAGAAACCAAGGGATACGAAAAGTACATAACGAACAAATACCCTGACAAAAAAATTGCCATTGTCACTTGCATGGATACCCGCCTGACAGAATTACTTCCCGCAGCCTTAGGAATAAAGAACGGTGACGTCAAAATCATCAAGAATGCCGGAGGTACCATCACTCACCCTTTCGGTAGTGCCATGCGAAGCTTACTTGTGGCAATCTATGAGTTAGGAGTAGAAGAAGTCATGATTATCGGACATACCGATTGTGGCGTACAGCACATGGACAGTGAAACCATGCTACAGCACATGCGTGAAAGAGGAATCTCACAAGACCATATTGAAATGATGCAATATTGTGACATCAACCTTAACTCATGGCTCAGCGGATTTAACGACACGGAAGAAGCCGTACAAAAGAGTGTACACATCGTACGCCATCACCCGCTCGTGCCTCAAGACATAAAAGTAAGAGGGTTTATCATGAATTCCACAACAGGGAATCTCACCGAAATAGAAGACAAATAAAAAATAAAAGCCGATAAAGGGCATTAACCCTTTATCGGCCTTCTTTTTAAGGATACAAAATTATCTTTCTTCTGTAAGCGCAATCATTGAAACTTCCTGAGGTACATAATCCCCCTGGAAGAAGCGGCTGGCACGAAGCAAATGACGCCAGATACTTACCAACTCCTGAGATTCCTGAAGAATATTCAAATATACCATAGATGCCTTCAAGCTTGCATTATCGCCTTCCTGCATGCGGTTCATCTGCTGTTTACGCAAAGCAGAGATACGATTTTTCAGGTCATCTCCTTTTTTCAGAATATCATCTGCATCTTCATAATTATCCTGGCTGATAGCCACTTTGGCACGTTCCATCAGTTTGCATAATTCATCACGTACAGGCAAGAATTCTTTTACACAATCCGGAGAAATCGGATTAAAGTTATTGTCTACATGCTCCTTACATGGTTCACAAATTCGCTTCAAGCAATAAAGCATCTGTTCACAACTGTTACTTCCCAAGTGGAACCAAGTATTCTTTTCCATAGCCACGGTTATCGGCAAACGGCGGAGACCAAGTATTTCCTTACGACGACGTTTCTTCAACATTTTTTTCTGGTCGTCCGTCGCACTCATAGCCTTTCGCAAGCTACGCAAATCTTCATTAATGAACCCGTCGGTTACCTGTACATACGTCTTTTCACAGAAACCCACATAATCGGTCAGTGTTTCCTGTACATGCTGACGAAGCAAAGCCAAAGTTTCACCCTTATCCTTACTACTCATCATGCGTTTAAACACATCATCCTGGCTTTCAATCTTTTCCTTCTTGCCATATTTAATATTACTACGAACAAGAAGTACCACAGCTATTACGATAAATACAAACATACCGAAGAAGCTGGTGTAGAACATGATGAAAGTTACCAAAGCACAGATAGTGAAAGCTACAAATGCAGTGATAAACCAACCACCAATCACAGAAAGCATACCCGTAATACGATATACAGCACTTTCACGACTCCAGGCGCGGTCGGCCAACGAGCTACCCATCGCTACAATGAATGTAACATAAGTAGTAGACAAAGGCAGTTTCATGGTCGTACCGATGATAATCAACAATCCGGAAAGAACCAGATTCACAGAAGCACGTACCATATCAAACGCAGCTCCGTCTGCCAAAATAACCTCATCTTTATTAAAACGGCTGTCAATCCAACGACGAACATTTACCGGAATAACACGTACCAGAAAATCATTAATATTAGTCGCACGACGAACAATCACACGAGCCAATGCAGAAGAACCGAACATTTCATCACCTTCTTCCTGACGAGCCAAATCTACAGAAGTCTTGATTACATTCTTCGCTTTCTTTGAAGTGGCCAGCGCATATACCATCACGATACCAGACGCAATCAGGAAAATAGGAGGAGTCTTGGCAGAAGACATCAACGAAGACATCATAAAGTCATGTATTCCGGCACCGTTAGAATTAGCGACATAATCTGTATAAGCAGAGAAACCAGCCAAAGGTACACCGATAAAGTTAACCAAGTCATTTCCGGCAAAAGCCAATGCCAGAGAGAATGTACCCAGCAATACAATAATCTTAAACACATTTACCTTGCACCAGTGCAACACCTGCATGAGTATGGTAAACACGACAAAGCATCCACCTACCAATGCCATTGTATTATCTTGAATCCATTGCAAAGCTTCCGGAGTCATAAAAGAAGCACTCTTCAGCCCCTTAATGATAATAAAATACCCCAAAGAAGTTACGGCAATACCACCGAAAATTCCAATAGTCCAAGAAAGATTCTTTTTATAATTGAAACTGAAAATTAGTCGAGATATATATTGTACAATAGTACCGACAATAAAAGCGACAGCTACCGAAAGGAAAATACCCATAATCACTGAAAGGGCCTTTTCCGTATTCATCATATCACCTAAGGTTAACAGTCCGGTTTCATCACCGACAATCTTTAGAATGGCAAGAATAAAAGTACCTCCCAATAATTCAAATACCATTGAAACAGTGGTAGAAGTAGGAAGTCCTAACGTATTAAAGACATCCAGAAGGACCACATCCGTCACCATTACCGCGAGCAGAATACACATGATTTCATAAAAGCTGAAGTTTACCGGATGAAAAATTCCGTGACGGGCAATATCCATCATCCCGTTACTCAGCACCGCTCCAGCAAACACTCCGATAGCAGCTACAATAATAATTGTTCTGAACTTTGCCACTTTTGCACCTACCGCAGAGTTCATGAAATTCACTGCGTCATTACTGACCCCCACCAGCAAATCAAAGACTGCCAGCATAAATAAGAAAATAACAATTCCTAAATAAACAGTTTCCATACTTGTTTTGTTAAGTTTTTTCCGAGTGCAAAAATATTTCGTTCGTGTTATAAAAGAATGTCATATATGTTACAATCGTGTTACAAAATAAAAAGGAAAGCCTGAAAAAACTTTGTATCTCTTCAAACGACAGCATTAAAACTTTCAGTGATAATGCAAAAAAAAGATATTTTATGCTCATTATCCTGCGTTTATCATCTGAAAATTCGTAATTTTGCACCTGAATTTTAAATATCAAACATTTATGTCAGAATCAAAGAAAATAAAGACCGCATTGGTGTCTGTTTACCATAAAGACGGTTTGGACGCCATCCTGGCCAAGCTTCATGCAGAAGGCGTTGAGTTCTTGTCTACCGGAGGAACACGTCAGTTCATTGAATCATTAGGTTATCCTTGCAAGGCTGTAGAAGACATTACCACTTATCCTTCTATTCTTGGAGGACGCGTTAAGACATTGCATCCCAAAATCTTTGGAGGTATCCTTTGCCGCAGAGAACTGGAAGGCGACCAGAAGCAGGTTGCTCAATATGAAATTCCAGAGATTGACTTGGTTATTGTAGACTTGTATCCTTTTGAAGATACAGTTGCAAGCGGTGCAGCAGAACAAGACATCATCGAAAAAATTGATATAGGTGGTATCTCATTGATTCGTGCCGGAGCTAAGAACTTCAATGATGTAGTAATAGTAGCCAGCAAGCATCAATACCAACCCTTATTGGAAATCCTCAACAAACAGGGAGCTGTAACCACACGCGAACAACGCCGTTGGTTTGCAGGTGAAGCATTTACTGTTTCTTCACACTACGACACTGCTATCCGCGATTATTTCAAAAAATAATTGTGCTGGCAGTCATTCAGTCTTCCTAAAACGGATTTATTAATTTCAAAATTCTAGACTTATATTAAAGGAATGGGATTATTCTCCTTTACACAAAACATAGCGATGGACCTTGGCACAGCCAATACCATCATTATCAGCAATGACAAGATTGTGGTAGACGAACCATCTGTTGTTGCATTGGATCGTCGCACAGACAAGATGATTGCCGTAGGTGAACGTGCCAAGCTGATGTACGAAAAAGAAAATCCGAACATTCGCACTGTACGTCCGTTACGTGACGGTGTTATTGCCGACTTCAACGCTTGCGAACAGATGATGCGCGGATTGATTAAAAAAGTAAATACAGGACGCCATTTCTTCACTCCCTCTTTGCGTATGGTAATCGGAGTACCTTCCGGTTCTACAGAAGTAGAATTACGCGCCGTACGTGACAGCGCGGAACATGCAGGAGGACGTGATGTCTACCTGATATTCGAACCTATGGCTGCAGCTATCGGTATCGGACTGGATGTAGAAGCTCCGGAAGGTAACATGGTAGTTGACATAGGTGGAGGTTCTACAGAAATCGCCGTCATTTCTTTGGGAGGTATTGTGTCAAATAACTCTATCCGCGTAGCCGGAGATGATTTGACAGCTGATATTCAGGAATACATGAGCCGTCAGCACAATGTCAAAGTCAGTGAAAGAATGGCAGAGCGTATCAAGATTCACGTAGGTGCAGCCATGACAGACCTGGGAGATGATGCACCTGAAGATTATATCGTACGCGGTCCAAACAGAATTACTGCCCTGCCGATGGAGGTTCCGGTATGCTATCAGGAAATCGCGCATTGTATGGAAAAGAGCATTGCCAAAATAGAAACAGCTATTTTAAGTGCCCTGGAAAATACACCTCCTGAATTGTATGCCGACATTGTAAACAATGGTATCTATCTGGCTGGAGGCGGAGCGCTTCTGAGAGGACTTGACAAACGACTGACAGATAAAATCAACATTCCTTTCCATATTGCCGAAGATCCTTTGCTGAGCGTAGCCAAGGGAACAGGCATTGCACTGAAGAATGTAGATCGTTTCTCATTCCTGATGAGATAATATCATAAAAATTGAAAATGAAGAGATTTCAGATTTCTTCATTTTCAATTTTCATTTTTTCGTTTATACACCATTCGGATTCTCTGACATGCGAAACCTGCTTAATTTTCTGCTGAAATATAATCACTGGTTCCTTTTCGTTCTTTTGGAGGTTATTTCACTTACCCTGCTGTTCCGTTTCAACAACTATCAGGGAAGTGCTTTCTTTACTTCTGCCAATTACCTTGCAGGGATAGTATACGAAGCCTCCAGTCAAGTAACACGCTATTTTGGCCTGACAGAAGTCAACAAGGACCTAACAGCACGAAATGTCGAACTGGAAATTGAAGTGGAACGCTTGTCACAAGCCTTAGAACAATATACACAAGACACTACAGGAGTGGCTAACCTGCGTAAAGAAGCATTAAAAGACTATGTGTTATATGATGCAAGAGTAGTCAACAACAGCATCACACACCCCAACAATTTCATTACCATCGACAAAGGAGAAGCCGACGGCATCCGCCCGGAAATGGGAGTCGTATGTGGAAACGGAGTAGTCGGCATTGTTTACCTCACAGGAAAGCATCATGCCATAGTACTGCCCGTATTAAACTCTAAAAGCAGCATCAGCTGTAAAATCAAACGAACCTCTTATTTCGGTTTTCTGAAATGGGAAGGAGGTTCTTCACAATATGCCTACGTCAAAGATATGCCCCGACATTCCGAATTCTCATTGGGTGATACGATTGTAACAAGTGGGCACAGCGCCGTTTTTCCAGCCGGGATACCTGTAGGCACTGTAGATGACATGGAAGACAGCCACGACGGACTATCTTACCTGCTCAAGGTCAAGTTATTCACGGACTTTGCCCGACTGAACAATGTCAGGGTTTTAGGGTCATTCAACGGCACTGAGCAGGCACAACTTGAGGATAGCATACATTCAATGCAACCATAAAAATTAACGATACAGAAAGCTAAGGTAATTATGCAATATATCATACGTCTTGAATGGTTCATCATACTTGTCTTACTGCAAGTACTGGTACTCAACCACATTCATTTTGAACAATATGCCACACCGTTGTTCTACATCTACTTTTTATTGAAGATAGATTCAGACAACAGCCGTAAGGGATTAATGTTATGGGCCTTTTCTTTAGGACTTTGCATCGACATTTTCAGCAACACCCCAGGATTAAACGCTGCCACAGCCGTATGTACAGCCTTCTGCCGCCCATGGATTCTCAGATTGTTTTCCTTGCGTGACATTACAGACAACTTTGAACCAGGCATGTATCAGATGGGATTTGCTTCATTCTTCCGATATACGATAGTCCTTATTTTATTACATGCTTTCATACTGAATATCTTGGATACATTCTCATTGGCCAACACGCCCACGCTGTTGCTGAAAATTGCCAGTGATACAATTATCACGCTCATATTCATCTTATGTGTTGATTCTGTCAGGAGGAAAAAATAGTGGAAAGAAACTACGATCTTGAAAAGCGAAAATATGTAATTGGCGGTGCAGTCATTGTGATTGTACTGATTTTTCTTATACGTTTACTTTCACTGCAAATCATGAGTGAAGACTACAAGAAAAATGCCGACAGCAACGCTTTTCTCAAAAAAATACAATATCCAAGCCGAGGAGTCATATACGACCGGAATGATAAACTGCTGGTTTATAATCAGGCTGCTTACGACATCACCGTGATTATGAAAGAAATTACGGAGCTGGATACCATGGATTTATGCCAAACACTGAAAATCTCACCAGAGTTTCTGCGAAAAAAATTCCGTGACATGAAAGATCGCCGGCTTAATCCTGGCTACTCCCCTTACACCAACCAGGTATTTCTTACCCAGCTGTCGGCCGAAGATTGTGGTGTGTTCCAGGAAAAACTGTTTAAGTTTCCAGGATTCTATATCCAGCGACGTACCATCCGACAATATACCTATAATGCCGGAGCTCACATCCTGGGAGATATTGCCGAGGTTTCCAAATCCGATATGGAAAAGGATGAATACTATATTCCCGGCGACTTTATCGGTAAATTAGGTGTAGAGCGTTCTTACGAAAAGCAGTTACGAGGAGAAAAAGGTATTGAAATATTATTACGTGATGCCCGAGGACGAATCCAGGGGAACTATATGGACGGGAAATTCGATAAGGCTCCTGTAGCAGGAAAAAACCTGAGACTGAGTCTGGACATCGAACTTCAGGAACTGGGAGAACGTCTGCTGGAAGGAAAAATCGGAAGTATTGTAGCCATAGAACCATCCACTGGCGAGGTACTCTGCTTAGTCTCTTCACCAACTTACGACCCTCGAAAAATGGTCGGAAGAAACCGCGGTAAGAACCACCTGATATTGGCGCGTGACCCCTGGAAGCCTTTATTGAACCGTGCCATCATGGGTACCTATCCGCCAGGTTCCACTTTCAAGACCTCACAGGCACTGACCTTCCTGCAAGAAGGAATCATAACCACCCAGACCAGTTATCCGTGTTTTGGTGGATTCAACTTCCGGGGACTTCATGTAGGATGTCACGGTCACCCCTCGCCACTTTCACTGATTCCGGCATTAGCGACTTCCTGCAACGGATATTTCTGCTGGGGACTTTATTACATGATTGGTGCCCGAAAGAAATACGGAACTGTACAAAAAGCCATGAACACCTGGAGAGACTATATGGTATCCATGGGATTCGGTTATCCGTTGGGAATCGACCTTCCCGGAGAAAAAAGAGGATTTATCCCCAATGCAAGTGTCTACGACAAAGCTTACCGAGGCTCATGGAATGGACTGACCATCATCAGTATTTCCATCGGACAGGGTGAGGTCACACTGACTCCATTACAAATAGCCAACTTAGGAGCAACCATCGCCAACAGAGGCTATTTTATCACACCTCATGTAGTGAAAGAGGTAGAAGGTGAACCGCTCGATACACTTTACACACGGAAAAGATATACCATGGTAGACCGTTCACATTACGAGGAAGTGGTACAAGGCATGCGTTCTGCCGTATTGGGCGGAACGTGTAGAGGTGCCAACTTACCCGATATCGAGGTATGTGGAAAAACCGGAACGGCCCAGAACCGTGGAAAAGACCACTCAGCCTTTATGGGATTTGCTCCCATGAAAGATCCCAAGATTGCCATTGCAGTCTATGTGGAAAACGGAGGATTCGGTGCGGTATACGGTGTGCCCATCGGACGACTCATGATTGAAAAGTATTTAAAAGGGAAACTCTCGCCAGAAGACGAAGTCATGGCTACAGAGATTCAAAACAGGAGGATTGATTATGGGATACATGAGAGGTAGTGTATGGAAAAATGTGGACTGGTGGACCATCGGACTTTACCTGATACTGGTCAGCTGCGGATGGTTCAGTGTGTGCGGAGCAAGTTACGATTATGGTGAGCCGAATTTCCTGGATATTACCACACGCGCCGGTAAACAGCTGATGTGGATAGGCTGTTCACTGGGGATAGGCTTTGTCATACTCATGCTTGAAGACCGCATATATGATACCTATGCCTATCTGCTTTATGGTATCATGATTTTGCTACTATTCGGTACGATCTTCAATCCACATGAAATCAAAGGTTCACGCTCATGGATTGTATTAGGACCGGTAAGTCTGCAACCCGCTGAATTCGCCAAATTTGCAACAGCCCTTGCATTAGGAAAATATATAAACGAATATACTTTCCAAATGCAGCGCACCCGCAATCTGGTAACCGTTTTGGGTATCATTCTGCTGCCTATGGCATTGATTATACTCCAGAAAGAAACAGGTTCTGCCCTGGTGTACCTATCCTTTTTTTTAATGCTCTACAGAGAAGGGATGACCGGAACAGTTCTATTCTCCGGAATCTGTGCTGTGGTATTTTTTATCGTCGGCCTAAAATTCAGTACAGAAATTATGCCTGATGAAATGACTTCATGGGGAGAATTTTCCGTATTGACACTTGTCATTCTGCTTTCTGCCTTTCTGGTGGGAAGATATTGCCAGCGTCAGTCGCCCAAACTTGCTGCCTATATTTTCGGTATCGGAGGCGGAGGAACGTTATTAGGAGCCCTGTTTTCCAACTACGTAATTCCGTTTAATGTATGTCATCTCCAATTAGCCCTTTGTGGAGGTATCATACTCACACTGGCTTTCTTCTATCTGCGTGAACGACTGAGAGCTTATTTCTATGTAATTCTGTTCGTAGTTGGCTCAGGCATCTTTTTCTTCTCGACCGACTATGTATTCAATCAGGTACTTGAACCTCACCAGAAGATTAGAATTGAAGTGTTATTGGGAATGAAAGATGACCCTGCAGGAGCCGGATACAATGTCAACCAAAGTAAAATAGCCATCGGTTCCGGAGGATTATTCGGGAAAGGCTTTCTCAACGGTACACAGACCAAACTGAAATACGTTCCGGAACAGGATACCGACTTCATTTTCTGTACCATCGGCGAAGAGCAAGGATTTGTCGGCTCCGCTTTGGTGATTTTCTTGTTCATGGTTTTTCCTGCATTCATCAATTGCGAGATTCTTAGCAATACTGCAAAGCCATGTGA